>Ga0180435_10004928_pt1 | contig 13057 bp, 13 predicted proteins | sample SS_ome_3_FD_132467 | JGI IMG/M metagenome (GOLD analysis project Ga0180435, IMG submission 132467) | Hypersaline lake sediment archaeal communities from the Salton Sea, California, USA - SS_3_S_1 metaG | ecosystem: Environmental > Aquatic > Non-marine Saline and Alkaline > Hypersaline >... | reverse complement strand
CACGCTGGCCACCCGGATCGGCGTGCTGAGCGCCATCGCCGTGCTGATGACGGTCGGGGTTTACGGCCTGGTCGCGGGGATCGTCAAGCTGGACGACGCGGGCCTGTACCTGGCGGGGCGCGAGGGCGACTCGCTGGCTCGCCGCGGCCTGCGCGCGGTGGGCCGTTTCCTGCTGCGCCTGGCGCCCTGGCTGATGAAGAGCCTCGCCGTGCTGGGCACCGCGGCCATGTTCCTGGTCGGCGGCGGCATCCTCGTGCACGGCCTGCCGCCGGTGTACGAAGCGCTGCACCACCTGCAGGAACTGGCCCATGGCGTGGGGGCGATGGGCGGCCTGCTATCCGGCCTCGTTATGGTGCTGTTCAACGGCCTGCTCGGCATCCTGGCCGGCGGCCTGGTGCTGGGGGCCGTCCGCCTCGTCTTTCGCCTGCGCCGCGGTTCCGCCTGACCCGATACGCTCAGAATGGATCCCGGCCGGGATACTGTTCGGCCGTGGATTCTTCTTCCCGTTCCAGGCGGTAGATTCGATCCATCTGCGCGGCCACGTCCAGCTCTATTTTCCTCAGGGCGCGCTGGAAAGCGGGATCTTCACGCAGGCTTTCGAGGTTGGGGTCCTGCAGCAGGTAGTACCACCATAGATTCCGCCAACCAGCCGATACGGCGTCTTCCAGCGCACTCAGCGCCGCTTCGGGTTCTCCCTGCAAGGCCAGGATCTGCACGTCCGAGATGCCGTAACCGCTGCCCAGGCCCAGCCGCGGCCGCGATGCGATAAAAACCGCCGCCGATTCCAATAGCCGGTCGGCCGCCTGCGGCTCGTCGCTTTCCTGCATCGCCAGCGCCAGGTCGATGGCGGCGCGATAGTTGCCGGGACCGATGTCCGGGCTTTCCGGCTCGAACAGCCGCGGAAAACGTTCGCGGTACAGCGCCACGGCCTCGTCGCTGCGACCCTCGAGCAACAACTGGTTTCTGAGTTGCGCTACCGCCAGCGGGTAAAGCGTGTCTCGCATGCACTTGTCGCGCGGGAAATCACGGGCCAGTTCCAGCACCTGCTCACGGTCGGCTGCGTACATGGCCGGCAGGAGCCGGAACCACTGGCGTGGCTCGTGCCGCAGGATGTTGTCGTACAGCAGATCGAATGCCACCCCGGCCCGGCCGGGTGATTCCAGGTCGAGGTAGCCCAGGCCCAGGAGGATGTAGCTGATGGCATACCCGGGCTCATACATCAGGGCGCGGGCATAGTTTGAAACGGCCTTGTCGAGGCGGTTGAACACGCCGTGCTCGAGCGAGCCCATGGCGACCAGGACCTGGAAGTCCGAGGACTCGATTTCGACCACGCGGTGGTACTGGGCCAGCGCCAGGTCGAACTCGCCCCGGATCTCCTGGTTGCGAGCCAGGCTCAAGCGGGCCGGGATCAGCAACGGATCCTGTTCCAAGGCCTGTTGGTATGACGATCGGCTTTCGGCCAGACGGCCGAGGGCATGCAACAGGTCGCCGCGCCACCGGTAAAGGTTCGCGTAGTCCGGCGCCAGCCAAATGGCCTGCTGGTAGGCGGCTTCCGCTTCGTCGAAGCGGCCTTCCTGTGCGTATATCCGGCCGAGGACTGCATGGGCCTCGCCCAGTTCACCGTTCACTTCGAGGGCACGATCGACCGCGGACCTGGCCTCGGCGACGCTCCCATCACGCGCCGCGTCGAAGTAGGCCTGCCGGTCCAGCAGCACTTCGGCGAGGGCCACCCAGGCCAGGGCATAGCCGGGATCGAGGGTGACCGCCTCTTCGAGGTAGTCGATCGCCTCGTCGAAGGCGTCGCTGCTGCGCCGGGCCATGCGGTTCTGCGCCAGAAGGTACATCTCGCGCGCGGCCGGGACCTCGGTCACGGTGCCGGCAACAGGTCGAGGCGGGTCGTCCGCGGACCACGTTCTCCACAAAAACAGAGCCAGAACGGCCAGCAGCACAACGAGAAGGATGAACGCTGCTTTCGGAATACCCGGGCGGTCCCGGCGTGGTTCCGCCGGGCTGACAGCGTCCGGCGGGGCCTGGTTCGCGGCCCCGGGCACGTGCAGCGGTGCGATGAGTCGAAATCCGACCTTCGGAATGGTTTCGATGTAGCGGGGTTTCTTCGGCGAGTCGCCGAGGGCTTTCCGCAGTTCGCTGATGCGTTGGGTCAGCGCCTCGTCCGACACCACGCCGCCGGGCCAGACCTCTTCGAAGAGTTGCTGTCGGGTGACCGCCTGGCCCGCCGATCGCACGAGAACCTGCAACACCGCCAGGGCCTTCGGCGCCAGGCGAACCTCCCGGCCGTCACGTTCGATGCAGGCCCGGTCGGGGTAAACCATCCAGTCCCCAAGACCATAGATTGACCCGTCAGGAAGGGTTTTAGGCATACGCAATAGACCGAACCCGGTTTGAATCGATGAGAGGGCGACCTGCCGTATCTTAAGCGAGCTCGTGCGGTTCGGCATGTGAAAAATGTCACTGTTATGTTTCCGTCAGGCTTTTGTCAGGACGTCAGTCGCTGCATGCCGCATCGTTTAGCCAGAGCCAAACGCGAGACGAGCCATGAAGGCAAGCAAGGCAGCAGCTGTATTGATACCGGAAACGAAGGCACCGGCCGAGACGCCCGAAGCCAGGCGCGCGGGTGTGGTCTTGGAGCTGGTGGTCGAGAGGGACAGAACGGTTCGAGGTAAAGACCAGGAGTACCTGGAGCGGATGGGTCGCTGGCACCACCGTCGTCACCGCAGGAAGCACCGACTCGGCTACCTCGGTCGCTGAACGAGCCTTCGCCCGGCAGCTCAGCAGTTCTCTTTATGACGGTCTCTCCCGTCATTTGCCCCGGTCACCGCATGGCCGGGGTTTTTCTTGCTTGCCGCTTACATCAAAGCAACCCCGCCGGCGCGGGGTCAGAAAGAACGAACCACTTCCCTGGTAAATTTCGCAAGAACATCTCGGCGCTCACAGGGCGAAACGTTTTCTCAGGAAACGCGCGATGCCCTCTTCGTCGTGGTGCCCTATGATCTCCGTGGCGGCGGCCTTGATCGCGTCGTTGGCGTTGGCGGGCGCGTAGCTCTCGTCGGCCATCTCGAACATGCTCAGGTCGTTGTCGCTGTCGCCGAAGCAGACCACGCGCTCGACGCCCAGCAGTTCCTTCATCAGCTGGATGGCGCCACCCTTGCTCGCGTCGCTGTGGTGCACGTCGAGCCAGCGCCATGGCGGGCCTTCCCAGGCAATTCCGGAGTAGGCCACCAGGTGGGGTTCGTCGTTGACGCTGCGCAACACGGCCTGGATGGCCGCGCTGCTGCCGATGGAATTGACGTGGGTGATGGCCGCGTCCCCGGGCAGTTCCTCCAGGGGGCGTGACTCGATCCTGTTTTCCAGCCCGAGGTTGTGCACCAGCCGACGATCGACTTCCGATTCCAGCGGTGGGTGGTAGACGGTGTTCTCCCGGCCGTCCTCCAGCGTGAACACGAACGGCGTCACGCCGCCGCGGATACAGGCCTGCACGACGTGGTCGAGTTCGTCGACCGTCAGCAGGGCGCCGCCGGCCAGGCGGCTCTGCTCCGGATGCCAGATCATCACGCCGTTCTTATAGGCCTGCGGCAGCAGGAAGCGGTGGTCCGCGAGGATCGCCTGGGCGCTGTGCATCGCGCGTCCCGTGGCGACGGTATAGGCGATCCCCTTGTCGGCCAGCAGCTTCAGCGTCTCGCTGGTGTAGTTCGAGATCTCGGATTTCTGGTTGAGCAGCGTACCGTCGAGATCGAATACGATCAGTTCCATGGAAGCCTCCGCTGGCGAATGCCGGTCGCGCCGCGCATCAGGGATAGGTGTAACTCGCCTGGACGCCCAAAGGCAAGCCGGTCCATGCGTACAGCAGCAGGAAGATCGTCCACAGCACCAGGAAGCTCATCGAGTAGGGCAGCATCATCGCGGTCAGGGTGCCGATGCCCGTGTTCTTCACGTAGCGCTGGCAGTACACCACGACCAGCGGGAAATAGGGCATCAACGGCGTGATGATGTTGGTGCTCGAATCGCCCACGCGGTAGGCCGCCTGGGTCAGGTCCGGCGAGATGCCGAGCGTCATCAGCATCGGGATGAAGATGGGGGCCAGCAGGCCCCACTTGCCCGACGCGGAACCGACGAAAATATTGACCACCGCGGTCAGCAGCACGATGCCGACGATGGTCACCGCCGCGGGCATGGCCAAGGCCTGGAGCAGGGAAGCGCCCTGCAGCGCCAGCAGCACGCCCAGGTTGGATTCGCCGAAGGCGTAGACGAACTGGGCGATGAAAAACATGATCACCAGGTAGTAGGCCATATTGTGCATCGACTTGGTCATGCCCTCGATCACGTCCTTGGACCGGGTCACGGTGCCGGCCACGATGCCGTAGACGATGCCCGGAACCAGGAACAGCAGGAAGATCAGCGCCACGATCGAGCGCATCAGCGGCGCCTGGAAGCTCGAGATCTGGCCGCTGGCGTCACGCCAGGCGGAGTTTTCGGGCAGCACGGTGACGACCAGGATGACCAGGCCGGCCAGCATCGCCAGCAGGGCCCAGCGCAGGCCCTTGCGTTCGTTGTCCTCCAGGTCGCGCAACTCGGGCAGGTCGTCGGCGTCGCCGTCGATACTGGTCTTGGCCAGGCGCGGCTCGATGACTTTCGAGGTCACCAGCCAGCCCACGCCGATGATCAGCAGCGAGGAAGCCGTCGTGAAGAAATAGTTGTTCAGCGGGTTCAGTTCGATGGCCGGGTCCAGGATACGCGCGCCGGCCTGTGACAACCCCTGCAGCAGGGGATCGATGGCAGAGGGGACGAAGCTCGCCGAGAAGCCGCCCGAAACGCCGGCGAAAGCGGCCGCGATGCCGGCCAGGGGGTGGCGGCCCGCCGCGTAGAAAATAACCCCGCCCAGCGGGATCACCAGCACGTAACCGGCGTCGGCGGCCGTGTGGCTGACGATACCGACCGCGATGACCATCGGGGTCAGTAAGCGGTCATGGGTGACGTTCAGCAGGGCGCGCAGGCCCGTGTTGATGAAGCCGCTGGCTTCCGCCACGCCGATACCGAGCATTGCGACCAGCACCACGCCCACGGGGTGGAAGTGGGCGAAGTTGGTGACCATCACCGACATGAACTCGGTCAGCGCCGCGCCCGACAGCAGGTTGTTCACGACCAGCGCCTCGCCGGAACGCGGGTCGATCACCTCGAAGCTCACGTAGGACAAAGCCCAGGACAACAGCCAGACCGCGAACAGCAGGCCAACGAACAGCATGGCCGGATCCGGCAGCTTGTTGCCGATGCGTTCCACCGCGCCGAGCAAACCTGTGGGCCTCGCAGCGGCCGCTTCTGATTCCGCCATATCCGGTTTCTCCTGGGGGTCCGTTCACGCCAAATCGCCAAAGGGTATCAGAAAGCGGCGGCGGTACATCACAGTTTTCCGGCAAGCGACCGGGAACCCGGGCACGGTCCCTGGCCTGGAACAGGCCGTGTGCGGTGAAAGATTCACAGCGGTTGCCGGGTCTCAATCCGGACACAACCCGGAGAGAACACACCATGCACCAGACCCGAGCGATCCTGACCTCTGCCTTGTTCGGCGCCGCGATCGGCCTGTTCAGCCTGGCCGCCCAGGCCGCCAGCGTGACGATCGAAGCCGCCCGCGACAACACCCTGTAGCAGAACGACCAGGGGGCGTTCAGCAACGGCTCCGGCGACTACCTGTTCGTGGGGCGCACGCAGGGTGGCGTCGTCAAGCGGGCCGTGATCGACTTCGGCGACCTTTCCGCCGTACCCGCGGGCGCCACCGTTACGGCCGTCCGGGTCCACCTGTCCCTGTCGCGGGAAAATTCACCGCTGAACACGATCCGTCTGCACCGCCTGCAGGCCGATTGGGGTGAGGGCGCCTCCAACGCGAGCGCGAACGAGGGCGGGGGCGCCCCGTCGATGGCGAACGACGCCACCTGGATCCACCGGTTTTACGACAACACCCCGTGGGCCAACCCGGGCGGTGACTTCGTTGCGACGGCCAGCGCCGAGTTCAGTGCCGACGCCACCGGCAACTACGTCGTCGAGTCGACGCCGGCGCTGGTGGCCGACGTGCAGGACTGGCTCGAGAACCCCGCGGACAACCACGGCTGGATCCTGGTCGGCGAGGAAGCGTCCCAATCGACGAAGCGTTTCAACAGCCGCGAGAACAGCGCCGCGGACAGCCGGCCGATGCTGGAGATCGAGTACAGCGGCGGCGCGGTCAACGACTTCTCCGGTCCCTGGTTCGACCCCAGCCTCGACGGCGAGGGCTACCTTGTCTACAAGACCCCGGTGGGCTGGGTGATCTGGTACTTCGGCTATACCCCCGAAGGCGAACAGCTGTGGCTGATCTCCGACCTGCTGGAACTGGGCGAGCCGGAGCTGGACCGCTCCTACACCTTCACCATGAACGTCGGCGAGGGCGGCACCTTCGACATGCCGGCTCCGCCGTCGACCCTGCTGGACTGGGGTACGCTTGAAGTGCTGTTCACGGGCTGCGAAAGCGGCACCTTCGTGCTCGAATCGTCAAGCCTGCTCAAGATCTCCGAGGTGGTGAAGCTGGTGGGCGTGGACGGCACCCAGTGCCTTGTCGAGTGAGCCCGTGGCGACCTTTCAGTCCTGCGCCGGAACCATGCGTGCTTCCAGCCAGGACGCGATCGTCTCGATCTCGGCCCGGTTGCCGATGACGTCATCGACGATAAAGGCTTCGCCTTCGTTCGCGTCGGTGCGCAAGCGGTAACCGTTCATCAGTAAAAAGACGGCCGCCGTCGCGAATGCCACGCGCTTGTTCCCGTCTATGAAGCAATGGCTTCGGCACAGGCTTTGCAGCAAGGCCGCGGCTTGCATCGAGAGCGTGTCGTAGTAACCGGTTTGCGGCCTGACCAGGGCGCTCTCGAGCAGGCCCTTGTCGCGCACACCTGCAGCGCCGCCGAATCGCAGAATCAACTGGCGATGCAGTTCCAACGTTTCCTGCAGGGAGGGAAAAAGGGCCGGTTTCATCCCTTACCGGGCGAGCTTTTGCAGCAGTTCGGCGTGCTCGTCGAGCACTTCGTCCATGGCGGAGCGGAACGCCGGACGCAGCCGCGCCCGCCCGAGGTACTCGCCAACCGCCTCGTTGACGACGCTGGAAATGCTCCTTCCCGTGCTCTTCGCATAAGCCCTGAGCTCGGCCAGGGTATCTTCATCCAGTTGAGTGGCGAACTTGGTGGCTTTCATACGATAAGGTTTCATGAAAAAACATGAAATGTCAAGATCAGTACCGGGTTGAGCGGCAGAAGACCTCGTGCAAGGCAGAGGGAGATTCGCAAAGACTCGATTCTGCGCTGGAAATCACTGGCCTAAGGAGCGAAAAGAGCCATCCTTGCTGAAGGAAATATCTATTGATCAACGGCTTGCGAGAGTTTTTCCTGGCCCGACCCCTTTTCAATCCACCCCTTTTCAATCCCTTTTCAATATCCCCTTACAAATGGTTTTGCAGAACGACCGGGGTAGTTTATGGAAACCGGGCCACTGACATTAGCCAGCAGCCCAATTTCTAACTAACCTTTCAGCCCTCTACTCCTCATAAGCTTCGTACACTTCAAAGTAGCTTAGCGATCCTCCCATAGAAATGTTGTCTGTAGTACTTGGCAAAAGAACTTCAGCGATCACTCCGGCGCTTGCAAGTTCATAGTCCCCGGGATTGCTTGACAAATTCTCATAAAGTGCAGGCTGACCAGCTCGCAATTCTTCTACAAGGCCTGCCAGGTTTTCTTCTGATACGTGAACTCTGAAAAACTTCGAACTGGACCAAGTCGTATCATTCTGCATCGTTTGCGAATAAGGAGATTTAGTGATGAACTGAACTGCACTTCCATACTTGTCGTAATTTTTAAGCGGGCTTGAAGCGTACCCGATCAATGACGCAGGGTCATAAGCCACAAATTCTGACCCATTACCACTTCCCCAAGGACGGGTGTCGAATACCTGCATAAGCTGGAAAAATTTTAAGTTTTCACTAGTGTCAATCCACGTGACATAAAACACTACTTGACCAATCCCTCCTCCTACATCAAGAAACCAGGGAAGTTTAATATATGCTTGCAGAGTCAGTTCTGAAGAACCTGGATGATTGAAAACAGGTTTTGTTGGTCTAAATTCAACATCATACGCAACATTGGGACCACCACCGGTAACAGGAACAGCATGGCTGAACTGGTATGTATTGATCATGAATCCCGCGTTTGCACAATAGACTTGGACTGCTGAGCTACCATCCGGAGGGCCGAGATCGTAATAACCTCGTTGGGCATAGCTCAACCCGACAAGTGGGCTAAACGGGGGTTGATATCCGCTATAGACGGAAACATCATAACCAACACTGGTTGCTACTTGATTCAGCAGCTCAGCAGTTCCCGGGTCCCCATGATGTCTAACCTTCATGTACACAAGATTCGGTGTGTAAGAATCGAACTGCGATTTAACTCGATTTGAATTTATGCATTGGTAGCTGTGAATTTCATCAAATTCAGCGTTTGCATAGTTATCGACTGCAAAAGACGGGACTGAGAAAACGAAAAATCCCAATGCTGATAAAAGCAAGAATAGTTTACGGCTCATAACTACTTCTCCACGTTAAGTTGGTAGCTAAGCCGGTGGCGAGACGCCAGAATGAAACTATACTTTTTGCTCTTTTTGGCACACCTATTTTGGTGTGAACTTTATTGAATTTCGACAATTATGTCAATTCTATAACATGAGTTTTAGAAGACTAGTTAAAGACTGAGAAAGAAGTGGAAATTCATACAAATAACTCCATACCCGTATTGACCTATCACAGTAATAACGTTCAGGAAAATTCGTATTCGGGCAACGATCACATTGCACTTGAAACAGATCTAAGAGTCATAGACGAATATGGGCTCCGATTGATTTCATTGTCGCAATTGGCTGATTGGTTAGAAGGAAGAATCCCTTTCGAAGAAGTCAGGAATGGTATAGCAATCACTATAGATGATGGGTCGTGGCTCGATTTTCACAATGTCTTGCATCCAACCTGTGGTCCAACAACCAGTATGTTCAACATATTGCAAGATTTCAGAAGGCATGCCGTCTCAGATCGGCACAGGTTTCACATAAGCAGTTTCGTGATCGCTTCACCCGAAGCAAGGGTTGAGCTTGATAAAAAGAATTTGATTGGTAAAGGGTGGTGGGGCCACGACTGGTGGAAACGAGCGCAGCAAAGCGGATCGATGAGCATTGAGTGCCATAGTTGGGATCATAACCACTACACGCTGGAGAGTGTCGCGCAAAAAAACAACCTAAATGGAGATTTCCGACGAATAGACACATATGAGGAATGCGTGATTCACACCATACAGGCCAATAGTCTCATTGCCAATTTCTCCGGCCGCAAACCCGCTTTCTTTGCCTACCCATGGGGCCAGGCCAGCGAGTATATGTTGAGAGAATTCATGCCTAACCATCAGGATAGACATGAGTATCGAGCAGCTTTTTCGATTGAGGCCCGGCATGTATCCAGACAGGATGACAGGTGGTTTCTCCCAAGGTACGTGTGTGGTCGAGACTGGAGATCGCCAGAAGAGCTTTTAGACCTGCTGAAGTAACTTAAAATGGTCCTATCGCATGAATCTTTTCAATCAGCTCGATTCTTCTCTCTTTCGAAATGGGTTTGTGAAAATTGGCAATCAAGTATTGATACGGCGTTTGTGTAAATCCCGCTTTTAGATCAATTTCGTAAGCCCTCTTGTCTCCAGCATGACCAAAAAAAGCCTCGCAGTCATCTTTGAAATACTCAAACGCAAAAAGTAAAACCTGATAGTAGATGCCGCCTAGTTGCTTAATTACACCTCTCGTTTCTTTCGGCATTAACCTGAAAACAGAACCATCAGTCATCGCTCCGCCGACGAGAATTACTTCGCTATATTGAAGAAAGTTCGTAAAGCACAGCGGCATAAAGTGATCCCAACTATTGCGATAAAAGCAAATCACTCCATGGCCATGATCTGGGGCCGGGTGTCCGAATTTCTTATGGAAGAGGCCCGAAATGAAAAATGGAGAGTTTGATACCGTAGTGATCAAGAGATCGTCGGTGAGCATTCTGAAATTTTTCATGTACTGATTGTGATCAATTTGTAGTGAATTGGAAAGCTCGTAAGCTGATTGAGAGCTCTGCGGTAATCGTTGTCGGTTTACTTTGTAGAGTAGATGGTGGATAGATGGTGGGTCGGGCCACAAAAACGCAATTCAAGCCTCTGAAACTATGAATAAAAAGTTTGCTCTTTAGAGCAAGTTCATTGCTTAAAACATCATTTTTCGGATTTGAAATTCAACGTAAATGATTCCGGCCCCACCGCAGCCGATTCGGCCCATTTCGAATCGCGCTGCAAAGCGCCCCGCTTGAGTTCGCTTTCGACCCGGGCCCGGTGCTTCAGGTTAAACGTCTCAAGGTCCTTTGAATTGGTCAGCTTGCACAACGCGTGGTGATCAATCACGCGATACCGCAAGCGTGGTCGCTGAATTTCGTTGAATCCGCCATATTTCCATTGCTCCGGGTGGCGCACGACACCGGCGCGGACCATGTTCAGGTCGACGTACACCAGGCATCGGACAAGGTGATGGTCGCTTGCGCTTCGTGGAAGGGCGTGGAAGGGGTCGGGCCGCGGCGTCGGGTTGAATAAACTCTAAATATCAAGAAGATATGATTTTCAGTTTTGATTCATGACGCCAAAGCCCGGCTTAAACGGCTTTTTTCGGCCTCATACTGACGTTTAAACGGCTCCGGCCCAACCACCACCGCTTCGGTCCACTCGGGTTGGCGATCGGTATTTCCCAGGTTGAGTTGTTCTTCGACCCAACTCCGGTGCTTTTGCCTGAATGCTTCCGGGCTGTTTGAGTTCGTCAGTTGGCACAAAGCCTCGAAATCGATGATGCGGTACCTGCTGCGCGGAGATTGGATTTCGTTGAAGCCGCTTACTTTCCACTCACTGGGATGTTTGACCGCGCAAGCCCTGACCATATTCAGGTCGATATAGACCAGGCATCGAGTGAGGTGATTGTCGGTGGCCACGGCCGTTGCGAAATAGCGGTCCTCCCAGAAAGCACCTCGTCGAGATTTGCGTTGGTTGTACTCTTGTGCAACGCGGCTGGCTATCAACTGCATCCCACTGGAAACATTGCTGCACGGAGTATTCCAAACCAACAAATGCACGTGGTTTGAAGTGGCGATGAAGTTGAGTACAGAGAGCCGATACCGTCTGCATGCTTCGTATAACCAGTAACGCCAACGCGAGCGGTCCCGTTCAAATTTCAGCAGGAACTCTCGATTGTGGCAACGGTGCGTCAGGTGCCAGACACCGCCGGGGATAAAGATCCGTTTCGCTCTGGGCATGGGAATCGTCGCTAAAACTTAATTTTGCGACAGAGATTGCGTGGCTAATGAGCGAAACTCGCCCGATCCTATGAAGGAAATCGTCTTTTATCAAGTGCTTCCGTTGGGTTTTCTTAGCCCGACCCCTATTCTCACCTGTGATCTTCGCAAAGACTCGATTCTGCGCTGGAAATCACTGGCCTAAGGAGCGAAAAGAGCCATCCTTCCTGAAGGAAATATCTGTTGATCAACGGCTTGCGTGAGTTTTTCCTGGCCCGACCCCCTTGCCCCCCTTGCTTCCCCCTTGCTTTAAATATTGACACTAACGGCAAATATTTGTAGGTTAGTTCTCAGCCTCATTGCGGATAAATGGACTCCAAGAGGTTTTAATCTTCCCCAATAGACGTACAGGTTTAATTTCTAAGGAAGGAACGCATAATGCCAAAAATTCTTATAGTACTGCTTGGTACAGTCATGTTGAGCACATCGGAAACAGAAGCCCAACAGCCAGAACAAAGTACAGATCGATTGATAGGTTCGGTTGCGTTTTCAGGGGTGCTCACGCCCGCTGAGATCATGGTTGAACGCATGGGCGCATTGCAAGAGCTGGACGCCGAAGTAAAAGTCAGCTTTACCGTATTCGTGCCGGTTATTAAGTCGAACGTTCAAAAGGTACAAAGCATCGACGGGCTTCCAATTGACGAAACGGTGGATGACTCGATTTCCAGGGATGTAAACATCGAAGTACCCTTTGCGCCTGACGCCTTCGTCGATGATGGATTATTCGATTCCTGGGCTTTTGAAAATCACGTGGATGAGATGCTGTCGAGGTTGCAAGTCCCTGGTGGCGCATCGGCTGCAACCCAGAAAGGGGGTTCAGAAATTCAGGGCAGTGGATCAAACATGCCAAACTGCGGGGGGTACGGGATTGGATCGAAGATAACGGAGATCTCGGAGAGTTGTTCACTCGGCACCGTTACTAATGAATACACCTGTCAATACAACCCGGTGACGGGCGGTAAGGATTGGTACCTCACAAGCAGCACATGGACTCCACCGAATATCGAGGATTGTTTTCCTGGTCCGAATTAGTGGTGTAAGCGCCCGCCTTGTGCGGGATGGCTGCAGTAAATAATCACCACCAATAAGAAACCCCGCCTCGGCGGGGTTTCTTATTTGGCTTGAAGCCAGGCTTTCTGATGCGGCGATGCCTTACATCATGCCGCCCATGCCGCCCATGCCGCCCATGTCGCCACCGCCCATCGGCGGCTCTTCCTTCGGCAGCTCGGCCACCATGGCCTCGGTGGTGACCATCAGGCCGGCCACGGAGGAGGCGTTCTGCAGCGCCGAGCGCACGACCTTGGTCGGGTCCAGGATGCCGGCTTCGATCATGTCGGTGTAGACGCCGGTGGCGGCGTTGTAACCGTAGTTGCCCTTGCCCTCGCGCACGTTGTTGAGGACCACGGAGGCCTCTGCGCCGGCGTTGGCGACGATCTGGCGCAGCGGCTCCTGCATGGCGCGCGCGGCGATCGCGATACCGACGTTCTGGTCCTCGTTGTCGCCCTTCAGGGCCTCGACGGCCGCCAGGGCGCGGATCAGCGCAACGCCGCCGCCCGGAACCACGCCTTCCTCGACGGCGGCGCGGGTGGCGTGCAGGGCATCTTCGACGCGGGCTTTCTT
>Ga0180435_10004927_pt1 | contig 13059 bp, 13 predicted proteins | sample SS_ome_3_FD_132467 | JGI IMG/M metagenome (GOLD analysis project Ga0180435, IMG submission 132467) | Hypersaline lake sediment archaeal communities from the Salton Sea, California, USA - SS_3_S_1 metaG | ecosystem: Environmental > Aquatic > Non-marine Saline and Alkaline > Hypersaline >... | reverse complement strand
TCACATTCCCTGGGATACGAACGAATCGTTCGGCCGCTTTACCATGTTCATGTCACGAGGGGAAGACCCCCTGGATCTGGACCCTTTCTGGTTGCCTACGTCTACAGACCCACGCCAAGCCGAGGAACGCCCGCTCATGTCGCAGTTGTGCGCCAATGACGACTATCGCACCGACTATCTCTGTTACCTGCAACAGATGTTGGATTCGGGCTTTGATGAGGCAACCATGCGGGCCCGCATCGACGAACTGGCCGACCTGATCCGCGCCGACCTGTACGCCGACCCGAACAAGCTCTATTCCAACGCCACTTTCGAGGCCAATCTGTACAGCGATGTCCAGGATGGAAGAGAGTCGATCTATGGCCTGAGTTCCTTTGTCCAGCGGCGAGCCGACTATCTCCGTTCCGAACTGGCCAGCTATGCTCTAGACTGTACCTCGGAGACGTTGGATCTGACGGGGACGCTGTTCGTGAACGAGTTCATGGCCGACAACGAGGCGACACTGCAGGACCCGGACGGTACGGGCTACCCTGACTGGATAGAGATCTATAACGGCGGCTCTGAAGAGATCGATCTGCAGGGCCTGTTCCTGACCGATGATCTCAGCGACCCTACCCAACACGCGATCACGCAGACGCTGTTGGTCCCCGCCGGCGGCTATCTGCTTCTCTTTGCAGACAACGATCCCGAGCAGGGAGCCAACCACCTCGGCTTCAAGCTGAGCACCGGCGGCGAGGACCTGGCCATCTTTGCCAGCGACGGCGTGACCCTGATCGATGGCTATACGTTTGGCGAACAGACGACGGATGCCTCTATGGGGCGCTGCCCAGACAGGGGTGACAACTGGATCGTGTTCACCTCACCAACGCCTGGTTCCAGCAACGAACCGTGCGGCCAAGCCCCAGTCATCTCGGCTGTCGGCCATGCGCCCCTCTTGCCTGCCTCAGCTGACAATGTGCAGGTTTCAGCGGTGATCACTGACGATGTCGCTGTCGCTTTGGCCTCGCTCTGGTACAGCGTCGGCGGCGACTATGTCGAGTCGATGATGACGACCGACGGCGGCGATACCTACAGCGCGATCATTCCCGCCCAGGCGGATGGCACAACGGTCAGCTATTACCTCCAGGCCTTTGGCAACGAGGGGTTCTCTGCCATCGAACCAGCCGGTGGGCCCGCCAGTGCGCACAGCTACACCGTGGGCTACACCGTGCCCAGGCTGTACCTCAACGAGCTGATGGCTGATAGCGAAACGACACTCGAGGATCCCGACGAGCCGGGCAGCTATCCTGACTGGATCGAGGTCTATAACCCTGGCTCAGAGACGGTTTACTTGGGGGGGCTGTATCTTACCGACGATCTGGCCGACCCAACCCAGTTCCAGATCCCGGCTGGCGTGACAATTGCGGGCGGCGGCTTTGTGGTCTTTTTAGCCGACAATGACACCGACCAGGGCGATTTGCACACGAACTTTAAACTCAGCGCCGATGGGGAAAGCGTGGCCCTGTTCGCAGCCAATGGTATCACACAGATCGACGCGGTTGATTTTGGCGTCCAGACCACCGATGTGGCCTATGGTCGCGAGACGGACGGCACGGGCAGTTGGGGTTTCATGTCTGTGCCAACTCCGGGGAACTCGAATGCGGGTTCAGATGATATCGCGTACTGTGTCGTCTTGCCGATCGTCGAAAGCGATTGACAGGAACAGAGTGACAGGCGGGCGACGCCGAGTAGACCTGCTGATGCCTACGGGCCCAAGCCCAGCCCTCGGTCGCCCGCCGGTGAGCAACCTGACATAGGACCATAGACGCTCCCAAGAAGGCCAGGATTGATCGGCCAGGTTTCCGGTGCGACCGAGCGATGTGATGGGTTCCTCACCATCCAAGGAGCGGATGATCAGTCAGAGGCCTGGACCAGCACGCCGTAGAGGTCATCAGCCATCGTCTCCGCGCCGCAGACGTCCATGCCATGGATCAGGCCGGACGCATGCGCGTGCGCATCTTTGTCGACAATGCTATCGCCGATATCGGACACGCTTCTGGTTGCTGTGGCTGGGACGCATTGGCGGAGGCGTCCGGAATGTGGTCTGCAAGACTACCAAGGCGCAGCGCGATCCTCTGGTGGATGGTCTGCGCACGCATGGGGGCTCTCCCTGCCGAGCGAAACGCGCGTCGAGACGGTCCCCATAGTCCGCTTTGCCGATCGAGGAACATGCGCATTGACAATGCACATATAGGCTCGCTACAATGTCCTCCATGTCTTGCGAGGTCGAGCTATGGCCGTGTTTCGTGCTCGCAACGTCACGTGTGGGGAGGGCAGCATGTCCGAGCGACCGATCACAGCGACGCAAAAAGCGCGATTCCACTGGCTCGATAACCTTCGAACCGTCATGATCCTGCTGGTGGTGTTGTATCACGTCGGCGGGGTCTATGAAGCGGCCGGGCTGTGGGGCTCGTTCTGGATCGTCGACGATCCCGCGACGATCACTTGGGTGGGCATCGTGGGCATCGTGTTTGACGTCTTTGTCATTGCGACAGTCTTTTTTGTCTCTGGGTACCTGGCCCCGGCATCCCTCAGGGGCAAGAGCGGGGCCACATTCTGCGGGGTCAAAGCCAGGCGGCTACTCCTTCCCTGGCTCATCGCTGTCCTCACGCTGATCCCACTGTACAATGTCATCTTTTTGTACTCGCGCGGGATGCCGCAACAGCACTGGAGTACCTACTTTCACATTACCAATCCGAACAGCCAGAACTGGTTGTGGTTTCTGCCGCTCCTCTTTCTATTCAATCTGATCTATCTGGCGTTTGACAGGGCATGGGGCAGACTCGCGCTCCTCTCGATTCGGTGGGCCGTGGTAGGAGCATTCGTGGTGGCCTTGGTCACCAGCTATGGTATTGGAGGGCTGGCCGGCTTTCGCAGTTGGACATTGACGCCGCTGCTTGACTTTGAGAATGAGCGCGTCCTGGTTTACTTGATGTCCTTCTTCCTGGGCGCCGCCTGCAATGCACAGGACGTGTTCGCCATCAAGTCGCGGCGCAAGACCCTGTACACCCTAGTCGGTGCTTTGGCCTGGATACCGCTCACCGGGCACATCTTTGTGCGCCTGATTCCCTTTTTCACAGCGAGCTTTGAGGTCACGCCGCTCTACCGGCTTCTCTGGTGGGTCAGCTTCCATGCCGGTGTCGTCTGCATGGTCTACCAGATGGTCGAGACCTTTTGGCGATATCTCGACAGGACGGGACCCGTATGGCGCGAGCTGGGACGGAATGCCTACGGGGTGTACATCGTTCATGTGATCGTACTCGGCGTGTTTGGCACGCTGCTGCTCGGCGTCGGGATTCCAGCCGTTGCCAAGTATCTGCTGCTGGTCCTTCTGACCCTGGTGGTCAGCAATCTGCTGGTCTCGGGGTACCATGCGCTGGCCCGGAGCGTGGCCCGACGAACCTGAGGAAACGGACCACGATGGATGCGCCTTGGCCTGTCAGCGTCGTCGCGGGGTGCTGGGGCTCTAGGGTTCCTCCGCGTCCCGCGGGCCGTGTCGCTCCCAGGTCTCTTGCAGTTCCTCCCTGTTCCCCCCGCTGGGCGCGATGGCGGCGCAGCGGATGATCGTTCCCGCCGGGCACACCAGTTCGCAGACCCCGCAGATGGCGCACTGGTCGTGCCGGATGTTGACGCGGACGCCACGGTCGGGCAAGCGCGAGACGCGCAAGGCATCCCCGGGACAGGCCCGCTGACACAGTCCGCAACCTCGGCACCGGTCGATATCTACGGTGATGCGCCCCTGATAGCAGTCGGGCACTGGGGGCAGCTCCTCTGTCACGTCGACCGTCTCCTGGGGCCGCGCCAGCATCCGCAATAGGTGCGAGAGCAGGTAGGTTCGAGAGGTGCGTCCAGGCATCGGCTAGGCCCCCAACCAGACGGTGACCAGCAACTGCAACAGCCCGAGCGGCACCAGCACGCGCCAACTGATCCGGCTGACCTGATCGACGCGGTAGCGGGCATAGAGCACCTGCACCAGGGCCAGTCCGCCCAAGTAGGCCAGCATTTTGAGGAGATAGGTACCCAGGCCCCAATAGCGCCACATGCGGTCAGCGCCTCCGAGATAGACGGCGATCATGAGGTTGATGCCCACCACCGTCTGCAGCCAACTCGTCAACCGCCAAAAAGCCAGCTTGCGCCCGCTGTACTCGGTGAGCGGTCCAGCGCCTACCTCAGCCTTGGCGTGTGGGGCATCGAGCGGCACGCGCTCGAGCTTGCCGATCAGTCCCATGCTCGAGACCAGGAATCCCAGCGGCATGCCCAACACGAACCAGCGATAGCCGGCCTGCCGCGCCATCAGGTCAGTGATCCGCCAGCTCTGGCTGAATGCCGCCGGAGCGGCCAATCCCAGCAAGAGCGGCACCTCGTAGGCAAAATACTGCAACAGCGTGCGATTGCCTCCCACCACGTTGTAAACACTGGGCACGATCCACCCCGCCATGAACAGCGCCAACGTGGGCAGGCTCAGCAGAAAGAGCGCGATCACCAGGTCGCCCTGGAACGAGATGACCGCGTGGTTGCCGACAGGCACCAACAGGGCGGCCGTCATGGTGCAGGCCAGAGCCACAACAGGCAGCAGACCGGCAAGCGTGGGGTTGACGCCCTCCGTGTCGAGGTCTTCCTTGGCAAAGAGCTTGATGGTATCCGCCAGTGGCTGATAGATGGGTGGCCCGACGCGCCCTTGCATCACGGCCACGAGCTTGCGGTCGAGCCAGGCCAGCAGCATCGAGATGATCAGGCCATAGAGCGCGCCTGGAAAGATGAGCATCTCGCCGAGTGCCTGCAGGACGTGCATACGCCTCCTCCTACCTATCCGCGCAGGCCATGCATAGGTCGGCCCCGGCCACCACGGTGGCAATGTCGCCGGTCTGCAGGCCGGGAAGGACCTGCTTGAGGGCCATCAGCGTCGGCAGCGTCGGCGTGCGGACCTTGACGCGAGCGGGAGAGTCGCTGTTGTCGGACTGGATGTAGTAAAGCAACTCGCCGCGGGGCGCCTCGATTCGGATGACGGCCTCACCTGCCGGCACGCGGTGGGGAACGCGCTCGGCCAACGGCCCTTCAGGTAGCGAGACGATCAGTTGTCGGCAGATGGCCAGGCTGTGGCGGATCTCGCGAACGCGCACCCAGGCCCTGGCCCAGACATCGCCTTCCTCGGTGATGGGTACTGGGGGACGCAGCCAGGAGTAGGCCGCATAGGGAGCGTCGACACGGACGTCATAGCTGGCACCCGAGGCGCGCGCCATGGGACCAACGACGCCCTGGGCGCGCACGAGGTCAAGCGTCATGAGTCCGATCCCCTGTGTTCGGCGGTGAAAGGAACGGTCGCGCTCGACCAGATCGTCAAACAATCCCAGGCGCTCTTCGATGGTTCGCAAAGCGCTCCCCAGTGCGATGGCGAGGTCGGGCGTCAGGTCCGCGCGGACGCCGCCGATCAGATTGGCGCCGTGGGCGATTCGCCCGCCAGAGATCGACTCCATGGCGTCCAGGGCATGCTCGCGCTCGCGCCAGGCATACATAAAGATAGTCGTAAAGCCGATGGCCTCGGCCAGCACGCCCAGCCATAGGAGGTGGCTGTGTATCCGCTCCAGTTCGCAAAACAGCACGCGGATGGCGGCGGCCCTAGCCGGTACCGCGACGCCCAACAGGGCCTCCACGGCCTGGCAGTAGGCGGTGGCGTGAGCGTGTGAACAGATGCCGCAGATGCGTTCGACGACGACCATATTCTGCAGGTAGGTACGCTCCTGCATCAGCCGTTCGATTCCGCGATGGACATAGCCGATCTCGACCTCGGCGCTGACGACGCGCTCGCCCTCAACGCCCAGGCGCAGGGCCATGGGCTCTTTGAGCAGGGGGTGCTGTGGGCCGATCGGTAGCGTGATCTGGCTCATCCACCACCACCCCGGTTCGGGCCCATGGGAGGCCTTCCGCCCAGCGACTGGCTGGTGAGCAGCGGCGACAGCTCCTGCCGACCGCTGAACCGGATCCCGTACAGCTCGTAGGCTTCTCGCTCGTACCAATCGGCGGCCGGCATGTCGTCAAGCAGCGAGGGCAGTTCGACGGTCTCGTTGGGGACCACAACCCGCAGGCTGAGACCCCATCCGAGCCACAGGTGGTACAGTACAACAAGACCAGACGCGTCATGCCTGGCGGTCATGGCCGAGAGGTGCAGCTCGGGATAGGCCTCCAGCATGCGACGTATGGCGGGTAGCAGGCGGCTGGGTTCGAGCGATACCACACAGTCGCCGCCGGCGATCTGCTCGAACGGTTCATGGAAAGCGCCTTGGCCGCGCAGTAGCTCGAGAACCTGGTCGATGGGGCTCATAGCGACTCCAACAGGTCTTTGAGGGCCGCAGCCGTGGCCTCGGGGCGGCAGGGGCAGCCGGGTATATAGCGGGCAACGGGTAACAGCCTGTCGATCCCACCCATCACGTGATAGCAATCGCGAAAGACGCTACCGCTGCAGGCGCAAGAGCCCAAGGCAACGACCCACTTGGGCTCGGGCATCTGAGCATAGATGCGCAGCAGCGGCTCGCGCGATTTCAGCGTGACCGGCCCGGTGCAGATGAGCAGATCGGCATGGCGGGGCGAGGCCTCTTTGAGGATGCCAAGCTGTTCGGCGTCATAGCGCGGCGTCAGCAGGTCCAGTAACTCGATGTCACAGCCGTTGCAGCCCCCGCTGTTGTAATGCAGCAGCCAGGGGGAGCGTTTGCGGGCCCAACGCACGACACGATCCAGCATGCCTCATTCCCCTCCCCGAGTAAGTATGTCGACGCACACGCCGGTGCCCAGCAAATAGATCACCGCGAGCAGCGGCTCGCGCCCCGTCAGGCTCAGAATCATGGCCACCAGCGACGCCATGTGGACCAGCATGAACATCAAGGCCAGGCGAAAGAACCGCTTGTACGAGAGGCGTTCGCCGGACGGCGCCAGGTCCTGGCCGCAGGCATAGGGCAGATTGCCGGCGTCGCGCCGCTGGCTTTTGGGTCTCATGCGCCCAGCCAGCCGATACAGCGCCAGACTGAGCAGCACCATGGTGGCCAGCGCGACGAGTGGATTGCGGAGTATCTCAGCCGCCATGAGCCCCCCAGGCCAACAGATACTGCGCCGCCCGCAGGGCCATACCCCAGACAGGTGTGGGCCACAATCCGATCGCGATCGCGGCCAGCGCCAGCAGCGCCAAGGGAAACTGCATCCAGAGCGACGGCCGAACCACCTCCGAATTGCCGGGGCTGGGGCGTAGCAATCGTGCCACCAGCGGCAAGTAGGCGCCCAAGCTGACCAGACTGGTCAACACGAGCACGCCGGCCCCAAGGTAGGCCGCGGGGTGATCGATCCGGGCCAGCGACCAGAGAATACCGGCCTTGGCGGCGAATCCGGCCAGCGGGGGCATTCCGGCCAGGCCGATCAGCGCGACGGCGAACAGCCCCGAGGCGACTGGTGCGCGGTGCCATAAGCCGTCGAGGTCATCCAGTTGCGTGGCATCACAGTAAAAGTGCAGCACTCCCTTGGCCAAAAAAGCCAGCCCCTTGAGCAGAGCATGGGCCACCAACAGCAAGAGTCCGGCCGCGATGGCCTGCGGCTCGCGGCTTAGCAGCCCGAATCCAAAGGCCAGCGTCGCATAGCCGACCTGGCTGACGGTCGAGTAACCCAGCAGGCGTTTGCCATAGGTCTGCCGCAGCGACATCAGGCTGCCGACCAGCATCGATCCGCAGGCAATGGCCACCATCAGCCAGCCCAGCGTCTTTGACGGCGCGCCCAGGGCCAGAGCCAGTTTGAGCAACAGGTACAAATGCAGCGGCGCCACGATGCCCGACAGCAGTGCGCTGACGCTGCTGGGCGCGCGCCCATGAGCGTCCGGCAGCCAGATGTGCGCCGGAAAGAGCGCTCCCTTGATCAACAGACTCGCGCAGAACAGCGAGAGGCCCAGCAGATGCCATGCGTCCGAATCGCGCGCCGCGAACGGTAGCGACAGGCTCCCGGTTGAGCGCAGCAGATAGGCAATGCCGGCCAGGGCCATGATCGAGGCCATGCTGCCGGTCACGGCGTACTTGTAGCCGGCCTCGATGGCCGTCTCGGTGTCGCGTCGAAAGGCGACCAGAATATAGGACGAGACACTGGTGAGCACAATGAACAGGTAAAGCGTGAACAGGTTGCTCGCCAGCGCCATGCCGAGCGTTCCGGACAGCAGTAGCAGCACCAAAGGGTAAAAGCGATCGGGGCGCCGGTCGAGCGCCAGGTAGGCGCCAGAGTAGATCACCACAGCCAGTCCAAGGGACAGCGAGCAGGCGCACAGCAGCACGCCGCCCGGCTCAGCGATGAGCAGGGCCTCTGCCCCTTGGGCAGGCCAGGCGCGGATCGTGCCGCCCCACGCGTCGCGCAGCGAGGGCAACAGCACGCCCAGTGCCAGCGCCAGAGTTGCTGCCGAGACGGCGGCCAGGACCCGGCTGTCCTGCGTGAGCAGTCGCGCCAGCAGGTACACCAGCGCCGCGCCTCCCGCGACAATGATCAGGGGCGCGGTCAGGGGGACCTGGCTCATGCCCCACCGCCCGTCGTCGACGCGACCAGTCCTCCGAGCCAAACCGTGAGCGAATGACCGGCCAGACTGACCAGGATCAGCAGGATGACCGCGACCAAGGTGCTCAGAGCCATCGAGCGGGGGATGGGTTTCAGCGGCTCGCTGCTCTCGGGGGCGCTGCCCCAGGCCAGGCGCCCAAGCAAGGCCAGGGCATAGCAGCTGGTCAGAACGATGCCCACAAAGGCCAGGACCACCAGGGCCGGATGCGTGCTCGCCAGGTCCGCCAGCAGTATGCGCCATTCGCTGGCAAAGGTGATGAACGGTGGCAGACCCGAGATGGCCAGTGCGCCGATCCCCAGCGCCAGCATGACGTGCGGCAGGCGTTTGCCCAGAGCGCCGAGCCGGCTGGTCTCGCGTCGACCCGTGGCCGCGATCACGAGGCCGATGACCATGAACAGCAGCGACTTGACGATGCCGTGGCTCCATATGTGCATCAGGCCGGCGGCCAGCCCCTCGCTAGAGCAGGCTGCCATGCCCAGTAGCGCATAGCCCATTTGGCTGATGCTCGAGTAGGCCACAATGCGCTTGATGTCGCGGCTGGCCAGGCCCATGAGGGCGCCCAGTATCTGCGAGACAATGGCCAGTACCATTAGCGGCGTCTGCAGCACGGCCCCCATTGTCCCCAACATCCCGAACAAGAAGCGCGCGAGACCATAGCCCCCCATCGCGAGCATGGCCGCGGCCAGCAGGACCGTCAGCGGCATCGGCGCGATGGCGTGGGCATCGGGGAGCCAGCCGTGCAGCGGCACAATGGCCATCTTGACCAGGAATCCCAGCGCCAGCGCGGCAGGGATGAGCCATGGAATGGCACTGCCGTTCTGCTGCGCCCAGAGGGCTACAAGCTGGGGCGACGTACTCTCGGCTTTGACCGCCAGCCAGAGGAGGCCACCCAAGAGCACAAGCGAGCCGGCCTGTGTGTAGACGAAATAGCGGAGGGTCACGGCCTCGGCATTGGGGCTGTGAGAGTGGCGCAATAGCAGCAGCGACGAGGTCAGCAGCATGCCCTCCCAGAACAGCGCAAAGAGGATCAGTTCGTCCGCCAGGAGGGCGCCCAGCATGCTGGCGACGAACAGCAGCATCATCCCGTGGAAAGAACGAGGATGCGCGACGGCATAGTCCTGGGCATACCAGAGGCTCAGGATCGCGACGAGCGCCAGGTTCAGCGCAAAGGGCAGCGATAATCCGTCGAGGCGCAACGCCAGCCGAGGGGCCAGCATGCCGGCATTGGCCCCGTCGCCAAGCAACACGGCCTCTCCGTCTCGCGCCAGCCACGCGAGAATCAGGGCCAGCGAAAACAGGATGGCCGACGTCAGCGCGACCCGTCCCGCCCATCGCTCCGAGCGCGCACGCCCCAGACCCACGAACACTGCCCCCAGGCAGGGCGCGACCAGGGCCAGCAGCAGGGCGGTCGAGGCCCAGGTGGGGTGGCTCATGGCGTTCCCGTCCACAAACTGGCCAGCATGGCCAGCAGGATGGCCGGCAGCGCCAGCAAGGCGATCAACAGGTTGCGGCGCAGTTTGCCACTATGGACGCGCTGCATGGCAGCGCCTAGGCGACGTGAGAGCGTCCCCAGTCCGTTGGCCAGGCTGGCAAACGCGGCATCGACGCCCGCGGCGCCCGCCGCCAGGAGCTGGAGTACATTGGGTAGCTCCGCTCGCGCGGCCGGCGTCTCGACGGCTCCTCCGGCGAATTGCGGGATCAGCCAGCAGATCGCCAGCCGAACCGGCAAAAAGCAAAGCAGATAGCCCCGCTGCCAGCCGACCAGAGGGGCGAAGAGTCCCAATGCACCATGCAGGACCAGCACGTCAGATAGGTCAACTGTGCTGTTGCGCAGGGCGCGCCAGATGGCATAGGCTGCGCAGAGGAGGGCGATGGCGATCAGGATCGCCTTGGAGACAGGATCGCCGATCAGCAGGTCTTTGAGGCGGTAGATCAAGTAGGCCCCCAGGAGCGGCGGTCCGGCACCGAGCGCCATGATGCGATGGGGCGTCGACAGCGTGGCGGCGCGGCGCAGCCAACCGTCGAACGGCGGCAGGCCCAGCTTGCAGGCGGCAGCGAGCAATGCGGCGGCGATGGCGAGAGCACGTGGTCCCGCGCTCAGTCCGATCGCGCGGGAGAATGCCTGCGAGATAGACCACGTTCCGGTGGTGAGGTCCAGCCAGAGGGCCAGCAGCAAAAAGGCGATATCGCCGATGTGCAACAAGAGATAGGGCCACACAGAGCCCAAGGGCGTTGGGGCTGGGGACTCAGCCAAGAGGATCAGGCCGACGGAGAGCGAGGCGAGGTCGAGCACAATCGTTCGTAGTAGCAGGTCGTCCACCAACAGGGCCGCGCAGGAGGCGCCGATCAGGATGAACGTCAGGCTGGTGGCCGGGGTGGGTGGGCCGTCCGCATTGGGACGCCAGGTGGGCGCGGCGAACACGATGACCATCGCCAGGTGGATGGCGGCGATCAGCACCCCGGCTGTCGGGCTGAGGACCAGGTGGGCGGGATGACCCCAGTGGGTCGTGCCCAGGGCAAGCGTCAGGGGGGTCGCCCGCCAGGCAAGGGCCAATGCCGAGATGGCCACCAAGAGCTGGACAATCCAGAGAATTCGAATCAGCCTGCGGTTGTGTCCCCAGCGGTGCCAGGCCAAGGCCAGGGCAACAGGCACAAGGATCGGTGCGACGAGTGCCACCATCATCGCTCAGCCTCGCAGCGTGTCCAGGTCATCGACGCGGCCATCGGGATGGTGACGATAGACGTTGACGATCAACGCCAGGATGATGGCCAGGGCCACAGTCTCGACCAGCAGCGAGGATACGATCATGCCCTGTACCAGGGCGATGCGCTCTTGGGCGCCGCCCGCCTGCATCAGGGCCACAATGGCACCCTGCAGCATGATGCTCAGCCCGATCACCTGCTGTATGACCCGACGGCGCGTCAGCAGGCCAAAGGCCCCGATGGCGAGCAGCCCGAGGGCCAGGATGTCCAGCAGAGGACTAGCGGCGGTCGTCATCGGGCGCTTCCTCCTCGGGGTCTTGACCGCTTGGCAATAGCGCGCGGATGCCCAGGGCGCAGACCAGCATCAAGGCCAGCTGCACAAAGAGGTCGAGTGGCTGCAGCGCAATGGATGGGGTGACCTGTTCGGCCGCTGGGGCTTGGGGCGTGGTGAGCCAGTAGCGCGTGACCACAGCCCCCGCCACCACCAGCAAGATCAAGGCCGCGACGCGCATCGGGCTACGACTATGCATCGGGACCCCTTCTCATCGACTCGGTCAGGCTGATGGCTACCCACAGCAGCGCGCTAAGGACGCCCACGCCCACACTGAGCAGTACGATGCCAGCGATCCGGGCCTGCAGCAGGATCAAGAGCAGCGCCAGGGCGGTGTTGCCGAGGGCTAGAAAGCTTGCGGCGCGAACGAGGCGAACGGATAGCATGGCCAGCGTGGCAGCCGCGAGGATAGTTAGAGCGAGGCAAAACTGCGCAACCATGTCTTCCTGTCACCATCGACTCGGGGCAGCGACTGCCCTATCGGGAGGCGTGGCTTGCGTAAGTGCAGAGCACGCGATGATGATACGGGCTGCAGGTGGGGATGTCAAGCGAGGGGCATGGCGAGGGCAAGATTCCAGGCGCGAACGGGCCTGCGAGATTCGCAGAGAGGGGGCCACAAGGCCCCCTCTCTGTTTCCCTAGTCGCTTGGCTGAATGACGCCCTTGATGTATCCGCTCGCCCTGCGCTGGACGACGTCGTTCATCAGCGATGCCGCATCTTCCAGCGGGACGACATGCGTGATCAGGCGGTCGGTCTTGATGATGCCTGCGTCGATCAGGCGGATGGCCACGGGAAAGGTGTCGCGGAGCTTGGCCGCCGGCGACGAGTTGACCACGGTATAGCCCCGCGTGTGCCACTCGTCGCCCACAAAGGTGGCCGGTCCGTGAATCCAGCCAAAGATATTGATTCGCCCGCCACTCTTGATCAGGCGGTTGCTCAAGGCAAACCCCGCCTGACTGCCCGACGTGTCGACGACCGTGTCGATCCCCAGCGCGGCCACTTGGGCGATGTGCGCGTCGGCATCGGAGTCAGTGGGATTCAGCACCTGGTCGGCGCCGAACGCCTTGGCCAGCTCGAGACGCTCCTGCATCACGTCAAAGACGATGAGCTTTTCGGCGAACGACTGCGCCAGCCCCTGGATGATCATCAGACCCATGTATCCCGCGCCGACCACCGCGACGCGATCGCCGATCCGCAGCTGGCAGTGATCGATGCCGGTGACGATGCAAGCCGCTGGTTCGACCATCCAGAGGGCGTCGGGCAAGGTCGATTCGGGCAGATGATACAGGTTGCGGGCCGAGACGTTCTGCAGTCCGGCAAAGCCGCCGCCCACCACGCGGTCGCCCTCGCTGAATCCCTCGACGCCCGCGCCGACTTTGTCGACATAGCCAACGCCCTCGTGCCCTGGCGGCGC
>Ga0180435_10004926_pt1 | contig 13060 bp, 21 predicted proteins | sample SS_ome_3_FD_132467 | JGI IMG/M metagenome (GOLD analysis project Ga0180435, IMG submission 132467) | Hypersaline lake sediment archaeal communities from the Salton Sea, California, USA - SS_3_S_1 metaG | ecosystem: Environmental > Aquatic > Non-marine Saline and Alkaline > Hypersaline >... | reverse complement strand
TGGTTTGACGTGCTGTCAGATGACACAGATGCGCCAGTGTTGTAATCTTGAACCTCATCAGATGAAGTCGCAGACACAATATTGACGTTGATTGAACCATCTGCATTAACTGCCAAGAACTCCGTTCCGTCACCTACTTTTACGGAATCAGAAACGTGAGTTAAATCACGAATATCGAGGTCTGTTGCAGTCACAGTGACTGTTCCAGAAATCCCGACAGTTCCATCCACGGTGATGGAGTTACCACCATCTTGGATGTTTACAGCGGCTGCACCAGCGGCATTATTTACGGTGACATCACCGATATCAACACCGTCATTTGAACCAAGAACCCAAGTCCCTGATTGCGTTGCGGCCACAGTACCATCAACTGTGATAGTGTTTCCACCATCATTAATAGAAATCTCTCCGTCATGCTTGACCCATAAAGCGCCATTTGCATTTACGTAGAGTTTTGACCAGTCACCCTCAACCGGAGTAATGCCACCTAAGGCATCGTCTCTCTCAGCAAGAATTGCTGGACCACTCGCAGCAGCCGGAGCGGCAACATCTTCCGTATACTCTGTCAAAGATGACGGATTTGAAATGATTATCTTCCCATCCGCATCGACTAGAGGAACGTAAGCTGTTCCTGTCCCGTCTTTTGCTGTGTTCGCCCACACCTGAACTGAATCTTGTGTGTGCGCTAAATCTCTAATGTCAAGGTCAGTCGCTGTAACAACAAGACTGGCGTTTGCTATGTCTACCTTGAGCGCATCAGATACAAAACCCGCTGCCGCGGTGCCATCCGATATCTGAACAAAAATCGGATTCCCGACTGCGTTTACATTACGGTCTTTTGATACAAGACCGGGGAATGAACCATCCGCCATTTTGTACCTCCTCTATTACCCTTTTTTACCAACAATTTTCGATTTCTTGGTTTCGAGCTCTGTAAGCTCTTTTTCCAACATAAGAATACGGGCTTCTAGGTCTACCAACTTGCCCTTGACCAAGTCCTCCATATCCTGCCGATGTCGTGCTATCCTGGATTTTCTTTCCTGGATTTGAACTTCTATCCATTTTCTCTCAATCTCTTGATTTGGACTTACTAGCCAATTACCCTCTACCGGAATGTCACCCATTATATCCCCAATATAGTTGCTTCAAAGTCTGCCGTATGTGTTGTGTAATAATGAATCACTTTCACGTCGACGACATCCCCTGTGGTTAATTGTAACGGTCTATTAAGTGCCAGATTCGCTTGCCGTGTTGGCCCTGAGCGAATAACAAATTGCAAAACCGTATTTACATAAATATTATATCTTGCATAATCTGTGCCGCTAGTAACAATATCTCCAATCGTAATCTCACCAGTTGAAGTGTATGAAGCGACTGTTGTTTCTATGGAGTTGGCAACTCCTGTGATGGCAGAAAATTTCAGAACATCTACCGGTAGAAGCCCGGCAGAAACTGGCGTTGTAAAAACATTTTCTTGTGCCATTACTGTGTTCCTAAAATATTTACTGTAATACTGGTTGCCGGACCCAACGTCAGTTGAGTCACGTTTATCCTAAAGTAATTCACAGGAAACAGCGTCGTACCTGAGTACAGGTTCTCGCCGTCTCCTAAAAGAGTCGTATGAACCATAATCTCAGAAAAATTTACTCCATCTAAAGAACCCTCTAAAGTGACAGCCCACAGGGTTGGTGTTCCTCCAACTCCAATAACCTGCATAGTGAACGACGACATTGGTTCTGAGCTGACGTCTGTAATATCAGATGGACCAGTCCCAGTTATTTCTGGAAGATTTACGCTTATATTAGGCGCAGTTCCAGCCTGGGCGATGCTTACAACGCCAGACCTGTTCTTCCAGAATCTATCGTAGTTCTTCGAGTTTTCAGCCATAAAGAGTTTTGCTTACATCCGCCTTCTTTTTCTTAGGAGCTACCCCAAGGCCTGTAATCTGAATCGAAACATCACGATACTTCTCTTGACCGCTTCTCTCATTTTCACTAACAGAAGTTACATTACCGACACCTTGGAGAACAACTTCTTGCCCGACTTTTGGCAAAGTTTTTATTCCAAGCTTCTCAAGCGTTTCATTGTTCAAGTGCAAGGTTAATCCATAAGGATACTTCGGCGCTTCCACCTCAGCAGGTTCATACTGCTTCTGGTCTTTCTTGGACAGCTTCATGTCCATTATTGGCATATCATCTGACATAGTTATCTCGCTATCTCGCCCTGCTCTGTCAAAATCTTCTGAACAAAACGCTTTGTCGGTTTATGTTTAATAACAGTTGTCCTGACAGGAACCTTCTTCGCTGGTTTCTTAATATTCTTTGGCGGAGGTCCTGAAACCATTTTCATTGGCATTGTTCTTCTCCTTTAAGTGATATTCTGACCGCTATCAGGCCAGATGTAAGTTGACGCGTTATTTTGATTCGTAATCGCCCCTTGTTCTCCATCACGGGCTCTAGTCCATTCAGCTAAAGGCTTTTCTTCATCCTGCTGCTCATTAACAGCTGTAGCCTGTGCTCTTGTAATCTCGAGCAAATACATTCTCATTATTTCATTTCTTAGCTTGAATGGGTCACCGCTGGTAAGTCTTGGAGCTGTATACACAGCAAGTCTAAACGACAGAGCCTGAACAAAGTCAGGAGTAAATCTTGACGCGTCAGTCTCATTGTATGTGTATTCCATACAAGCATTTCTTTGGTCTGTATAAATCAACCTTCCGGCATCGTCTCTGATAATCTTAAAAGGCACACGACTCTGTCTGTTGTCATTACGCAGACCGCTCCATATTCTTTTAAGTTTGATGCAATCGGTAGGATACCTGTAAGAGAAACCCCACTCGGTCGTAGGATTTTCTTCTACGAGATTCAAAGAAATGTTTACATTCGCAAAAGGCCAATGGAAATCACGAAGCGTAGCCTCAGTCGCTATAGTATAAAATCTGCGGCAAGCATTTGCTTCTTGCGAGTTCTCCGTCTGGATATTCGCAATCTCTTTTCCGATGCCCAGATGCGACAGCGAAAGATTTGCTATCTCCGTGGCTGTTGACATTCAACCCTCCTAAATACCAGATTCAGTGCTCTCCGTGCTTACAGGCTCAGCCTGTGATGTCGCCTCCGCTGCTTCTGGTCCTTTTGGTTTTGCTTTTTCTTTAACAGGCTTAGATGCCGGAGAAACACGCTCCATCCATCTTTCTGAAAACTGTTGTTCTGCTGAAATCGTAATTTCTCTCATCTGCCCAGTCGGTTTTCCGTCTTTGCCCTTAACTGCTCTCAATCTCTTGATAGGTTCAAGAGTGAAGACAGAACCTTCCGGTCTACGTTCATGGCCATAATAACCAAGTCTTGTAGCACGAACTTTCATATTAAAATCTCCCTATTTTTTTTAACGGTTTGGTACAGCCCCGGACTTTCGCCCAAGGGCCGTACCGAACCTATTTAAACTACGTGATTGTGTATCCCTTAGGATAATCAACCGTCTTCTGAATGAAGTTCAGAGGCACAAGGTGTGCGCTTACAGTCACTGTAGGGGATGTCCCTGCAAGAGTGTAGCGAACAGCCAAGTATCTCTCGGCTTCATCTAATCCACCAGGAGGCAGATTAATCGCAAAGATAAATCCTTGCACCAACAAATCGGCATTTTCAGCCGGTGCTGTCGGTGTGCCGGATTCAAATATCCTGCGACCAAGTAGCTTTCTAGCTGTCGTGATACCAGCGTCAGAAGCAACTTCGACATCGAACTGGTAATCTTCATCACCAGTTGTCTGGTCAGCAGTAACTTCGACGTTGAACACAACCGCCAAGGGCTCACCTGTACCAATGTTTCGGTCCACAGAGCCCAAATCAATCACATTCGTTGACAAAGCGGTAACTGTCAGCGCCTGTGAGTTCGAGAATTGACCTTGAGAATCAAGATACATTTTCGTCTCTCCTTTGTTTAGGACTCTGGGGTTAGACCAGTGCCTCGGTTTCGGTTAAGGCATCGCAAACGCGCACAGGGATGCCACGGAATGCATACTGAATCACTCCGTCAACATTTGCGAACGTAAGTCCACCACCAGAAATAACGTCAGTCCTGCGGAGCAGGTCTAACTCTTGGAAACAGGTTCTATTCATATAGAACACTGGGCGTCCCAAACGAACATTCGGGATGCGATGGATTGCGCGAATCATGAAGTCGATGATATCGACAGAACCCGCTTGGAGGTCTGAAATATCAATCGAACCAATTCGGACTACATAACGCCAGTCCTTTAGCGCAATACCGGTCTTCCATTGCCACCTGTCCTGATAGGCGCGCATACGGGTCCCAGCAATACCTGCTGTCGTCTCAACTGTAACTTCACCCATGTCTTCATGGATAAGTCCGGCCTTCGACCCCTTAGGGAAGATACCGTGAACAGTCTGTCCACCCCAAGTTACAAGCCAGATGGATGAGTTGTCGGCGCCAGAACCACCAGCGTCAAGAACGTTCGAACCATTGGTTGCAGTCGGGTCGGAATAGCGGACTGCCAAACCTGTAAACTCCTCAGGTGACACGCCAGCGTTTCCATAGAACATTGTTGAAGCCATTTCTTGATTCATAGCCTCAATGAACGCCTGAGCTTCAGACAATCTGAAAGCAGAGGTGTTACCGTTCAACATCGCAAGGTCTTTATCAACTTCTGACCATGCTTCTAACATTCCGCACGCCTCATCAATCTGAGCGGTCGTGCTCTTTGATGGCTGAATACCTTGGTTCAGCAATCTCCACGCGACGGTGGGTAATCCAGTTCTTACGGTTGTGCGATGTCCTGTAGGCAGATTGCCTTCAATCCATTGCATATCCATAAGCAACTCGTTGGTCTGACTCAAGAGTTCGACAATCGAAGGCACTTTGCCATTCGGGTCGAGTCTCTTGGCCCAATCAGCGAGTGTCAAGACATTCGTATTGAGTGTTGCCATTGGGTTTTACTCCTTTTTTTCTGAACCGCCATAAAATAGGTCGGCCATATCTTTGGTTTCTGCGGGGGTTTGAGAACCCGGGAGCACCAGTTGGTCTTCGCCCATAGCCTTCCCAATTCTAAGTACGAAACGAAATAGCTCAGGGTGATTTCCGAATCCAGTTGCGGAAAGCCCACTCGCAAATTCTTTCGTCCCATATCGGGTGATAACTCGCTTGGCAAGCTCAGCGTTCTTTCCGAACTCCTCGCCGCCAGTCTCCTTATCGGTTTTGGCCGTTTCCAACCATGCTACGGTTTCCTTCTCCCAACTCTCCTTTTGGCTCTCCGCATAAGAGCTTAAGGCCTTACTTTCACGGTCTAGCACCGCCTGTGCCGCTTTATTCGAAAGTCCCTGCTCCTTTGCAAAGGTAGCAGTCCTCTCTATGGCTTCCGCAGTTAGCAACGACCCTTCCGGCAATGTTAATTCATATTTTTCAGGTGGCCCACTAGGTCCAGTTGCGCCATCTGGTCCAGTTGCACCAGATTCTTTCGCACCTGACTCAGCAGCTCCAGATTCAGCTGCTCCAGATTCAGCTGCTCCAGAAGCCGCTGCTCCTGACTCACCTGCACCCGATGGACCTTGAGCACCTGATGGTCCGTCAAAAATTTTATCTGCCGTTTTCTGTTCATCTGTCTTGGAGTTTTGTGTATCTTCAGACATTATTTTCCTCCTGGTTTTCTCTGAGCATTTGTAAATACGCTTCTGGACACGCCTCATTTACGTCAGCCAAAAGTTGAAGGCCAATATTTCTCATGCCCTCATTGTAAAAGATTATATGTTCATCTGCGACACTTGTTTTGTACACCCCACAGATTCCTAAGTATCTCCAAAAGAATCTGCGTCCTCTTATATGACTCAACACAGCTCGGATATCATTAAGGCGCCTGTCCTCTTTTGATTCCTCTTTCTCTTTCGCCTTCTTAACCTGTTCCGGGTCAGCGGCGTTTTTTACCATACTATCTTGGGTCATGTAAGTACCATGTTCCATTCTTATCTTCCCAAATTGAGAACCAATTCTTCGGGTCGATAAAAATTATCTTTTTATTCAACTTCTTCACTTCTGACCTCCTGTTATTGCCGTCAAGGCATTAGGTCCTTCCAGTTCTGAGCCCGCCAAATTCTTGACAGACTTTGTTGCCGACTCCGCTAACTTAGCTGTTTGCTCAGCTTTTTCAGCCTGAGCGCGTCGCTCTCTTATAGCAGCGACTTCCTCGTCGGAGCGGATAACCGTAGGAGGAACGCCAACAGACATACCATGCTCATCAATGAGCTGGTCGTAGTTTACTTTATCAGCGACAGCAGGATTTCCGCTGGCTTTGACCATGCTTGCTGCGAAACCAGCAAACCGTTCAATGCCGCCGATACCAACAAGCTTCTGAGCTTGTGCCATTACGCTGATATATTCAACTTTCAATTCCTGACCTTCTAGCTCTTTAGGAGGAGGCGGTATTCTGCCTTGCTTCATATGAGCAGCAAAAGACAAATCAATAATCGGGTCAAGCGCATCCTGATTGAGCTGTTCGAGCACCGGTCCAAGAGCCAACAGTTTTTCCTCGTGCCTCTCATCAATCTCTCTGGCTGTTATCTCGCGTCTGTCAGATTGGGCAAGCATCAAGAAAAGGTCTTCAAAGAAAGCCCTTCGGATGGTTGCTCGAACATCCCTGATATCTTCCATGATTTCACGAATACGAGGGTCGATTTCATGCGCGGGCCTGAAACCTTTTTGACCTTCGCGTTCGTCAGTGAATGTAATGTCTCCAGGGAGAATCGAAGCGCGAGCGTTTTTAAGAGAGGTTGGTCCTGTCATTGGAGGATTAACCATCTTCTCAAGAGCTTGAGCTTTACGCTTCTGTTCCGTCTGAAGCTGTTTAACATCACCAAGTGCAGCCATTCCGGGACAATCGGTTCCGTAAACATCGAAACCGGCAACTTCCCATCTAGGCGCAACAACTGGGAACATATCATAACCTGACTGGCGCAAGAATTTATCGCCCTCAGCGTTCATGTAGTTCCCTGATTTTCCAGAGCCTTGATAACCTCGTTCATAATAAACACTTTCGTATTTTTTGAATTGAGGTCCAAATCTTCTGGGGTCAAAAAGCTGATTGGGTTGAATCACATGGCAAACGTCAATCCATGTTTCATAATCCCCACGGTCCCAATAATTTTTTACAACCGAGCTGAACACGGTCCAGTCAGGAGCTCCGCTTGGTGTAACCCTTCCAAATTTCTGGATAAGCTGACGAACTGTCATTCTAAAATCTCTAAAGAAAACATCAACTTCCAGCTTTGAATTATTGGCAATCATATATTGGCCAATAGGGAAAGGATATGTGCGAATAACATCATCAAAATCTTCTTCCATCAACATTGCCGCTGTTCCGAAACCACCCATGTCTCCGTACATAATAGGAAGGGAGTTGTACAGGTTCGAACGTAAAAATGAATTGGTCATAATCTGAGTGACTTCATATAACCAAGTTTCAACTGGTTTGTACTCCGCCAGCTGAGAATCATTTGTCGTTAAACGGAACCACGGTCGGGCAGGTGAAGTCACGCCGCTCATCATTCCCGCGCGTAACGTCCGTAGAGCGAGCGTACCTGTGGAATCAATAATTTTTTGATTCCTACGAGTTCCCGTATTGACATCCGTGGTGTAAAAACGAGAACGGTTCGGAAGCATGAAATCAGAAATATCACGCCAATGTGGGAGAAAGGTACTGCGCTCATTTTCGAGCTCAGTCCTTAAAATGTCTAATTGATTTCTCTTTGTCTGGCCACGGCCAGGTGCTACATAGAGTAAGTCACTCATATTAGAGTCCTAACAAAGTTTTTTTGGTTCCCTGCACCGGTTCCTCAACTCCTAGCGGTCCAGTTAAAATTGTATCTTGCCTACCGCCCGCACCAACGGCACGCGCTCTTTGTCTTTGTTTTGCTTTGTTTCGAACATCAATAGCAGTCGCTTCGCTTTCTTCATTTGCTGCGCGCTGCTCAGCTTCTTTTGCAAGAGCATCTTGTCTTGCTAGCTGCTGTGCACTTTGTTCTTCTGCTTTGTCGGCTGCTTTGTCTGCTTGAATAACTGAAGCGACAGTTCCTGCTGCCGATACTCCTCCTATAATCCAAGGCAATGCCGCTGCGGCTGCTCCTCCTGCTGGCATATCAATCTCCTTTTCTGCTAACTTCCTAGCAAAGTTTTTACGTCTCCAGAAACCTCATCCATCGCACCTGTAAGGACAGTGCTTCTTCCAGCCGCGCCAAGCCGAGCTCGTCTTTTCTGACGTATGCTGTCCGCGTCTCTTTTCGAAACTTTATCTTGAACAATTTTTGTTGGCGCTGATACCGCAGTTCTTACTGGCTCTGGAGGTGGAGAAGAATCTTGTCCGCCTGAAAATATACCACCCATTAGGTTATCTCCTTTGCATAAACATGGTCGGCAAGCCTAAATCCAAGTCGTTTAAGAAGCGAGCCGTAATTGAAGTTAAGTGATACCGAATAATAAATAACCGACGCGCCATCAGTTTTAAGTTGCTCATTACACCATTTAAGGAATGAGTAACCGAACCCACGATGTTCAGGTTTGATATATAAAATGTCTTGAAGGGCGAAAATATTTTTTTTGAAATGAAGGTGAGGGTAAAAGTGGAAAACGCAGAAGCCAATAATTTTATTTTCGAGTCTTGCGGTGTAAGCTCTGAGAGCTCCGAGTTTTTCCAACTGTTCATACCTATCGAACTCCGGGTCTAGTTTTAAGTTCGTATAATAACCAACCTCGCGCCGATAGCTCTCGAGTAGCGGTAAAACTTCTTGAAAGCAGGTATGAGCCTGCTCTCTTTGAAAGTATATCATATATTTTTTATCAAAATCAACTAAATCCTATCCGATGCAAAAGGGTCGTAATCATGCTTAAGCTGCGTTGTCGGTTGTACACCAGGAATTGACTCCATTTTACTTCTTTCAGGAGTTGCAAATGTCAACGCGAGTCCGTCGCCCAAGTCAGGAGAAAAACCAAGTCGCATCTTGATTTGACCTTTATCTTCTATTTGAAATTTCCCGTGGCTGTAAGTGTATGTCGGAGCCGTCAATTCCCGCACGAGTTCAGGAATGTTTGGCAACGCGCCGCCGGATTGAACCCACTTGGCCATCTCCATCCACATCTCCGCGCGCTTGTTAAAATATCTTGGGTCAACAGACTTTCCATTAAATTGCACTGCGACAGGGGAATGGCCAGCGGCTCTCATAACATCAACTGCGCCATGCGCCCATCCAACTGTGTCATCAAAAAATTCCATTTCACTTCCAAACTTGTTTTTCTCCATCATTGTACGATTCGCAATATCAACTGATGCTGCGGAGTCGCGAGCATGACGCATTGTTATCGGCATGAATGCTGCAAGACCTTGACGTGGAAAGATGACAGTTCGGTCATCACCAAAACGTGCGACATCAATTCCAAGTCTCTTTTGCGCCCAGCTGTAAATATCTTCTGTAAGATGCCGCTTCATCGCGGCGGTGACTTCTTCAACACCGAGGAGTGCATTGATTGAGGATGGAGGGAACTGCCCGAAAACGTTTACTAAAACCCACGGATTATCTTTTCCGTATTTCTCTATCTGTTCTCTAGCCCATTTGACAGATATTCTCGGAGCTCGCAGAGGGTCGTCGGGGTCGCCCGTGATTTCGACCGTATACCACAAATGTCTTTCCTGAGTACAAGCACGATAGAGCGGCCCTTCGAGGTGCGTTGGATTACCGGCGATAAGAATTTTGTGTTCCCCGCCAAGCGTTGCAAGACCGGCTTCAGCCGCTGCCATGACAGCGTCGGGAATACCACCGGCTTCATCGAGGATGAATAATAAATAATCAGCGTGTAAACCGGCAAGTGTGTTTGACTGCTGAGTTTGGTCTGCTGTCTTCGCCCACGTTCTCGCTGACATCCACCACGTTTCCGGATGCTCTTTCGAGGTGATACGCGTTTTCTGCCACTCGAACGCGGTTTTGAGGAACTGACTTTGGTTTTGCCACTTCGCCATTTCCGGCCATAAGTTATCTTCAAGGTTGTCCTTTGTGATACTCGTTGCCGCAATCTTAGGATGCGGACGCGTTGCTAAAAAGTTCCAAGCACACCATGCTAAGAGAGTAGTTTTCCCGGGACCCTTACAAGCTTTCATCGCTATGCGCTGATTGTGCGGAAAAATCTTCAGCACCTCAGCTTGCCAGGGGTCCGGCTCTACGTGTAATTCTTCTCTAACAAATGCACAAGGGTCTTCCCTCCATCGTCTTATATTAGCAATAGCTCTGGCGTTGACCATAACATACTCGTCCTCGGTATCTGTGAATAATGACAGGGACTATTTCCTCGTTCTCTTTCGGTGCCTCCGGATGCGTTAAGTCAATCACACCTACCCCTTCGCACGTCGGACACAATGCTTTCAGCACCGGTTTGCATCCGCACATACCTGACATATCCAGGCAGTGAAACTTCTCAGTGTTTACGGGGAATATGTGTATCACAATTTTCCTTTCGACAAATTAAACAACACAAACAATATCTGCAATGCGTTTCCTTCGTGCCGACTGTTCTTCGACAGTTCGGGCACCAAATCAGTTTTGACATACCGCAGTTACTATTGGCGGTGTGTATGGATAATAATACGGCGGCTCCAGCGGCGTCGGTATCTGATGAAATATCGGCACATACACAGGTCTCGCTTCCAAAGCAATAATTCGCGCTTCGAGTTCTTTAACTTTTGCTTCGAGTTCTTTCTTCGTCATGGGACACCTTCCTCAAGTCTCTTATTCGTTTCTTCTTTTTAGAATTACCCATCCATCTAAATTTAGTACACAACGTACACCGGACTTGTTTTCGCCTCAGGTTACTCATGTCTTTTGCTCCAACCCAAAGTTAGGACTCGTCGCAGACGTCGGCGTCGCACTTGGTTTCGGTATACACCGGACCGGGTCCGGCTTTATCTGCGGAGCTTGTTTCGTCGGGTCTTCCATGCTCTGTGCAACCATGTCTTCGAGTGAAACCTGCCCGGAGTGCTCAACCTGCTCTTTGAATAGTTTCAAATTCTTGCCTAGGAGTTCGAGCGCTCTAAGCTTGTCCCACATCTTGAGTCTCTTTGTTTCTCCTATTTTTATGCGATTGGAACCCTGCCCCTCCCAGTCCTCTTGCACTTCCACAGCCTGTACTGTGCGGGCTAAGGCTGCGGGCCATTGGCTCACGGGTAGCAGTGTGTTGTTGCTGTCGTAGGCGGCACGGATGTCGGCAAGGCCGATGTCTTTGAGCTCATTTAGGATGCTTTGGATAACCCACTCATTACGAGCTTGTAAGGCTTTGTCGTAGCGGGAGCTGCGGTCGGGGTCGGAGTAAATCCATTCGACGACTTGGGAGTAACGAATCTCTAAGAGCTGGCAGAGGTTAGGGAGCGCACCGCCAGAGGTGATGTGTTCTATGAGCTCTGGAAAAAAAGACTTACTTTGTATTTTTGTTAATGTCTTATCGTCCATGTTCAGAATTATATAATAAAAAAAATAAAAAAAATAGCGTTTTTAAAAAAGTGAAAACGTCAGGAAATTGGGATTATAATTATGGAGTAATTATTTAAGACGAACTGGTATAGGCGGGGGTCGAGTTGTATATAGGGTTTCTTTTTTAAGATTTTTTTGATGTGTGTGGCGTAGGAAAGGAAGTGGAAGGCAAAAGAAATCCCCCACGCTTACCACTCATAATAATAAACGCAGGGGACTGGACTACTACGAACTGTGTGTGATAGCTTTGATGTCTAAGCTAGGTATGATGTTGTTGCCTAACACCTGAAGCATGATAGCATTTGCCTCACCCATCTTCGTTGCCATCTGCAAGCGTGCTATCAGCTTGCTCTTAATGCTCTCGCTCGGTGCGTTCTGCTCGACAGCACTAAGCAAATCATTTAGCTTCTTCGCTTTGTAATCTGTCTGGTAGCCACCATTGTAATAACGTGAGCTTGACCTTGCTTCACCACCTTCATCAAGTCCAACATCTTCCAATGCCTTCTGAGCTTCGGCTAATACTGAACGTGCTGAATTTATTTTTCTGATGAGCTTGTCAAACTCAACTGACTTGCGATACTTCTTTAGCACGGCATCTTTTTCTTGCTGTTGCATTTTCCTGAACAGCGAGTCTTTGTTTGAGAACTCTTGTTCAATGATAGCTGTCAAAGACTTCTTGACATCTGCGGTGAGCCGTGCGTTTACATCTACTTCAAGGTTTGATAATTCTTTTGCGTAGTCCATTGTATTTCTCCTTTGGTTGGGATTTGTAATTAATACTCTGATGGGAGCAACATTACTCCATCAGTAAACCATATCTCTGCACTCTCCATAGGAAAGTCAGAGTATTCTATTACCTGCCGATACACTTCGTTGTCGTTGCCATCTTCGCACACAACAAGCCAAGCTTTTCCGCATTTGCTGAGCTTCCATACTTGAAAGCCCTCGTTGCGAACACCATTAAGGTACTGACAAGAACAAATGATGTCGAGTAGCCAGAAGCAACCTGCGTTGCTCGCTAGATACATGACACCATCTGTCAGCTTCGTACCATTAAGGTATTTGTAATAATGCTCTGTTCCTGTGAACTGAGCCAACTCTGATTGTGTAATCATTTATATCACCACCTTTCTGATATAAATTTTACACTATAACAGCGGTACTGTCAAGCTAGATAATTCTTTTTATCTTGTACCCCTCAAGTGCCTGTCTTAGCTCGAACTGCTTTCCGTGTCTGCGAGCGTATGCCATGACGCTTTGCTTCATGCTCAGCACGTTAAGGTTTTCTCTGTCCAAGACCATGCTCTCGCCGATATTAAGGACATGGACAGGGTATTTACAGGGTCTCCCGACAGCTTGTAGCTTGCGTTTTGGTTTGAGTTTTCGTTTCTCTCTCCACCAATATTTAGCGGTACATCTTGCACATCTGTCTGGTTTCGACATCTTGCGAGAAGCCCACTCATGTTTGCATCTTTTGCATCTATATATTTGCATTATTTACATTAACTCCTCTCGTTTTATAAAAAAAGCCCTTTCGTGAGCTTGAATAT
>Ga0180435_10004925_pt1 | contig 13060 bp, 14 predicted proteins | sample SS_ome_3_FD_132467 | JGI IMG/M metagenome (GOLD analysis project Ga0180435, IMG submission 132467) | Hypersaline lake sediment archaeal communities from the Salton Sea, California, USA - SS_3_S_1 metaG | ecosystem: Environmental > Aquatic > Non-marine Saline and Alkaline > Hypersaline >... | reverse complement strand
GTAGAGATTACGGACTTCTTCGATCCGCTGGGCCGGGGCGAAAAGCTTGAAGATCTGGAACAGGTTGCAGGTATCCGGATTTTTGGGCTCCTCCACCGGCGTGGCGTCCGTTTCAATGGCCATGACCTGTTTTTTCAGCGGTTTACCGTCCAGGAAAATCGGAATCGTATTGCCGTACGATTTGGACATCTTCTGCCCGTCGAGTCCCGGTACGGTCGCCGTCTTCTCATCGATGGCCGGCTCCGGAACGACGAAGGTCTCGCCGAATTCGTTGTTGAACTTCCCGGCGATATCCCGCGCCACTTCCAGATGCTGTTTCTGGTCCTTGCCGACCGGCACCCGTTCCGCCTGGTACAATAAAATGTCAGCCGCCATCAGCACCGGGTAGGAGAACAACCCGTGGCTCGGGCTGATGCCTTTGGCGATTTTGTCCTTGTATGAATGACATCGTTCGAGCAGCCCCATCGGGGTCAGCGTCGAAAACACCCAGGTCAGTTCGCAGACCTCCGGGACATCCGACTGCACCCAGAAATAGCATTTGTCGGGATCGAGCCCGAGGGCCAGGAAATCGGCGGCCGCCTCTATGGTTCCCTGCGCGAGCCGATCTCTATCATGAACACTGGTCAACGCATGCATATCGACGATGAACACATAGAGTTCGGCGTTTTCCATGTGTGAAATCATCGTCTTCATCATACCGAAATAGTTGCCGATGTGCAGTTTTCCCGAAGGCTGGATGCCGGATAATATTCTCATAATTGAATTCGTTCGTTGAAAGTTTGGTTATCAATGCAACAGGCGATCTTGAAAAGCGGTGCACACCATACCGCAAAATAAAAAAAAAAGGGAGAGGGAAAACCCTCTCCCTTCATTGACTGCAGGGATGCCTGTTGAAACGTGAAGCCTTACTTCACTTCTTCGAAGTCGGCGTCGACGACGTCATCGTCTCCCTTGTCGTTTTTCGGGGGCTCCTGGCCGGCATCACCGCCTGCGGGGCCGCCGGGGCCGCCCATGTCGGGATTGTCCTGGGAAGCCTGGGCGTACATCAGCTCGGCAAGCTTGTGGGATGCGGCGGTCAGCGCTTCGACCGCGGTTTTGATCGCATCGACATCCTCGCCCCCGACAACCGATTTCACGTTTTCGATTTCTTTTTCGACGTTTGCCTTGGTCTCCGCGTCGACTTTGTCGCCGAGTTCCTTCAGGCTCTTCTCGGTTGCATGAACCAGCGCGTCCGCCTGATTTTTCACTTCGACCAGTTCTCTGCGCTTCTTATCGTCTTCGGCATGCAGTTCCGCGTCTTTCTGCATCTTCTCGATTTCTTCCTCGGTCAGCCCTGAAGAAGCGGTAATGCGGATCGACTGCTCCTTGCCGGTGCCGAGGTCTTTTGCCGAAACATTTAAAATACCGTTCGCGTCGAGATCGAAGGTTACCTCGATCTGCGGTACACCGCGCGGCGCCGGCGGGATGTCGGTCAGCTCGAAACGGCCGATGGTCTTGTTGTCCTGCGCCATTTCCCGTTCGCCCTGGAGCACGTGAATCGACACGGCCGGCTGGTTGTCGGCAGCGGTCGAGAAGACCTGGCTCTTTTTGGTCGGAACCGTGGTGTTCTTGTCGATCAGCTTCGTGGTCACGGCCCCCAGCGTTTCGATGCCGAGAGACAGCGGGGTCACGTCAAGCAGCAGCACGTCTTTGACGTCGCCCTGCAGCACCCCGCCCTGGATCGCCGCACCGATGGCGACGACTTCGTCCGGGTTAACGCCTTTGTGCGGCGCCTTGCCGAAGATCTCCTCTACTTTGGCCTGGACTTTCGGCATCCTGGTCATGCCGCCGACCAGGATGACCTCGTCGATATCGGAAGCGCTCAGGTTTGCGTCCTTGAGCGCCGTGCGACACGGTTCGACCGTGCGTTCCACCAGGTCTTCGACCAGCGATTCGAATTTGGAGCGGCTCAGCTTCGTGTTCAGGTGCTTCGGCCCGGATGCGTCTGCGGTTATGAAGGGCAGGTTGATGTCGGTTTCGACGGTGCTGGAAAGCGCCATCTTCGCCTTTTCGGCTTCTTCCTTCAGGCGCTGCAGCGCCATCTTGTCGCTGCGCAGGTCGACGCCCTGGTCACGTTTGAACTCGTCGGCGAGCCAGGTGACGATGCGCATGTCGAAATCTTCACCGCCGAGGAAGGTGTCGCCATTGGTCGACTTGACTTCGAACACGCCGTCGCCGATCTCCAGGATCGACACATCGAACGTGCCGCCGCCCAGATCGAATACCGCGATCTTTTCCTCGTTCTTCTTGTCCAGGCCGTAGGCCAGCGATGCCGCGGTCGGCTCGTTGATGATGCGCTGGACGTTGAGGCCGGCGATCTTGCCCGCGTCCTTGGTCGCCTGCCGCTGCGAATCGTTAAAGTAGGCCGGAACGGTGATAACCGCATCGGTGACTTCCTCGCCGAGGTATTCCTCGGCCGTCTGCTTCATGCTGCCCAGGACCATCGCCGAAATCTCGGCCGGACGGTACACCTTGTCCTCGACCTTGATCGATACGCTCTCGTTCGTACCCTCGACGATCTCGAACGGGCTGATGCTGATTGATTTCTGCACTTCGGCATCCTTGAACTTGCGGCCGATCAGCCGCTTGACCGCGTACAGGGTCCGGGTCGGGTTGGTTACCGCCTGGCGTTTTGCGACCTGGCCGACAAGCCGTTCGTTATTATCGGCAAAAGCAACGACGGACGGCGTGGTCCGGTTGCCTTCCTGGTTGGCGATGACTTTTGGTTCGCCGCCCTCCATTACCGCCACGCATGAGTTGGTGGTGCCAAGATCAATTCCGATAATCTTACCCATTTTACATTCTCCTTATATCTTTTAACCTGAATGGTATTCTTGATAGATGTTTATAGATAGCTGTTATTCAAATACCATATTAAAGTTTGCATTTGTTTACTATTGTCAAGCAGTGCACCTGCCATGAAAGCACCGCTTTTATGCGTCCGCGGTGCCCGATGAGACAATGACACGGGCTGCCCGCAGCAGGCGGTCTTTGTAGTGATAGCCCTTTTCGTATTCGCCGACGACGTGGTTCGCCGGTACCGAATTGCTCGCCTCCATGCTGAGTGCTTCCTGAATTGTCGGGTCGAACGGTTCTCCGATCGTTTCAATCGGTTTCACTTCAAATTTCTCGAGGGTGGTGCGCAGACTCTTGAGCGTCAGCTCAACCCCTTCGAGCAGCGCCTTGAGGTTCTGTTCGGCATCGACACCGTCGACGACCCCCTGCTCAACGGCACGCTCGAGATTGTCGACCACCGGCAGCAGTTCCCTGAAAATCGATTCCCCGTGATATTTGAGCATCGACGCCCGTTCGCGCTCCATGCGTTTTTTAAAATTTTCAAAATCGGCAGCGGCCCGCAAGGCTCTATCCTGCCAATCTTCAATCTCGGCCTGCGCTTCCAGCAGGAGATCTTCTATACTTTTCTCGATCTCGGGTTCTTCAGCTCCCGCTTCTTCAGAGATGATCTCTTCAGCCGCGCCGAGATCCTGATCATTCAGCGCCTGTTCATTTTTCTTGTCTTCGTTCACCAATAAATACCCAGAATCAGATCATGTGTGAGGGGGTTGCCCCTATACAATTTAAGCCATCGCAGAACCGGTTCTGGCGACGGCCTTCCTTAAAAACCTGAGCGAACAATAAGTAGCCCAAATTTCCTTGTCAAGCAGACCACTTAAAAAATAAATATCAGATTAACAAGGAGTTAGACAGCAATACCGAGGGCAGAAAGCAGACCCGGCAGACACCTGAAAACAGGCTGCCCCTAACCGAAAGCAAACCGTGCCGTAACATAGAGGATATGGTTGATTTTTCGATCGTTCCGGAAAAATCCGTCCACGGTTAAAATATGGTTGCCCAAATCACCGGCCCGGATTACAGAAGAAGCGACAGTGGCAATCACCTCCCAAACAACCAGACGAGGAATACGATCATGACGAAGACAGAGTTGATGGAAAGAATCGCGGCCGACGCCGGATTAAGCAAAGCCGAGGCGACCAGGGTCGTCAATTCATTTCTGGAAAATATCACCGCCGAATTGAAGAAGGAAGACGGAAAGGTCGCCTTGACCGGCTTCGGCACCTTTTCCAAGGTTCACCGGAAAGCACGCAGCGGCAGGAATCCGCAGACCGGAGAAGCAATCACCATCAAAGCTGCCAACAGCGTTAAATTCAAACCGGGCAAGAAATTGAAGGAATCGGTCTAGGAGAAGACGGAAAAATATCATGTTGAGATTCGTTGCCGTTATATTGCTTATCGTGAATATGGTATTGGGTATGGTCATCTGGCTGGAAGACCACGGCGATAACCGACTGCGCGTTATCAGGCTGGGAGCGGTTCTCGGAGTTGCCGTTGCCCTGCTGCTGATCATATTTTTAACCGGCCAGAACGCCTGATGATTTCGGCTGCCCGCCTGCAGCATATTTTCCCTGTTTTTACCTACAATATTGTTGACATACTACCGCCAAAACCATATTATCGATAATCGAGAGGTGATGACATGGCCAATAAGACGGTTGTCAGACAGAGTTTAAAGGATCAAGTCAAATCGATCCTTATCGATCGCATGATCGACGGTGACCTGTCCCCCGGAGACCGGATCAAGGAACTGCAGATCGCCAAGGAACTGGGCACATCGCAGGCCCCGGTCAGGGAGGCGATACGCTGTCTGGAAACACTTGGCTATGTTGAACACATCCCGCATGTCGGTGCGATGGTACGGGTCTATAACAAAAGTGAAATAGAAGAAGCGTACCAGGTCCGGGAGGCGCTGGAGGTTCATTCGACCGCACTGGTGCACGACCCGATGGACGAACTGGTGGAGGAGCTCGACGAACGCCTCGACCAGATGCTGGTGGCCGTGCAGAAGGGAAGCATCCGCATGTTTACGCAGGCCGACAATGCATTTCATCGGTCGATCGTGGCATTTTGCAGCAATGCAACCATGCTGGTGATGTGGGAATCTCTCAAGGTGCAGATGCAGGTCATTGCGACGCTGACCAAAGCGTCCATGCCGCTTGATGAAGTGTATTCACTCCATCCTCCGATTGTGGATGCTTTCAGGAAGCGCAGCCGGGATCGGGCATCACTGCTGTTAAAAGGACATTACAAAATTTTAAGCGGTTACTGGGAAAGCCACACCTGAAACGGGCAACCGCGTTATTTTTGCATTATTTTTTATTCATTTTTTTATTATCGATAATCGATAGGAGAACGGTATGGGACAACAATTAACGTACAAGGAAATGGAAATTATCGGGGAACAGTGCAGGCACCTGCGTTCGGACGGTTCCGTGACGCTCGAGCAGTTATCGCTGAGCCGGATCGAGCGAATCGAAGAAGAGTGCAGGCGGCATCGCTCCGCCTACATTGCCGACGCGTTTGTATCGCTTTTTAAAGGCATCGGGTCAAAACCTGCAGGGTTCATAGCGGTGCTCAAATCGGGGGCACACGGCAATAAAACCGTTGGCGCTTCAGCACGCTGACCCTTTTTCAGGCGCCCCCGAGAACGCCTTGAAAAATAAACCGGAGCGTTGTTCCTTGTTCCTGCAGACAGACGATCTCTCCGTTTTAAAAGCTCCGGCAGCAGTACTGCCGGAGCTTTTTTTGGGCTTTTGCCGGGCAGTACCGCTCCACGCTGTAGCACTTGCGCATCCTCCGCCCACTCCCTATGATAGAGCCTGTGGGCCTCAAGCCCGAAGCTGTAAATGCGAATTTCCACTTAAGGAGGAAACCATGACTGAAGAAGCAGCAGCCGGCTGCGCTCGGCCAACAGGCGGACCGGTTGGCGAAGAAGCACCTGAAACAAACGAAACCGTACAAACGATACAGGAGGAAAGGTCAATGATTCAAGTAGGACGGAAGGCCCCGGATTTTACTGCTCCGGGTTATCAACAAGGAAAATTTATCAATGTAAAACTCTCTGATTACCTGGGTAAATGGGTCGTCCTCTGCTTTTATCCCGGTGATTTCACCTTTGTCTGAGCTACTGAAATTTCAGCGGTCGCTGAAAAATACCCCGAATTCCAGAAGCTCGGTGTTGAAATCCTGTCTGTATCGGTCGACTCGATGTTCACCCACAAGATGTGGGACGACGATGAACTGTCCAAAATGGTAGACGGCGGCGTTCCGTTCGCGATGCTGACCGATGCCGGTGGAAAAGTCGGCTCTGCCTATGGAATTTACGACGAAGCTGCCGGCGTTGAAAACCGCGGTAGATTCCTGATCGATCCCGACGGCGTGATCCAGGGCTATGAAGTACTGACGCCGCCGGTCGGCCGGAATGTTTTAGAGACGATCCGGCAGATCCAGGCCTTCCAGCTGATCAGGGAGACCGAAGGCGGCGAAGCCACGCCGTCCGGCTGGAAACCCGGCAAGAAGACCTTGAAACCGGGTATCGACCTGGTCGGCAAAGTCTGGAAAGAATGGGATACCAGCATGGCTTTTGACGACTGACATTGCCATCCTTCAGCCTGGAGCAGGCCTCTTCCCCGCCCTGCTCCAGGCTGCCTGTCTATCATAGGCAAGGTGATAGCCGGGGGAAAACACTATTTCTCAGGTTTCGGAGGCGTCTCAAACGTCACGGAAAGATCGTTGCCGGCCTCGTCTACCAGCCAGTCTTTGAGGATGTCGTGCTCATCGATATGCTTGATGAATTCCTCGGTAAGCTGAAATCCTTCAACCAACTCGTAGATCGTCGCCAGGTTGTGTTTGTCGATATCGGTGATCTTGATACCGACGCTGTCCTCGGTCTGGTAGACCGGTACCCCGGAGAAGATGATTCTCTGTTTTTCAGCGGTTATGATATCGATGGAATATTCCTGCTCGTCGAGCAGGTGGGATGGTGCGGAAATACACAATCCGCCGGCACTGATATTGATGGCCTGTGCCGCTACCGTGACCGCTCCGCGAACCATGAGCGTCACGTCTGCAGCAACCGGCACCCTTATGTGAAGTCTCTGGTACTGCATCAATTTACTGTACCGTTTTTCCGCTGAAAACAAAAGGAGTTAATCCGTAATCCTGACAAATCTCCGCAACAGTGCCTGTTGCAGCCTGACCGCGGCCGGTGCCTGAAACAACCGGCAGCTTGCAGAAAACACGAAAAGAAGCATGTACTCAGCGGGACAGGCGAACCTGTTACCGCTCGCACCACAGAAACGCTACTGGCGGAGGAGCAGGGATTCGAACCCTGGGTGGAGCTCACACCCCACAACGGTTTTCGAGACCGCCCCGTTCAACCACTCCGGCACTCCTCCGAAAAAGACAAGCCATTCATACCCGTAACGACCGCTACTTTCAAGGGGATATTACGATTTTTTCACGGTTGTGTCAGGTCAGATCGGCGGGTTGTCCGGTCGCCGACAGGACACTGCTCCAGAACGCTCCGTTCGGATCGACCTTTTTCCGCGATTGTATGGCCAGCGGTATCGGGACGTGCGTAAAGCGGTCGTTCCAGTGCCCAACGAGCATGTTGGTGCGCCCGGCCATGCCGGCATGAACGGCGTGATGCCCCAGCTGCAGGCAGAAGGCGGAATCATACGCGGAGGCCGGCATCGACCGGATGGTATAACTCGGATCGATATACTTGAGGGTGATGTCCATACCGGCCTTCGCGTAGTGATCCTTGATGTGCTGCTTGAGGAACATGCCGACATCGGCGAATCGTCTGTTTCCGGACGCATCCACGCGCTCATCCGTTTCCAGCAGATCCTGGCCGGCCCCCTCCCCAACCACGATAACGGCGTGGCCGCGCAGTTTCAGCCGGCGCGTCAGCGCCTGCATCAGTCCCTCTAGGGTAAACCTGATCTCCGGAATCAGGCAGAAGTTGACCTCGCTGTTGGCCAGCGCCGCCTGCGCGGCAATAAAGCCCGATTCCCGCCCCATCAGCTTTACCAGCCCGATGCCGTTTTTCGCCCCGATCGCCTCGACGTGAGCCGAATACGTGGAAATCCGGGATTCGGACACGGCGGTCTCGTAGCCAAACGACATGTCGACATAGCAAATATCGTTGTCGATCGTCTTCGGGATTCCCACCACGCTGATCGGTTTGCCTCTGCGGCTGATCTCCTCGAACAGCGCGCGGGCCCCGCGCAGCGTGCCGTCACCGCCGATAACGAACAGGATGGAAATACCGAGATGCTCGAGCGTGTCGACCATGACCCCCACATCCTGCGGACCTCGCGACGAACCGAGCAGACTGCCGCCTTTCTGGTGAATATCATCAACCCTGTCCGGCGTCAGTTCCAGCGGCGTATGGTAATATGAAGGGACAAGCCCCTCATAGCCGTACCTGAATCCGTATACCTTCTTGGAGTGGTAGTGGTAATACAGACTCATCACGATCGAGCGGATGACGTCGTTGAGGCCGGGACACAGGCCTCCGCACGTGACGATGCCGCAGTTGACCACCTGGGGATCGAAATAAATCCTGCTGCGCGGGCCGGCCATCTCGAAAACCGGCGGCGGATCGCCGCTGTCCAGGTACGGCTGCAGCTCCCTCATCGTACTGGGGCAGAGTACCATCTCATCATCGGGCGTGAAGTTGACGCCCTGCATCGGCGAATCGACCGTGCATTCCCCCAGGCGGTCTATGGTGAAAGGTTGCGCAGCCATTACGCTTTCACGTGTATGCAGACAGCGCGGCTCAATAGCGGCCGGCGCTGCCGAGTACATCGTTGTTCTTTGACACGATCATCTCGATCAGCTCTTCCCGCGCCGGACCCAGGTATTTGCGGGGATCGAACTCTGACGGGTTTTCCGCGAAGACCTTGCGGATCACCGCCGTCATCGCGAGCCTGCCGTCGCTGTCGATATTGATTTTGCAGACTGCCGATCCCGACGCCTTGCGCAGCTGCTCGACCGGGATACCGACGGCGTCATCCATCGAGCCGCCGTACTGGTTGATCATCTCCACATATTTAGGAATAACCGCGGATGCACCGTGCAGGACGATCGGGTAGCCCGGCAGCCGTTGCTCGATCTCCTCGAGAATGTCGAAACGCAGCGGCGGGACCGATTCTCCCGGTTTGACCTTGAACTTGTATGCGCCGTGCGAGGTGCCGATGGATATCGCCAGACTGTCGCAGCCGGTCCTCTCCACGAACTCGATAACCTCGTCCGGGTTGGTGTAGTTCGACACCTCGTGGGACACCTCGTCCTCGATGCCGGCCAGGACGCCGAGCTCGGCCTCCACCGTGACATCGAGATCGTGGGCATATTCGACAACCTGCCGGGTCGTTTCAATATTGTCCTCGAAAGACAGGTGCGACCCGTCGATCATGACCGAAGAAAACCCGCTTTCGATACACGATTTTGCCAGGTCAAAGCTGCTGCCGTGATCCAGGTGAAGGGCGACCGGGATCTCCGATCCTTCCGCCCTGATCATCTCGACCGCTCCCTGGACCATGTACGGAAGCATCGTCGCGTTACCGTACTTGCGGGCACTGCCCGAAACCTGGAGGATCAGGGGCGACCCGGACCTGGCGCAGCCGGTAACGATCGCCTGGATCTGCTCCATGTTGTTGAAATTATAGGCCGGAACCGCATACCCGTCGGCCATGGCCCGCCTGAACATGTCGCCGGTGTTGACAAGACCGAGTTCGTGATACTTTGCTTTTGCTGACATGGGACCTCCATACGTTGCAACCCGCCTGTATATGTCCTGCCGCTTTCCGGGCGAAGCGCCGCTGCGGCGATCAATATACCGCGAGTTTTAATTTGTTGTTGCTCCTGGTTGAAAAAAACAACCGTTAGCCGCCTGCCGCATCATAACGGCAATCAATCAAACATTACCACATCACACAATAATTGACAGAGAAGTTATCAGCAAACAGCTCGTTAGGATCGTGTTCAGGTCATCGCCCCTGCAAGGTCGATTCGAACCGGTTGCGTTCCCCGCAGGCGGGCATGAAAAAGTTCGTCGCATTGACGAATAACCCGGTTTCCAGTCCATGCAGATGATCGTAACGCAGGGGATCTGCAGATTTCTGCGGAACAGTTGACACAAAAATACCTGAGCTGTAAGTATTGTATGGCCGCCGAAGATCGCTACGGCAGGCGTAAAGACGGTACGGGCGGCCCGAAAAGAATGGTACCGGCCTGCCTGACAATTTGCGCGGATTTTACGCAGAAGATCACTTCTACCAAGGAGCCTTTACCATGACTGGCGTTATCTGCATCACCGGCGCTTCCGCCGGCATTGGCCACGCGACGGCTAAACGTTTTAGCGCTCACGGCTGGCGCGTGGTGGGCGTGGCTCGTCGAGTTGAGCGGCTCAAGGCCCTGCAAAGCGAGCTCGGCGATACCTTCTATCCGGCTGTCTTTGACGTGCGAGACCGGGAAGCCGCTGCCGCTGCCTTCACCGCCCTGCCGGCAGAATTCAGGGATATCGACGTCCTGGTCAACAGCGCCGGGCTCGGCAAAGGCCTGGACCTGGCGCAGGAAGCCAAACTCGATGACTGGGACGTGATGGTCCAAACCAATATCAGCGGGCTGCTCTATTGCACCCGTGCGGTACTACCCCGAATGGTGGAAAAAAATCGCGGCTTCATCGTCAACCTGGGCTCCATTGCCGGGGAATATAATTACCAGACCGGCAACGTGTACGGCGCCAGCAAAGCCTTTGTCAAACATTTCACCCAGAACCTGAAGGCCGACCTGCTGGGTACCATGGTCCGGGTATCCTGCATCGAACCGGGGCTCGCCCGCACTGAATTTCAACAGGTCAGATTCGACGGTGACAAGGCAAAAAGTGACGCCCCTTTCAAAGGTATTACCCCTCTGACGGCGGAGGATATTGCAGAAGCCATCTGGTGGGTAGTCAATCAGCCCGAACACGTGACCGTATCCACGGTGGAGATCTGGCCCACCCACCAGGCCAACGGCACCTTTTCCTTTGCCAGACGGACTGCTGATTGACGCCGGCAGGCGGGAAAGGGGTTGCCGCCCCAATACCGATACGTTATTCTAACAGAAGGTACGGGCTGGTGCTTTTGAGAGGGAGCGTCACACCTGGCGATCAAAACATGCAGCAGATTGTTGTTGCTACGTTGACGAAGAAATCCGAATTTTGCTCGGAGAACGTTTATCCAGGAGAAGAGTCATGCGAATCAGGTCACTTGGCTGTAAACATTTCCGGTTGATTTTTACAGGCGCCGCACTCTTGCTGCCTGCAATCGCGCAGGCCGCGGGAACGGTGAGCGGCGAAACCTTCTATGACGGCAGCTACGATCCGAGTCATACCGTGTTGATATCCGCCCATCTTTATCCTGAATCAGAACCGGTTGACAGTGTTTTAACGAGCGGCGTTGGAGCCTATGCACTGGATAATCTGGACGACGGAGATTACTACATTGCCGCTTTTCTGGATATCCACGAGCGGGGCGAAGGCCCCCCTGAATTTGGTGAGCCGGTCGGGTGGTATGATGCCGACGGGGACGGAGCTCTCGATCCGGTGACCGTGAGCGGAAGCGATGTACCCGGAATAGATATTACCATCCAGGATCTCGACAGTGGATAGATCCGGGGCACGGTCTGCTACCACGGCGGGATCACCGGGACGGGCCCCCTGGAAGTGGCCCTGCACACCAGTCCGGGAGAAGAACCTGTCGTGTCCCAGCCGGTCTCTCCGCCCTGCTCTGAATACACTTTCAGCGGCGGCCCTCCTGGAACCTATTATGTGAGCCTGTTCTACGACGCCAATGATTCAGGCGGTCCTCCGGACGAAGGCGAACCCCTGGGCTGGTACGACGCGGACCGTGATGGCAATCCCGACCCGGTTGTATACACTGGTGACACCATCACCGGTCTCGATATCACCCTGGGAAGAGTTCATTTTGTCGATTTCAGCGCCCGCGGCAACGGGGACGGATCGTCATGGACGGATGCGTTTCATCGTGTGCAGGACGCCCTTGCCATAGCCCTGCCCGGTGAAGAGATATGGGTGGCCGCGGGGGTCTACGTCCCCGGCGACACCCGGGAATCCAGTTTCATTCTGCCGCACGGGGTCGCGGTATATGGCGGTTTCAGCGGGACGGAGTCGCATCGTGCTGAACTCAACATGCGCGCCAACTTCACGGTATTGAGCGGGGAGATCGGCAACCCTGCCGACAGAACAGATAACACCTATCACGTGGTCAGCACTGCCTCGACCTATATAGACCCGGTGGACGCTGCCACCATCCTCGATGGCTTTACCGTAACGGGAGGATATGCAGACCAGCTTGGCGGTGACATGGATAAGGGCGGCGGATTTTTGAATAATTTCGGCACCCCGATCCTCGCGAATCTCAACTTTGTCGATAATTACGCCCTCAATCACGGAGGGGCGCTGGTCACGCAGTACACCCCCGCGCCCCTGACGGTGGTCAATTGCACCTTCACCGGCAACAGCACCGAATATAATGCCGGCGGCATTGCCATCATAGGAGCTGATATCGACGTGATCAACAGCAGTTTTACCGGAAACAGCGGTGGAAACGGCGGCGGGATCGTTGGCCTGCAAGACAGTGACGCCGAGATCCACAACTGTATTTTCTGGGAGAACCCCGGCGGCCAGATCTCCCTGCAGGATACATCGGCGGCGAACGTCACCTACAGTATTGTCCAGTACGGGTTTACTGGCGGTACGTCCATAGTCTCTTCCAACCCGTTGTTTGTCGATGCAGACGGGCCTGATGATAGTGCGGGTACGCTCGATGATGACCTGCACCTGGACACCGGTTCCCCGGGGCTCGATGCCGGGGACAATACCCAGCTTCTCCCGGATGCGGCCGACAGCGACGGAAACGGGGATACCGCCGAAGATCTGCCTGTGGATATAGAAGGAAACAGTCGTAGAATTGATGATCCGGCCCCTGACAGCGGCAGCGGCACAGCGCCCTTTGTGGACATGGGAGCGTATGAGCGCGCGGATGCGGTCGCCATGACTCGCGTTTGCGGATTGTAGGCAGAAATTCGGCTAAATTTTCATATTCTGGGCTCGTGTTCCACACATAATCAACCATTTACAAATTCCAACTGACTT
>Ga0180435_10004923_pt1 | contig 13067 bp, 10 predicted proteins | sample SS_ome_3_FD_132467 | JGI IMG/M metagenome (GOLD analysis project Ga0180435, IMG submission 132467) | Hypersaline lake sediment archaeal communities from the Salton Sea, California, USA - SS_3_S_1 metaG | ecosystem: Environmental > Aquatic > Non-marine Saline and Alkaline > Hypersaline >... | reverse complement strand
TCATGGCTGTTGCCGCTTCAGCCACCCGTTGCGGTTCTCCGGGATCGGGCAGCCCCCGGGGGCCGGGTTCGATGGCGCAGAATCTGCAGTTTCGTGTGCATTTGTTTCCTAAAATTAGAAAGGTGGCGGTCTGTTTGGAATAACACTCAAACTGATTGGGGCACTTTGCCTGCCGGCAAACGGTGTGAAGCCTGTTATCGCGGATAAGGGATCGGATGGTTTCATATTCAGGGCCTGTCGGAAGCGGCCGTTTCAGCCAGCCCGGTTTTCGTTTCAAGGTGTCGGCTGTTTTGGGGGATAATGTTTTGGCCTTTTTTTCTGTTTTTCCTATCCGGTTCTTCAGGTCCGAATAACCCATGCGGATGAGTTCAACGCTAAACACATCCTGAATATGTCGTTTCACGATGCTCCGAACCCGGTTCATGGCCACAGTGCGAGACTGCTCGTTCTGAAGCGTTGTCACGCCGATGGTGTCAAGACCGCAGGGATTGATCCATTGAAACGGCGTTATGGACAGGTTTACGTTCAGGGCAAACCCATGGTAAGAAACACCTCTCCGTACGGCGATGCCCACGCTGCCTATCTTTTTATCGCCTGCCCATACCCCCCTGTTCAAAGGGTTTCGAAGGGCCGGCACACCCGCGTCGACGGACGTTCGCAGCATGATCTCCTCAAGTTTTTCCACGAACGCCTGAACGCCCAACCCTGCCCTCTTCAAATCGAGAATCAGGTAAACAATCAGCTGGCCGGGGCCGTGATAGGTAATGTCTCCTCCACGGTCAACCGGAATCACACGGATATGGCTTTCCGCGAGGAACGCCTCCGACACGAGAAGGTTAGAGCGTTTGGCATGTCTTCCGATAGTCATTACCGGCGGATGCTCCAGGACCATGACGGCATCATCGTTGAATGTGTTGTTTATTTTTGCATCAACAACCGCCCTTTGAAAATTCCAGGCTTCCCGGTAGTCCAGAAAAGAGAACTCGACACAGCACGTTTTGTGCGGACCGGCATCCGGTTTGACAAACAAACCTTTTTTAATACCAAATTCCTGTTGCGTCAGTTCCATTATTCATTCCCGATACTAACCGGTCAGACAGGGTTTTCTGGCCGCGGTCACCTCATCAAGCCGTCCGATCCGGGTGCTCATCGGTGAACCGGTCAATAAGGACGGATCCTCTTCTGCTTCCTTGGCAATGGCCTTCACGGCATCGATAAAACGGTCAATCTCCGCTTTTGACTCGGTTTCGGTGGGCTCGATCATAATGGCGCCACTGACCACCAGCGGGAAATAGACGGTGGGTGGATGAAAGCCGTAGTCTATCAGCCGCTTGGCTATATCCAGGGTCGTGACCTTCTGTGCCTTTTGTTTTTTGTCTGTAAAGATGCACTCATGCATGCATGGGCGATCATAGGGGATGTGCAGCACATCTTTCAATTTGGTACGTATGTAATTCGCATTCAGGACGGAAATCCGGCTGACCTTTTTCAGTTCCCGGCCCATACTCAGTATGTAACAATAGGCTTTAACAAGAACACCGAAGTTCCCAAAAAACGAATGCACCTTCCCCACCGAATCCGGGTTATCATGGTCAAGAACGTAGCCATCGCCATCTTTCCTGACACGCGGAACCGGAAGAAAAGGAGCAAGCTCCTTTGAGACACATACGGGGCCGGCTCCCGGCCCGCCGCCGCCATGGGGGGTTGAAAACGTTTTGTGCAGGTTCAGATGCAGGATATCGATTCCGGATCCGGCCATATCCGCGATGCCCATGATGGCGTTCATGTTGGCGCCATCGCCGTATACCAGCCCGCCTTTGGAGTGAACAATATCCGAAATCTCCCGAATGTGCTCCTCGAAAAAGCCCAATGTGTTGGGGTTCGTCACCATTATTCCGGCTGTGTCCTCATCCATTATCTCTGCCACCGCCTCAGGAAGGAGAATGCCTTTTTTCCCTGATTTCACGGAAACCGAGGTGTAACCGCAGAACGAGGCGCTGGCCGGATTGGTTCCGTGGGCGGTATCGGGAATGATGATTTTTTTCCGGCGGCCTTTTTTTTGATGATAGGCATGAAACATCAACATTCCCGTCAACTCGCCATGGGCGCCGGCAGCGGGCTGGAGGGATACGGCGTCCATTCCCGTGATTTCGGCAAGGTACCGCTCAAGGTCATACATGAGTTTAAGCGCCCCCTGGCAATGGTCAACCGGGAGCAAGGGGTGGGCCTCGGTAAAGCCGGAGAGCGCCGCCAGTTTTTCGTTTATTTTGGGGTTATACTTCATTGTGCACGACCCGAGGGGATACATACCGGTATCCAGCCCGAAGTTCCACTGGGAGAGACGGGTATAATGGCGCACGACCTCGACTTCACTCAAATCGGGAAAATCAAGTTCAGCCCTTGTATGACTGTCGTCAAGCGGATAGCTTTTTACGTCCCTTTGAGGCAGAGAAAAGCCGGTCTTCCCTTTTCTTCCCTTTTCCCAAAGCATCTCCTCTTGCAAAACAGAACCGGTCTTACAGGATTGCTGTTCCATCATTTTACCTCTCTGACCAAACGGTCCATGTCTTCCTTTTTGTTGGTTTCCGTTGCGCACATTAAATAGTGGTTTTTTAACTCGGGGTAATATGGCTCAAGGGGGAGACCCGCGAAGATTTTCTTTTTTAAAAGATGTCGATGAAGGTCTTCAAATCCTTCCGGAAATTCCACCACAAACTCATTGAACGAGGGAGAACTAAACGGGATTCGGAATCCCGCATTTCCCAGTTCCTCTTTCAGGTATTCCGACTTGTCATAATTTAACCTGGCAAGTTCACGCATCCCGGTTTGGCCCGCCGTTGCCATATACATGCAGGCAGTCAATGCGCACAGGCTTTGATTCGAGCATATATTTGATGTGGCCTTTTCTCTTCTTATATGCTGTTCGCGGGTTGAAAGGGTCAGCACAAAGCCTCTGTTTGAACGCCTATCCGTTGTCTGCCCCACAATTCGTCCCGGCATATAACGCATATACTTTTCTTTTGAGGAAAACAGCCCCAGACCCGGACCGCCATACGACCTGGGAATCCCCAGGCTCTGACCTTCACCGCACGCGATATCGGCTCCCAGCTCGCCCGGAGTTTTATAGAGGCCGTAAGCAAGGGGCTCCGTGAAGGAGACGATTAACAGGGTTTTTTGTTCGTTAAGGATGCCGGCGATCCCTGCAACCTCTTCCATGCATCCGAAAAAATTAGGCGACTGAACGGCAACACAGGCCGGTTCGGTTTTCTCCGGGATGGTGTCATACATCGTTCTGCCGTCTTTTCCGTAAGGCAGATAGTGAATCGTGTACCCGGTCGGCCTGAAATACGCTTCAATGACCCGTCGATAATCGGGATGGACCGCCATGGATATGGCCACATCATCTTTCTTGGTAATCCGTATGGCCATAAGCAGGGCTTCTGCAAGGGCGGTGGCGCCGTCATACATCGACGCATTTGCAATCTCCATTCCCAGAAGCCTGGACACGAGGGTCTGGTACTCATAAATTGCATGAAGCGTTCCCTGGCTGATCTCCGGTTGATAAGGTGTATAGGCCGTTGAAAATTCGGAGCGCCCCAGCAGATAGGGGATGACCGCCGGAATGAAATGACTGTAGCTGCCGGCCCCGATAAAGCTTTTGTATTCGGAGGATGCCGGCATTGAACCGGCAAGTTGTCTTATATGGTCGTCCAACTCCCACTCGGTCAGTGCTTCCGGCAATGCCAATTCATTTTTTCGATGACAGCTTTCGGGGATATCGGAAAACAGCTCGTCCAGACTATCAACACCGACGGCTTCCATCATCGAAGTGATCTCTTCTTCAGTATGGGGGATATATCTCATTTTTCCGTACCTTTCAGCAGGTCCAGGTAGGCGTCTTTGGACAGCAGCGTCTTCAGCTGTGACGGATCGGATGGCCGGACATCGATTATCCATCCGTCTTTATAGGGTTGCTGGTTAACCAGTTCAGGGGCATCCTCAAGCGCGGTATTTACGGCGGTTACTTCGCCGTCGATGGGCATGTACAGCTCTGAAACCGCCTTGACCGATTCCACGGTTCCGAATTCATCTTCTTTTGCAAACGTTGCACCAACCTCCGGAAGTTCAACGAAAACAATTTCTCCCAACTGGTCTTGGGCATAGTCTGTAATACCGATCCTAACGCTTTCGGCTTCCGAGTTCACCCACTCATGCTGGGTTGAATAGAGAAAACCGTCTTCCAAGATCAATTCATTTATTTCTTTCATTTGTCCTTCCTTTCACTATTGAATCATTTCATTGATGGGGCGGTGCGCTGTCCTGTCCGGGCGGATATCTGCCGTCACCATCACCTTTATTCTGCGCCGTCCGTCGTCTATCTCTACCACCTTTCCCCTTTCAATCCTTTTTTTCACTTTCAGAAAGCCGCAGCTCAGCCCCTTGGGGATAAAGCCATCGGGCTTGTCCGGGCCGGCGATACTGTATACACGACCGTCATGGAAACCGATGCCCATATCCGTCGTACAGGTTAACACCGTGCCGATGGTCTTTCCGTGTTCGTCAATCACACCAGGCGAGGCACACAGCCTCACTTTTCGAGGATCGAACCCCACAAAGGGATAGGTGTAAGGGGTGTTCAATGCTTTCTTCAGAGCGTCCGCACCAATAAATTTTTTGGTAAACCCCGAGCGGTCACTTTTAAACGGCAGGGCAAACTGCCAGGGATTATTTAAAAAAGGCCAATTTCCAATGTCTTTCCGTGCAAGCGGCAGACCGGCGCCGCACCGCAGCGAGTCTCTAGCGGCAAGGCCGCAACACGCGAGGTCAAATGAATCGCCTGCCTCCAGAACCGACTCCCATAGAGCATAAAGGCCATCCGATTCGATGAACATCTCAAAACCGAATTCCCCGGTATATCCTGAACGTGACAACAGTATCGGTACATCATCAAGCACCCTGGCCTCTCCGGATAAGGGAGAGGCGGAATCAAAATGCCCCTTGAATGAAAAATACGAAAATGCCTGAAAAATGGTCTCCGGCCCGACTAAAAGGTTAAAGAGGATTCGAGCCGACGAGGGGCCCTGGATATCGATTTTGGCAATTTTACCCGTTTGGTCGGTGATCACAGCATCAAGCCCGTTTCTGTGCTTCTCAAGGTGACGGGTAATCTCAGGCCCCATGCCGGCATTGACCACAACCATAAAACTCGTTTGGCCAAGCCGATATAAAACCGCATCATCGATGACGCATCCCGAGGCATTCAGGAACACGCCGTAAATGCATTTGCCGACAGCCAGCGGTTTCCGTTCATTTTTCCCGCAATGGTCGAGATCTCTTGAAAAACAGTACTGAAGCAAATCAAATGCACCCTCCCCGTCCACGATGATCACCGACATATGGCTGGTGTCAAAAAGCCCCGCGCCTGTTAAAACAGAAAGGTGTTCTCTCTTCGATCCCGACGGATACCACAACGGCATATCATAACCCGAAAACTCGGCCATGGTCGCGCCCTTTTCAGTATGCCACCCGTGCAAACGTGTTTTCCTGGTTTCTTTCAACAAAACGTTCCTTTTTTATATGAACCCATTACCGCAACTAAGTTAACATATCATTCAAGGGCCGCTGCCTGATCAATATCGTCAGAGAATATATGGAACCTTGAAATTGTATCCTTTGTAAACCACAAAGGTTTCCGCTGACTGCACGTCCTTTATCTTCGACACTTCTTTGGTAAAAAATTCCAACAAATTGTATTCTTCTTTCAGAACAACCGTAAGCATAAGGTCGAACCGTCCGGTGACGACTCCCACGGAGACAACCCCCTTTATTTTACTGAACTCCTCCCCCTTTTTTACCAGATTCATTGTATTCAGTTTGATACCGATAATCGCTGTACTATGACCCGGCAACGCTTCCGGGTCCACCAGACCGGTAATTTCAAAGGCACCGCTTTCAACAAGATTTAATACCCGTGATCTGACGGTGTTTTCCGTAATGCCCATTTCATCGGCAATTTCCCGATATGATCGTCTGCCGTTTCGAAGATGCTTAATAATTGCCAGGTTGGTTTCATCCGTCTTTATCATTTTTTCCTGCACCAGCGGTTGAAAGGTCGTTTGCAATTCCTGCCGGCCGCATTATTCAATGGGATTCGGCTATTTCGCCATATTAAAAAATATGCCACGTATTGATGTATATGTCAATATTTATATTATTTTTTCATTATTATATAAATTTTTTTGATTAATTTAGTTGATTATATAAATTTTTTGATGTACATACCCGGTATGATGAATTGATGGAGGCAAGACATGAAAACAAGGATCACTGTCGTGGGCGGCGGACCCGGGGGATACATCGCCGCCGTCAGGGCCGCGCAGCTCGGTGCCGACGTTACCCTGGTTGAAAAAGACGATGTCGGCGGGACATGCCTGCATTGGGGCTGCATCCCCTCAAAAATCATGAAAACAACCGCCGATTTGCTGCAAAAGTTTAAAAACGCCGGGGAGTTCGGAATTGATCATCATGGCGGCGTGTCTCCGAATATAAATAAAATAATGGAACGAAAGAACCGCATTGTCCGGGATCAGACAAAGGCGATTCTTGGTCTGTTAGGGCATCATCATGTCAAGGTAATTAACGGGAAAGGCGTCATTCGGAAAAAGGGTGTGATTGATGCCGTGCAACAGGATGGGGCGACAACCGAGGTTTTTTGGGATAAACTGATACTCGCCATTGGGTCAAAACCCCTCAATATCCCCTTTCTGCCGTTTGACGGCCAAAATATCCTGTCAAGCAACGACGCCCTCTCGCTCTCCGGCATCCCCGAATCCATATTGATTGTCGGCGGAGGGGTCATCGGATGCGAGTTCGCATGCATTATGTCCGCCTTAGGGGTTAAGGTCACCATTGTCGAAGCGCTTTCCCGCCTTCTCCCCCTACCTTCTGTGGATGCCGGCTGCTCCAAGGTGTTGCAGCGTGAGATGAAAAAACGCAAGATCCAGTTTCTTCTGAATAGAACAATAGAGCGGGTTGACAGCACAGGCGACAAATTGAAAGCCTTTACAGGGGCCCCAAGCCTGACGGGAGACAAGGAAAGACAGGCACCACAAGCCATCGAGGCTGAGAACGTCCTGGTGTGCATCGGAAGGGAACCGGACGCGGGAGACATCGGCCTTGAAAGGCTTGGCATCACAACCGATGAGCGCGGATGGATTGTCACGGACGATTATTTGGAAACCAGCTCAAGCGGAGTCTTCGCCATCGGTGATATTCTCGGTCCGTCAAAAATTATGCTTGCCCACGTGGCATCCGCTGAGGGCGCTGTCGCGGCGGGAAATGCCATGGGGGGAAAAACCATGATGAACTATAACAAGGTGCCCAGTGCTATCTTTACCACTCCGGAGGTTGCCGGCATCGGACTGACCGAAACACAAGCTTTGGAAAAAGGATATTCCATCAAATCCGAGACCTCGCTTTTCCGAACCATTGGAAAGGCCCATGTAATCGGAGAAATTGAAGGCCATGCCACTATTATCTCGGATGAAGCCACCGGTGCCGTCCTCGGCATCCATATTATCGGCCCCCATGCCACGGAACTCGTAGCCGAAGGCACCCTTGCCATTCAAATGGGCATGACGGTTGACGACCTGGCAATGACAATTCACGCCCACCCGACCCTTTCAGAAGTGATTTCGGAAACGGCATTAAAGACGGCGCGCCTGTGATGTGTCATAAAAAAAATGCATGTTTAACATTTTGACGGATAGAAACAGGTTGCCACCGGGTTTGGACTTGATCCTGATTCGCCGGGCTCTAGTTTGACAGACAGGCGAGTTCCAACTATAGTTTTTCGGGAATATGTTTTTGGGCGGATCCGGATCGAAAAAGGCTGTTCCCGGATAGCGAGAAAATCACAGGGGCATCGGCGCCCCCCCGTGCACTCAGGAAAGGCTATTGGCTGACATTAAAAAGAAAATAGAACAAAAATTCGGATTAATGGGTTATGTGTTTTACAGGAATCCATTCAAAACATTGTTGCTCCTTTTTGTTTTAATCGTCGGTCTTTCCAGCCAAATTCCCAAGATTACCGTTGATACGTCAACCGAAGGGGTGCTCCACAAAGATGATGAAGGCTTAATGGCATACAACGCATACCGAGATCAGTTCAGTGGATCCAGCATTGTTCTCATCGGTATTCGATCGTCAAATGTGTTTACTCCCGAATTTTTAACAACCCTGGAAAGCTTTCACAAGGATCTTGAAAGAGAGGTGCCGCATTTAAATAAGGTGACAAGCCTAATCAATATCAGGGACACGCGCGGTGAAGAAGACGTGCTCTATGTCGACGGTCTGCTTCATGATTGGCAGAACAAAGAAATCGATTATGCGGCATTGAAACAACGGGTGCTCGGTAACGACTTTTACCTGAACAGCATTATTTCCGAAGATGGCGGTCTCGTAGCGATTGTTATTGAAACCGATGCTTCCGTTCCGATAAGTGATGACCGGGACGATTTACTGGATGCATTTGAAGATGATAGTAATATGGAAGAAAAGCCGTCTCAAAAAGTGCGCTATTTTTCTGAAAAAGATAACAGAAAAGTTATTGATGCCATCGACAGCGTGGTTAAGCGGTATCAGGATCCTGAATTTTCAATATCTCTCACCGGCCGCCCCATTGTCGTCAACACCTTTAACGTTGCCCTCAGGAAAGACACACGATTTTTACTGATAATTGCGTCCATTATGGTGGCCATTTTTCTGATCCTGCTCTTCAGAAGACTTTCAGGGATTATCCTCCCGTTTATACCCGTCATTTGTGCACTGGTTTCAACTCTCGGACTCATGGCTATTTTCGGTGATCCCATGACACTTTTCAGCTCTATACTGCCCGCCTTTCTTATGGCTGTGGGTGTCGCCGGTTCAATACACATTATTGCCATTTTTTACAGGCGCATAGAGCAAGGCGATGACAAAGAAACATCGATCTGTAATGCATTGGTACATTCAGGATTGGCTGTTTTATTAACCAGTCTTACCACCGCAGCAGGGTTGCTTTCCTTTTCATTTTCCGAGCTTGCTGCGCTCGGAGACCTGGGTATTTATTCGGCGGTTGGTGTTATGTTGGCGTTCTTCTATACCATTGTTATGTTTCCGGCCATTATTGCCTTAATTCCAATCAAAATTTTAAAAAAACCGGGCCGGCGCCGGCATATGGCTATCATGGACCGGGTATTGTTATTTTTCGCTGATTTCTCAACTTCCCACCCAAAAAAAATATTTGCTGCCAGTCTCATGCTCTTTGTCATATCCGTTTTTGGCGTTTTGAGACTGGAGTTTTCCCATAATGTCCTGAGGCATTTTCCTGATTCCATGCCGATAAAGGTGGACACATTGATGGTGGATAAAGAATTAAAAGGCACACTGGTATTGAGAGTCGTTGTTGATACGGGAGAAGAAGATGGACTTTACGAACCCGGCATATTGAACGGCATCGAAACGTTTATCCATGATATCGAAAAGATTAGACAAGAAGAATTGTTTGTGGGGAAAGTGATATCCATCAACAATATTCTGAAGGAAACCAACCAGGCCCTGAATGAAAATGACCCCTCCTATTATACCATCCCGGAAAGTCGCGCAATGATTGCACAAGAGTTCATGCTGTTTGAAAATACGGGTTCGGATGATTTTGAACAGATTGTTGACAGCCGGCGCAGCAAAACAAGCATTACTGTTAAAATACCGTTTGTTGACTATGACATCATTGATGAATTTATGTCCGCTATCACACTCCGGTTTGACAAAGTGTTTAAAGATGGGGCGGATATCACGATTACGGGTATTCCTGCACTAATGGGCAGAACCATTCCCCTGGCCCAGCGAAGCATGGCCCTGAGCTATGCAATCGCTTTTTGTGTCATCACCATCATGATGATTTTCCTGTTGGGAAGCGTTAAATTCGGTTTGATATGCATGGTACCCAATTTGCTGCCCGTTCTTATCATTATGGGATTTATGGGCCATGCCGGAGTTGCCGTCGACATGTCCGCATTAATGATCGGCAGTATCGCCATCGGACTCGTCGTGGACGACACCATGCATTTCATGTACAATTTCCGAAAGTATTATGGGGCCTCAGGAGATGTGTATCCGGCCATAAGAGAGACGATGCTCGGCACCGGCAGGGCGTTGCTGATCACATCGCTGGTACTTTGCTCTTTCTTTTTTTCCACCATGCTCGGCATATTAAATAACACCTTTATTTTCGGGCTCTATACAGGCCAGGTCATCATAGTGGCGCTGCTTGCGGATTTTATTCTGTTGCCGGCTCTGCTGAGTGTAATGTTGGGCAAAAAATAACAGCCACGGCATCGCATTCCCCTCGCCAACATTTTAACGCCCGATTACAGCCTTCTACAACAATTGACCCGGCATGCCCGAACATATCTCTTGTTTTGACCGATCGGCTTTTCCTCCGGGCAACGGCATTCAATTTCTCGAATCCGGGCGTTTTCGCCTATCACATATCAATGAATATTTTTACGATTGTGCAACCTATTTAAATGCTTGACACAATTGGCTATTGATAATACTGGAGTATTATAACCTTAAATATCCGACTCAACAAACTTCAGTTTAGAAAGGGGGCCATCCATGGAATTAGATCTTGATAAAAAATTAAAGGAAACTAAGAAAGACATTGATACACTTATTAAGAAGCTCAGCAAGGTTGTAGATGTGATTGTAAAAGAGTTTGGACCAAACAAGAAAGCCACCACTAAAAAGAAGACTACGGCTAAGAAAAAAGCTCCTGCCAAAAAAACAACCGTAAAAAAGAAAGATGCAGCCAATAAAAAAACTGCGCCAAAGAAAAAGGCCGCTGCAAAAAAAACAACCAAAAAGAAAGCCTGATCAAGATGATCGGAGTTGCGTCTGCATAGGCGGGCACCGGCAGCAGTTATAACGCATGGCCAATCTTTTGATGCTGTAGCACCATTTAATTGTTCGATAGCCTTGTATAACTGCTCCTTAATGGCCCACAGCCTGGGGCTTGGGACTTGTTTCCTGGGCTTTTTGCAAGCCGGCGCGAATATGGATAAAAGCATAAAGCAGTGGCTGGGGATACCTAAAGGCCACCAATCCTATGGTTCAATGGTCGTAGGTCACCCTGATGTCAAATATTATCGTCTGGTTGAACGGAGACAGCCTAATATAAAATGGATCTAAGTTATAGGGCCAGGGTCATATGATGGGTTAATGAACCAACGGCGTGCCCGGAATGACGGTTTTTGAACATCGCGACACAGGCTCGCTTGCCGGAGTGACGGAGTCGGTAGTGTTAATTACAGATCTCGGATCACGTCCGGCATGACCTATGTTTGGCAAAGGGACTATCTTGCAGGTTACGCAACCCCTGTAACTTCGACCATTGAAGATATCTCCAGAAATCGATTCCGGCGGTGTTGAATTTCGTCCCTCATTGATATCCGTGAATGACACTTGTCTGGTTTAATGAACTAATACAAACAATGGTACACTTTAAAACCTTATTCGGAAATGTCCAGTTCTTTGGGTTCACACAACAACATCGGATTGACGGATATTTGGCCACAGTTTTGACACTGCCATCTCTTATTATGAACTTTATTAATGCATGACTTGGGCGGTTTGGCCCCCTTTGTACCACACCAATCAGATTTCTTGCCGGCCCCCTGGACCTTGCAAATCTTATTCGCATCCAAGGCAACAGCCCCGCAATTGGCGCAAATGAACGCTTTAGTATCTTTTGGAACCGGAACATGTTTTTTTTCAGCCATTATGAAAAACTCCTTGTAAGAAATTATTTTTGACTTCTATATCTAATAGTATAAAAAATTACAACCTCATTATTTAAGGCTCTCTGCTTACCCGTCACAATCAATCCGACGGGCGGACCTTTCCTTTATGATACAAAAAGATCTTTTGTTGAAAAATTAGGATCGGTGGTGAGGTTGACGCCAAGCCGTCTCAACCCTGCTTCATCTCCCGGTGTCGGAATATGGGTCATATGAGCCTCACAACCCCTTAAATCGTTTAGCCTTTCCATGGCCAATTGAACGGTATGATTCGTTGTTGCGCTGATACTGAGGGCAATAAGTGTTTCCAACAGGTCCAAACTTAGATTTTTTTCTTTTAAAACGTTTGTTTTGAGGTTCCTGACCGTATCTGTAATATTTGGTGGCAGCAGTTTTATCATATCAGGTATCCCCGACAGATATTTAATCGCATGTAAAACAACACTGGATGCGGCATGAAGATGAGGGGAGTTGCTGCCGGTAATAATCGTTCCGTCTTTCAACTCTATAGCCGCGCCGCAGTAAACACCTTCATTCCCCTTATTCCTCTCCGGCGCTTCCACGGCTGCTTGGCGGGCAGGATCGACAACCTTCCTATACTCTTGCCTGATATCAAAGTCTTTTATAAAGAGTTCCACCCGTTGGACGGTATCTTTGTTTGTCAACCCCATAACATACTCACATTGGTATCGAAAGTACCGCCTAATCACTTCCTGTTTTGAGGCCTCTCTTGTCAGCGCATCATCGGTTATCGCAAAACCGACTCGATTCACGCCCATATCCGTTGGTGATTGATAAAACGATTCGCCGCCGCTTATTTTTTTTAATATTCTTCTAAGGATAGGAAAGACTTCCACATCACGATTGTAGTTAACCGCTTTTTTATTGTAGGCTTCCAGATGAAAAGGGTCTATGAGATTGAAATCCTTAATATCGGCTGTTGCCGCCTCATAGGCTATGTTTACGGGGTGTTTCAGGGATAAATTCCATATCGGAAACGTTTCGAATTTTGCATATCCTGCTTTTACTCCTCTTTTGTATTCATGATATACCTGAGAAAGGCAGGTGGCCAGCTTTCCACTACCAGGGCCGGGACCGGTAACAATAACAAGAGGTTTTTCCGTCTCAATAAAATCGTTGGCTCCATACCCCTCATCGCTTACAATTAAGTCGACATTGGTGGGATAACCCTTTGTATATTGGTGTGTATATACCTTTATATTTCTT
>Ga0180435_10004922_pt1 | contig 13068 bp, 9 predicted proteins | sample SS_ome_3_FD_132467 | JGI IMG/M metagenome (GOLD analysis project Ga0180435, IMG submission 132467) | Hypersaline lake sediment archaeal communities from the Salton Sea, California, USA - SS_3_S_1 metaG | ecosystem: Environmental > Aquatic > Non-marine Saline and Alkaline > Hypersaline > Sediment... | reverse complement strand
GACTACAATATGTTTTGAAAGGCCCGGGATGATCTTCTCGATCTGTTCTATCAGGCAATCGCCAAGCCACTCTTTAAAGGCCTGGTATTCCTCCGGCGAACGGTCCGCGACCACCTGGTAATAATCTCCCAGTACTATAATCTGAACCACGTGACATCCGGGCGGGGCCAGAGTGAGGTCATCAAGTGTTGGGATAAAGACAAGGATAGAACTCTTATGGGAGAGCAGTTCGGGACCGGAAACTCCCACGCATTTTTCCAGATTGTAAGAAGGAAAGATAAGGGTATTGATCGCGGGGAGCGGATCCGGGAGTTCCATATTCACTCCCAGAAACATCTTGAATCCTGAAGGGGAGAGCTCTCCTTCTCTCAATCTGCCAACCAGTCGGCGGGGGATCTCTTGGGCCGCCAGAAGTGAAAAAAAAGTCTCCCGTGCGTCCGCGTTGGATATAACCCAACGGGCAGCTATCTTCCGTCCGTCGCTCAGGATAACCCCCCGGGCTTGCCGGGTTTCTATCATGATCGAAGCAACTGCGGTCTGAAGCGCGATCAGGCCACCATCGCGCCGGATCGCCTCCGCCAGGGTGTCCGCCAGCTTCTGCATACCTCCCCGGGGCCAGCCGGCCGGACCGTCCAGAGAAACCATAAATGAAGCTAGAGCTATCGCTGATACTCGCGACGGGGGGACACCGAACATCCCGCAATAAATTGAAAGAAGCGACTTCAGCCGGGGATCCGTAACATATTTGCTCAGTAGTTCCCCATAGGTCTTTTTCAGACAGGTGATAACAGCGCGATGTTTCAGGAGGATGGTCACCATATTTTTTAGGCTTTTTGTCATCGGGAGAGTCTTCAGCTCTTCGGCAACCCGGATATAGAATTTAAAAAAACTTTTAATCCCGGGAGCTTCCTCCGGATACCGTTCCATCAGGAGTTTCTGGAATGCGGTATTGTCTTTCGTGAGGTTAAAGACCTCATCGGGGAAAACCACGTTTATAAGGGGATCAAAATCATTGAAGACAACCTTCTCCCGAACGCCCAGCTCCGAAAGTGTCCGGCCCACGACAACTTCATAGTCTTCCACCCAGATCGCCCCGCTGTCGAAAGTGAATCCCTCCCTGGTAAAGGCTGAGCAGCACCCTCCGGGAAGGAAATGCTGCTCAATGACCAGCACTTTCTTTCCTTCCCGGGCCAGGTAAGCGGCGCAGGTCAGGCCGCCTATTCCCGCGCCGATCACGATGACATCATAGAATTCTTGCAGTTCTTCTCGCAACGATCTTCCCCCTTTTGGTTAATGACTATCATCCTTAACGACTGATAATATTTTATAATAAATTCCCAAATATATATATTTATTTTATAGTATTGGAACAAGCTGACATCAATACTGCTCGTAACGTTTCTGTTTTTGAATCATTACAGCAACCCTAAATCTGGAGGTGATGGAAATGTGGTGGAAATGGACATTATTTATAATTTTGGGGATTTCTATTCTGACTTGCCTTGTCAGTACAACAATCGAGTGGATCAAAAAGAAGACCGGCCCTTTCGGACCCAACCCTATAAATTGGTGGGGCTGCGGAATTTTTACTATTATCCTCGGGTTGCTTATGCTCTGGCTAGGCAATAAGATTTTTTAATACAGAATACCGCCGGATCCACCGGCATTTTTCTGTATAAATTTAAGAGAAAAGGAGAGCGCAATGGAAGATGAACAAATAAAAGAAAAAATTATAGATATAATAAAGAAATACCCGATCGCGGCGCTGGCCACGGTTGAAGGTGATGAACCTCGGGCCCGGTACATAAGCATCGAAACCGATGAAGACCTCAACCTGGTGGCCTTCACCTTCACTCAATCAAGGAAGGTAGCCCAGATCAAAGACAACAAAAATGTTTATCTTCTTTTCGGTGCCGACCCGAGGGAGGAAAAGAATCCTTTTGTAAATATCGAGGCCACGGCTGAGATATGTCTGGATATGGACGCCCGGCGGCAATTCTGGCAGGAAGCGTTCGGTGATTATTTTTCCGGGCCCGAAGACCCGAATTACGCCATCATAAGAATATCTCCCCGCCGGATTGAATATTACGGTTCATACGAAAAGGAACCCGATATATATTGCCCGGAAGGATAATGGGGTTATCTTCCGCGTTGTGTGACTAATCACTGTATTATTAAAAACAATCTGTAGTTGCAGAGACTGTGCTTGTGCTTGCATCCCGATGGCTATCGGGGCTCTGCTTGAAGTCAAGTAAACTTGACCACTACAGATCGGTTTTCTTATCCACATAAAATGGAAGAGAACCAATAATATTTATCCGGTATGAACGAAAAAAGAAATTTAATAGCGGTAACCGGGGCTTCAGGCCATCTCGGCGCCAACCTGATCCGGACATTGCTGGAGAGGGGGGAGCGGGTGCGAGTCCTCTTCCACCGGGACGGGCGGGCCCTGGAGGGACTTGATCTGGAGACAGTCCGGGGCGATATTTTAGATCCGGATTCTCTCCGCCGGACCTTTGAGGGAGCAGCGATTGTCTATCATTTAGCGGCCCGGATCTCGATCGCCGGGGATAGGGACGGGTTGGTCTACCGGACCAATGTCGAGGGGACCCGCAACGTGGTTGACGCCTGCCTGGAATGCGGAGTGAAACGCCTGGTTCATTTCAGCTCCATTCACGCTTTCTCGGGAAAACCCGAGGACGGTATCATAGACGAGACCGGGAGACTGGTCCCTGACCACCCCGGCACGGTGGATTACGATCGATCCAAGATGCTGGGCGAACTGGAAGTGGGCAGAGGAATTAAAGATGGACTGGACGCGATAATAATCTCGCCCACCGGAGTGATCGGGCCGTATGACTATAAACCATCCCGTATGGGACAGGTGCTGATGGATATATCCCGTAACCGGCTGCCCGCCCTGATCGATGGCGGATATAACTGGGTTGACGCGCGGGACGTAATAAAACTGACCCTGGCGGCGTCGGAAACTGCGCCCTCCGGCGCGAAGTATCTGGCATCGGGAGACTGGGGCCACTTTAGGGATTTATCCCGGATAATCGGAGAGGTATCCGGACGACCGGTAACCCGCCGAATTACTCCCATGTGGCTGGGGCGCCTGGTGGCGCCCGTTGCCCTCGGTTGGGCGAGGCTCACCAGATCCCAACCCCATTTTACTCCGGAGGCCCTCCACGCCCTTCGGAGCCACCGGTATGTATCCCATCAAAAAGCTTCCAGCGAACTCGGTTACGAATCGCGGCCGATTGAAGAGACGATCGAAGATACTCTTTCCTGGTTTAAAGAATCGGGGATGCTGGGCGAATAACTCTTTGCCGCTAAGACACCAAGACACAAAAAAGAAAAGGCAACACTTTAGCTCTTAATGTCTTTGTGCCTTTGGGGCAAATTTAGTTAAATTCCAAAGCAGACACTTCCCGATGACAATTGCCTTTCAGATTTCACTCTCTTTTTGATACACTTCTCGCCCGTATCTCAAGAGGGAGAATTATGGAGGAAAAAATACTAAGACTATTCTATGAACTGGCCCGGCGACATAGTCGGCTGGTTATTATCCTCATGGCCGGAATAACGGCCTTCTTCGCCCTCTTTATCCCGGACCTCACCGTCTCTTCTTCCTATAATGACCTGGTCTCTCCCGATGAACCGGGGCAAGCCCGCTTCTTCTCTTTCCTGGAGGAGTTCGGGGCCGCGAATGACCTGGTGGTTGTGCTGGATGGTAAGCCGGATATTCTTCTCTCCTCCGCGGATAGATTCGCGGCCGCGATAAAAGAGGAAAAAAAGTATGTCCGGAGCGTATTCTATCGAATCGACATCGATAAGTTCCTGCGGAGAGCGCCGTTATTCCTGCAGGAAGAATTCCTCAGAGAAGGGCTCGAGAAAATCCCGTCCTATCAGCCGCTGATCGAAGAGATCTCCGGCCTGAAGAACTTCCCGGGCCTTCTGAAGTTGATCGGAGATGGTTTCGGGAGCCGGATCCCGGGCCTTCAGGTTGATCCCGCGATAGCGGAGACCGCCCTCAGGATCCCCCTGGAGATCTTCCGCCAATGGCGGTCGCGACTGGAAAACCCCGCCCAGGAGGGAATCGATTGGCTGGAATTCCTCAAGGAGGCGGGTGGAACCGAGGGAACTCCAATCGCGTCTCGGGGATATCTCAGTTCCCGTGACGGAGGGATGCTCTTCATCTTTATCAGGCCAACCTCGACTTCGGATGAGATAACATTTGTCGGCCCGTTTGTCCGGGCGGTACGCCGGGCCTGCGACCGGGTACTGGCAGAAGACCCATCCCTCCGATCTTCGGTTAAAGCAGCCTTAACCGGAATGCCCGCTCACAGGCTCACGGAACTGGAAGCAATCAACGCCGATATCTTCAAATCGACCTCGATTTCGGTGGTGCTGGTGATCCTGATCCTGATCATCGGATTCCGGTCCTGGAAAAAAATAACTCTGGCCGTTATTCCCCTGGGTTGCGGTATGGTCATTACTGTCGGCCTGATATCATTGACCGTTGGACGGCTCAATCTGATCAGTTCCTCTTTCCTGGCGGTCCTCTTCGGGATCGGAATAGATTTCGGGATCTACCTGATCCGGCGGACCGCGGAAGAAGTTGACCGGGGCAGATCGAAAGAGGAAGCAATCCGGATCGCGGTGACCGCGTCCGGGCGGAGCGTCCTCACCGGCGGACTGACGACAGGACTGGCTTTTCTGGCCGTCGGCTGGACCGACTTTGTCGGTTTCTCCGAATTAGGGTTGACCGCGGGGATGGGCGTCCTGGTTGTCCTCCTGACCACCCTGCTCCTGCTCCCGAGTTTGCTGCTGCAGACCAAAATTAAGCCCCGTCATTACAATCTACAGTGGGTGATGAAGGTAACCGCCGAAAAGCGGGAAAGGCTGGTTCTGGCGCTGATAGTCCTGATAGCCGCCGGGGGATGCGCATTCGGGATCTTCGCCGCCACCCGTCTCCATTTTGACTTCAACGCGCTCAAACTACTCCCCCCCGGCAAAGAATCGACCATCTATCAGCTTAGGATGCAGGATGAGAGCGACTTCACAATGGCCTGCGCGATGATTACATCCGGAGATCTGGAAGATTTAAAAGAGCAGGTGGAAAAGATCAAGGCTCTCCCCACTGTCAGCCGGGTTGATTCCATCTCCAACCTCATCCCCGATCGCCAGGAGGAGAAAGCGCGGTTAATCGCCGGCTATCGTTCTTATCTCTCCGGATTTGAGATAAAACCTGACTCCGACCGGCCGAGCGGCGCCGTTTACCGGAAAATCCTCGATAACTTACGGCTGGAGATTGAAGATATCCAGGAAGCCGCCTTTGCCGGAGGCCAGGAGGAGATAGTATCGATTATTGAAGAGATATTCACCGAGTTGGACTCCATTGAGCTTATTCTGGATTCCCAAGGGACCGATGGAACCGGGAAGTTTGAGGAGGATATATTCGAGGGATTGGTTTATCTCTCCGCCCTGGTGGAAGAGTGGCTCGAGGCAACTCCGATTACCGAGGACTTCTTCTCCCCGGAGATGCTGAGCCGTTTTAAAAGCGCTAAAGGCAACTATGTCGCCTATGTCTTTCCCACCGGTTCAATCTGGGATGTCGATTTTCTGGATCAGTTTGTCGGGGAGCTGAAAGAGATAGCGCCGGACGCCACCGGCTTCCCGGTAACTCATCAGTTGACATCCCGCTTGATGGTATCCAGTCTCATCCAGGCTCTTATTTATGCCTTCGGAATTATCGTGGTCCTGCTGCTGCTGGATTTCCGACGGATAATCCCGGCCATTCTTTCTCTGATACCCCTCGCAGTCGGGATGCTCTGGGTCCAGGGGGTTATGTACCTGCTGGGACGAAACTATGATTTCGCCTCAATGCCGGCGCTCCCGCTGCTGCTCGGGCTCGGCATAGTCTACGGGGTCCATATTGTCCGCCGCTGGATGGAGAACCCGGAGATCACCGCCTATGCCGCCACCATAACATCGGGGAGAGGCGTGGCATTCGCGGCTCTGACCACCATGGCCAGTCTCTTCAGCCTTATCTTCTCCAGCCATCAGGGGGTAGTTTCCTTCGGGATCATCATATTGATCGGGATAATATCCTCCCTGATCGCGGCCCTTTATGTCCTGCCGGCGGTGATAGACCTTATCTACTTGAAAGAAGTGCCTAAAGTGCCTAAAGTGCGCTAAAGTGCCTAAAGTTAAAAAATTCGCATGGCAAACAGAGGAGTAGTGCAGGACTTTAGTCCTGCCAGCCCTTTGGCTCGTAGTGCAGGACTTTAGTCCTGCCAGCCCTTTGGCTCGTAGTGCAGGACTTTAGTCCTGCTTCCGATGGCAGGGCTAAAGCCCTGCACCACGAACTTATAGTCTTAGATAACATTACAATTCCAAAGATCTGGAACATCGCAGCATTCAGGAGAATTTTGATGAGAAAATTAGTAATTATTTTCATCTCGTTATTAATATTTTCTTCCTGCGCCGTAGCGCAGGAAGGAGCACAGGGAGAAGAGCTTAGTATGGCTATTGTCACTCCCGGCGGCCCCTCCCCGAAGAAAGTGGAAAAATACATCGGTCAGTTCATCGGCATTATCGCGGAGCGGATCGGTATCGGAGAGGACTCCGTCACCGCCCGCTACTTTACCGAACTGAAACCGGCTCTTGATTACCTGGAGAAGAGCCGGGATTCCTTCATCATCGGTTCTCTCGGTTTCTACCTCTCTCAGAGAAAAGCGCTTAACCTCATCCCCCTGGCCCGGGTCGCGCTGACCATTGGACCCGCGGAGCACTACTACCTGGTGGTTAAGAAGGGGACTTTCACCACGCTGGATGAGCTGAAAGGGAAGACCATCTCCGGAAGTACTCTATATGAAGACCCCGGATTCCTGAACCGGATAGTCTTCGATAACCGGGTGGATATCAGTTCCGACTTCATTCTCAAACCTACCTCGCGGACGCTATCGGCGATCCGGAAATTACTGAAGGGGAAGCTGCAAGGCGTGCTCCTGGACGGGGTCCAGTACAAGAGTCTGGAGAAGCTGCCCTTCTTCGATGAAATCGACGTGTTATATAGATCCCCCCGTCTCCCTGACGTGGGGTTGATGATGATCGACACCCCCGCCGCCAGGAAGCTGAAGGACCGTCTCCTCGATGCTCTCCTGGAGATGGGCAATTCCGAAGAAGGCGCGGCAACCTTCAAATCCATCGGTCTGGCCGGTTTCAAACTGATAGACCCGGCTTCTCTGGATGAAGTGATTATGCAATATGACGGAAAATAAAAAGAAAGTTATCCGCCCCTTTCTTCCACTCCCGGTGGGGAAGCTGAGCAATGAACACCTCCCGGGATTGCTCCGGAATCTGAATCTCCCGGACCGGTCGGTCTTGATAAAGCCGGGGATTGGAGAAGATACCGCCGCAGTTAATATCCGCAAGGAGGAAGTCCTGGTATTAACCTCCGACCCCATCACCTTCGCCACCGACTCGATTGGACGTTACACGATCCTGGTCAATGCCAATGATATCGCTACCTCCGGTGCTCTTCCCCGCTGGCTGCTGGTGACCGCCCTCTTTCCTCCCGGAACTACTCTGGCCCGCCTCCGGGGTAAGATTGGTGAACTGCGGAAGATCTGTCGGAAGGAAGGAATTTCTATCATCGGAGGACACACTGAGATCACTCCCGCCGTTACTCAGCCGGTCCTGGTTGGGACACTGGCGGGGACTGTTCCCCGATCCGGATTGATCGACAAAAAATCAATCAGGAAGGGAGACCTGATCCTCCTGACCAAGGCGCTGGCGGTGGAGGGGACCGCCCTGATCGCTCAACGGTTCCCGGAGAAATTAAAACGCCGGGGGATGACCGGGGAGGAGATCGCTTCATGCTGCAGATATGTCCGCTGGCTCAGCATCCTCCCTGAAGCCCGGATAGCCGCTGCCCTGACCGGGATAAGCGCCCTCCACGACGTTACCGAAGGCGGTCTGGCCACCGCCTTGCGGGAATTAAGTATTGCCGGTGGTCACCAACTCCGGGTCGAATTTGAGAAGATTCCCATCTTTCCCCGGACAGAGAAGATATGTCGTCTGCTTAACCTCGATACCCTTTGCCTGATCGCCTCCGGGAGCCTCCTGATCTGCTGTCGGAAGAGTACTCATTCCACTCTGATCAACAATTTGAAAAAAGCCCGGATCCGGGTAAGCCTGATCGGGGAAGTAGAGGGAAAGGGAGAAGGAATCCGAGCGTTCCGAAACAAGGAAATGTACCCGTGGCCTGATCCTCCTGTGGATGAAATTTCCCGCTTATTTAAGTAGGAATAGTCAAGCAATCAACCCCTTATAAGCGTCAGGGATCCCCGTTCCGCTACGATAAACAGTTTGACTTCTCAATTATAATATTTTAAACATATTCTGACGATCGTCAGAATATGTTCAATTTGATATTTCAACAGCCTCTACTGGTAATTTTATGCCAACGCTTAGAACTCAAATTTTACTTGCCCTGGAAGAATGCGCCGGTGTCCTGCTCAATCCCTATATGCTAATGAGATTCTCAACTCATTACTCCCGGAATAGTTTTTATACTACTTCTTATAGAATGGAAAAAGAAGGGTTAATAGAAAGATTTGAGAAAGAAGGGAAGAGACATCTGAAATTAACCTCCCGGGGAAAAGCTATTATTGAGAGACATCGTGCGGGAGCGCAAAAGATGCGGCCGGATTGGGATCATAAATGGCGACTGGTAATCTTCGATGTTCCGGAAGATAAAGCCGAACTCCGTAAATATCTAAGATCATATCTTGTTGCTCTTGGTTTTGGCAAAGCACAGAGGAGTGTCTGGATATCTCCGTATGACTTCAGACAGGAGATCAGGAACTACCTCAGAAAGTTAAAGTTGTCGGATTATGTTTATCAACTCCTGGTAGATAATTTTGAAGGACTTACCGAAGAGGAAATAGCAACTACATTCTGGGACCTCGATCGCATCCATAATAAATATATTAAATTTCAACAGGACTGGAGTGAGAGATTTATTAAGCTTGAGGTAAAAATGAAGGAAAGCGCTGATACTGATCCAACTATATTAAAGCAACACATAAAACATCTGGACTGGGATTATCAATCGGTTTTATCCCAAGACCCATACCTCCCGTTGGAATTGTTGCCTTCTGATTGGGGTGGAAAAGCGGCCGGGAAGTTAGTTGCAGAATATCGGAAATTATTGAACATATCCTGACGATCGTCAGGATATGTTCAATATATTAATTTTTTAAGTGGATTCTCAATACTTTAGGAAAATTTCATTGCACGAGGTTCCGGTTGAATTACCGTAAGCTTTAGGCTCGTGCTCGTAGTGGCAGCCTAAAACCAGCCGCTACGATAGTACGGGTTCACTAAAAACTTACGAATTAAGAGGAAAAACAGTCTCTATATCTCCCTGTTTATTTTGCAGATATAATGATTTTAATAGATAAATACACCCATATTACTCTCTTTCTGATAACTATTGTCCTCTCCGGCTGTGGTTCCATCCCCACGCATAGCCCGCCGGCACTGGTCGGGGTGGAGGTGGAGGAACTCACCGACTCCGAAGATCCGAACGAGATGATCGAGACCGCGAACCGGTACTGTAATTATTCCGCCACGCTGGAAAAGCAGTTGGCGGCCTTTAAGCTGGCACAGCGGGTTTACCTGATGGATCGGTCGAACCGGGACGGGGCTCTTACTCTGGCCAGAAGCGCGCTCTTTATATCCGGATTGATCGAAGACGGAGAGATGAAGTGGGAGATTATCCGCAAGGGGTACGAAGCCGCGGTTATGGCCGGGGGTGAGGATGATGATCCCGCGGCTGCTTATTACTTCGGAGCTCTCCTGGGTCTCCTGATTGAAGATGAGGGTCTCACCGCGGCGGGCGAGGTCCCCCGGTTCCAGGAGGCGATGGAAAGAGCGGAGAAGAAACCGGAGACGGATATGGGGGGGCCTTTGCGTGGCCTGGGGATGCTCTACCTCCGGGCCCCCGCCTGGCCAGCCGGAGTCGGAGACCTGGAACTGGCCCTAGAGTTCCTGGAAAGGGCCGGACAGGAGTATCCGAATCATCCGGAGAACCACCTATTTTACGCTTACGCTCTGGAGGAAGACGATCAGATCGATGAGGCCCGCGAAGAGCTAAAAAGAGCGGAGGAAGCAATATCCAACGGCCAATGGGGGGATTTCTCGGACAGGTGGCGGAAAGAGATTATGAAATTCCGGGAAGAGATGGATAATTAATCCCTTTCAGATTTAGCACAGCATTTCAGATAGAGACTCCGGAATCCTGATTTTCATATTTACAAAATGGTTCTCACGGGAATTGAAATAAACAACGGGTGCGCTAACCTGAAATCTGTACGTCATGGTCCCAGTACGTGTATAATTAAGTTTGAATTAGAAATATAACTGCCCCGATCACCCTACCAGAGCCCATTTTGAAGTACCTTGTTCACCCCTCTTCCTTATCTTGTGGTGACAAAAAGGGGACGGCCCTCCAATAGAGAACCGTCCCCTTTTCTGGTCTGATTAGATTGTCTTATCGTGTCGCCGGGATATCCCCTACCCTACCGTAATAAGCACGGAAAATTCCTCGGACCGCCCAGAGGCCGGTCACTTCACGGTATATCCCCAGATCATCGGTCCCGGTCCCGTCATAATCGGCCGGACGCGGCCAATCAAGACACGTTCCGTAGTAGCTCCGGGTTAGCCCCCTCAGTGCCCAGAGCCCGACGCAGGGACGCCAGATAGCAATCTCTTCGATCCCGTCCCCGTCATAATCTCCCGCGACCGGCCAATCATCGGGCTGGCCGCCGAAGTAGGCCCGGGTGTAACCCTGGATCGCCCAGAGGCCGGTCGAGTGGCGGAAGATACCGATATCCGTGCTCCCATCTCCATTAAAATCTCTTGCTACCGGCCAGTCCAGCGACTGTCCGAAGTAAACTAGGGTTACATCTTTGATCTGCCACCTGCCGGAAGAATCTGTAAAAACTCCGGCATCACAGAAACCGTCTCCATCGTAATCACCCGGGGCCGGGATGGAAGCGGAACCCATATAGAGCCGGCTAAGTTCCTTTATGGCCCAGAGGCCGGAACTCCCGCGGTAGATGGCCATCTCAGATGTGTCATCGCCACTGTAATCCCCGGGAACCGGCAGATCACCCGATGCCCCGAAATAGGCCCGGCTGATCCCGCGGATAGCCCAGAGCCCGGAACCGGGACGGAAGATCGCGATATCTGCGGTATTGTCTCCATCGTAGTCGGCCGAGGCTATAATTCCGCTCTGGGGATCTATGGTCGGACCACAGGTCGGAGTCGGTGTTACACTGGGCGTAGTAGTCGGCGGTATAGTCGGTGTTGTCGGAGGTACAACCGTGGTAGTAGCTGTCGGCGCGGCAACCGTGGGAGTGGTGGTAGCTGTTGGGGTCACCGATGGCGTCGGCGTCACAGTCGATGACGGGGTTGCGATCAGAGCAAACCTGCTCACGAAGGCATCTCGTTGTCCGCCGCCTTTGCTCGACTGGTACGCGTCTTCCACGGGGAAGTCGGAAGAACTGGTCGTCCCCGTGACAGAGGCCAGGCCGTCCGGCCCCAGGCTGATCGCATACGCGATATCATTGCCGCCCCCGGAAAGGTAGGTGGAATAGGATAGGGCGGAGCCGGTGGAGGTGAGCGCGCTTACGAAGGCGTTCTCATAAGTTCCGACAGCTGCCGCCTGGTAGGGATTTTCCGTGGGGAAGTCGAGAGAACGGGTCTGTCCGGTGACATAGGCCGTGCCGTCCGCTCCCCGGCTGATTCCATACCCTATATCATTGAAGCTCCCCCCGAGGTAGGTGGAATAGGTGAGGTCCGAACCGGTGGAGGTGAGCGCGCTTATGAATACGTCATATTGGCCGCCGGCGTGGATTGCCTGGAAGGGGTTTTCCGTGGGGAAATCGGAAGAATAGGTCTTGCCGGTGATTGAGGCGATGTTGTCGGTCCCCACGCTGATTCCATACCCGTAATCATCGTTAGATCCTCCGAGGTAAGTGGAAAATACCAGAGAAGCGCTGGGATTAATGGCGAGTTGGCTCACGAAAACGTCACGATTACCGCCGGGTCCCGCCTGGTACGGATTTTCCGTAGGAAAGTCGGAAGAATCGGTCTCCCCGGTGACCGAGGCTACGCCGTCTGTCCCCAGGCTGATTCCATATCCCCTATCATCGCCGCTCCCTCCGAGGTAGGTGGAAAATACCAGAGAAGCGCTGGGATTAATGGTGAGTTGGCTCACGAAAACGTCCACATCTCCGCCGAACCCCGCCTGGTATGGATTTTCCGTAGGGAAATCAGTAGAACTGGTCTCCCCGATGACCGAGGCTACGCCGTCCGTCCCCAGGCTGATTCCGTACGATATCTCCCAGGCACTTCCTCCTAAATAAGTGGAATAAGATAGGACTGATCCGCTGGATGAGAGCGCGCTGAGGAAGGCGTCATTATTTCCGCCGAACCCGGCCTGGTAGGGGTTTTCCGTGGGGAAGTTGGGAGAATCGGTCTCCCCGGTGACATAAACTCTCCCATCCGTTCCCAGGCTGATTCCATATCCATTATCATCACCGCTCCCGCCGAGGTAGGTGGAATAGAAAAGGGTCGATCCGGTGGAGGAGAAGGCGGTCACAAAGGCATCAGAAGTTCCGCCGCCGTATACCGGCTGGTAAGGGTTTACCGTGGGGAAGTAGTCCATATACGTATACCCGGTGATATAGGTCATCCCGTCCATCCCCAGGGTGATTCCACGCCCACTATCCGTACCGCTGGCCCCCCCGAGGTAGGTGGAATACTCGAGATCCAGGGTCAGTCCGGAAACCAGGGCCGGGGACGTCCCTACTACAAGAGCCAGAACGACAAAAATCAGGATCTTCTTCATGGCAACCTCCTTTTTAAGAAAATTTTTACGTCCTTAGAGCATTTCGGACACTTTAAGGTATTATATTTTAATTGGTGGCCCCTACCTCATCACCAGGTTGTCCCATAGATCACAAAAAACCCAGCAGGATAACTGAT
>Ga0180435_10004921_pt1 | contig 13070 bp, 10 predicted proteins | sample SS_ome_3_FD_132467 | JGI IMG/M metagenome (GOLD analysis project Ga0180435, IMG submission 132467) | Hypersaline lake sediment archaeal communities from the Salton Sea, California, USA - SS_3_S_1 metaG | ecosystem: Environmental > Aquatic > Non-marine Saline and Alkaline > Hypersaline >... | reverse complement strand
GTGCCGGTCCTCCCGGCCCCCACGGGTCCCTGGGCGGTCGGGACCGTATCGTTCGCGCTGGCGCTGCCGGATGCGGTCCTGGCGGACGGTACGGTCGAGGCAGGGCGACGCAGCATGGTGCGCCTCTGGTACCCGGTCGCCGCCGACCCGCCCCCGGCGGCCGACGCGCCATGGATCGAGCGTGGCGAGGTCGTGTTGCCGGCCATGGCCTCCAGCGGCGGCCTGCCGGCGTTCGCCTTCGGACACCTCGCGCTGGTCCGTACCCATGCGACCTGGTCGGCCGAGTTGGCGCCCGCGCCCGGCGCGTCTGGCTGGCCGCTGGTCACCTTCGACCACGGCCTGGGTGGCTTCCGTAGTCAGAACACCTTCCTCGTCGAGGAGTTGGCGAGCCACGGCGTGGTGGTGGCCGCCATCGACCACCCGGGCGACGCGCTCGGGACGACGCTACCCGACGGGACGACGCTGCCGTACGCCGGCCTGCCCGCGGCGAGCGCGCCGGGGTACGCCGACGCGGTCGCCGCGCTGGGGTCGCGCTGGACCGCCGACACGTTGGCCCTGCTCCGCACATTGCGGGACCTGGTGCCGTTGGGCGACCTCGCCCGGCTCGCCGGTGCCCTCGACGTCGAGCGGGTCGTCGCGGTCGGTCACTCGACCGGCGGCGGCGTCGCGGTCGACGTGTGCCACGCCTGGGACGGTTGCGGCGCGGTGCTGGCGCTCGACCCGTGGTGGGGCCCGGTCGATGCGGGGCGCCTGGAAGCGGGTAGCGAGCGACCGCTCGTCGTCATCGACTCGGATCCGGCGCTCGGCTACTTCGCGCTCAGCAACGGCGACCGCTTCGCGCGCTTCGTCGACGCCTCGGCGGCGCCGGTGCTGGCCCTCGTCCTCGAGGGGGGCGGCCACAACGACGTCAACGACACCATGCATTTGGCGCCGAGCTGGCTCGCCCTGCGCGTGGGCCACAGCGTCGGGCCGGTCGACAAGGACGCGGCGATGGCGGCGGTGCGGGCGGTGGGGCGCTCGCTGGTGGCGGCGGTCAAGAACGACGCGGCCGAAGCGATCGACGAGGTGGCAGCGGTCGTCGCGCCACCCCTGGGGGTCGCCGGCGAGGCGCCCTAGGCCATCGCACCGCCGTCCAGCGGCTCCGGGCCGGCCCCGGCGGCCGCGGCGCTGACGTAGGCGCGGGCCTGGTTCCCGGTGGCCGCGCGGTAGGCGTCGGCGGTCGTTGCCACGAAGGCATCGACGTCGTCGCGCCCCACGAGCGCCACGGCGCAGCCGCCGAAGCCCGCGCCGGTCATGCGCGCTCCCAGGCAGCCGGGTGCGGCGCTCGCGGCGGCGACGATCGCGTCGAGCGCCGGCGACGACACCTCGTAGTCGTCGCGCAGGCTCGCGTGGCTCGCGTCCATCAGGCGGCCGAGCCGGGCCACGTCGCCGTCGGCGAGCGCGTCGGCGGCCTCGAGCGTGCGGGCGTTCTCGCCGATCACGTGGCGGGCGCGCCGCAGGTCGACGGGGTCGAGCCGCTCGGCGGCGGCGGCCAGATCGTCGGCATCGGCGTCGCGCAGCGCGCGCGCGTCGAGCTCGTGCGCCACCCGTGTGCAGGCGGCGCGCCGATCGTCGTAGGCGCTGCCCACGAGGGTGCGGCGGGTGTCGGTGTCGAGCACCACCACGGCGACGCCGTCGGGCAGCGGTACTGGCCGCAGGCTCAGGTCGCGGCAGTCGATGAGCAGCGCGTGGCCCGCGACGCCGGCGGCGCCGATCAGCTGGTCCATGATCCCGCTCTGGACGCCGACCCACAGGTTCTCGACGCGCTGCATCGCTCGTGCGATCGTGGGTGGGTCCCAGGCGAACCCGCTGGACGCGGCGAAGGCCGCCGCCACCGCCAGCTCGACCGCGGCGGAGGAGGAGAGACCGGCGCCCCTGGGCACGTCGGACGCGAGCGCGCCGTCGAAGCCGGTGAGCGTGTGCCCCAGGTCCTGGAGGGCCCAGGCGACGCCCCGGGGGTACTCGAGCCAGCCGCCCCGGGGGTCGCGGGCGTCGCCGCGGGCATCGCGCGAGCGGGCGGTCGCGACGGCGAAGGTGCCCTGCTGGTCGAGGTCGTCGGCTGCCAGGCGCACCACGCCGTCTTCGCGGGGCGCGAGCGCGATCCAAGCGGCCCGCTCCAGCGCCATCGGCAGCACGAAGCCATCGTTGTAGTCGGTGTGCTCGCCGATGAGGTTGACGCGGCCCGGGGCGCGCACGAGGTGGGTGGGCGCGCGGCCGTACGTGGCACGGAAGGCGGCGACCGCCCGCTCGCGGGGGTGGGCGTCGGACGTGCGGGCGGCGTTCATCGCTCGGCCTCGAGGTAGTGGACGTCCGAGAGCGACCGCAGCCGCTCCGCCGCCTGTTCAGGCGTCAGGTCGCGTTGCGGCTCGGCCAGCATCTCGAAGCCGACCATGAACTTGCGCACGGTCGCGGAGCGCAGCAGCGGCGGGTAGGCGTGGGCGTGCAGCTGCCAGGCGTCGGTGGCGGCGTCGTCGGTGAACGGGGCGCCGTGCCAGCCGAACGAGTAGGCGAAGGACGTGCGGAAGAGGTTGTCGAGGCGCGTGAAGGCGCGCTTGGCGACGTCGGCGAGGGCGTCGCGTTCGGCGTCCGTGAGGTCGGGCAGGCGGGCGACGTGGCGGGCGTGCGGCAGCAGCATGAGCTCGAACGGCCAGGTCGCCCAATAGGGGACGAGCGCGACCCAGTGGTCGTTCGCCACCACCACGCGCTCGCCGCGTGCGAGCTCCTCACGCGCGACATCCAGCAGCAGGATGCCGCCGCGCTGCTCGAGCCAGTGCCGCTGGCTGGCGTCCTCGCGGGCGACCTCGGTCGGCAGCGCGTCGAGGGCCCAGATCTGCCCGTGGGGGTGGGGGTTCGAGGCGCCCATCAGCTGGCCCTTGTTCTCGAACACCTGCACCCAACGGTAGCGCTCGCCGAGCTCCAGGGTCTGATGGGCCCACAGGTCGACCACCTTGCGGATGTCGGCGACGGGCAGCTGGCAGAAGGTCAGGTCGTGGCGCGGCGAGAAGCAGATGACGCGGCAGGTACCGGGCACGGCCTCGAGGCGGAACAGAGGGTCCGGGTCGGCGGGCGCCGGAGGCACGTCCGGCAGCAGCGCGGCGAAGTCGTTGGTGAACACGAAGGTGCCGTCGTAGTCGGGGTTGCGGTGGCCACCCGCGCGCGTGTTGCCGGGGCAGAGGTAGCAGTCGGGGTCGTGACGTGGCTTCTCGTCGGTGGGCGGCGTCTCCGTCTGGCCCTGCCACGGGCGCTTCGTGCGGTGGGGTGACACGAGTACCCACTGGTCGCGCAGGGGGTCGTAGCGGCGGTGGGGGTGGTCGGTGGGGTCGAACATCGGCGGCGTGCCTCCCTGCGTCAGGCGTACTTGAGTCGGACGACCAGGTCCTGGGGGTAGTTGCCGAAGTGGCGGCCGAAGAGGTTGAGCCCGCCGACGTGGCGGGCGCGCGGCTTCACGCCCAAGCGGACCGTCAGGTACGGGCGGTCGGGGATCCGCAGGGCCGTCAGGCGGACGTCGGAGACGCGGATCCCGTCGACCCAACTGCCCTCTCCGTTGACCTGCCAGACCTTGAGCAGCCCGTACTGGCTGTTGTGGTCCTCCCACCAGCCGGGGGTCAGCGTACCGCGCTGCCCGCCGAAGTCCGCCGGTGAGGTCCAACTGCCGACCTCGATGCCGTTGAGCCACAGCGTGATGTCCGACGGCCAGTCGTCGTGGTGGAGCGGTGCCTCGGAGCACACCTCGGCGGAGACGTGCACGCTCTGCAGGATCGCGGTGGGGGGTAGGCGGTGGGCGACCCGGTACTCGACGTGACCGTGATGGAACCACAGCAACTGGGCGTCGGTGCGAGCGGGGTCGTAAAAGGAGGCCGGATCGTCGAAGAGCCCGATGATGCCTTCCGCGCTGGCGAGGCCGCACGAGGGCGAGACCTGGCAGTCGACGTAGGAACCGATCGGCACGGCGAGCTCGAGCATCGATCCCTGCTCCGGCGTGGGCGTCGGCATGCGCAGGGTCACGCTGTCGAAGGCGCGCGTACACACCTTTTGCGAGCCGCGGGCGGCCGGCCGGTGGTCCGTGATGAGCAGGCCGGCGCGCTCCAGGACGCCGACGTGCATGTTGGCCGTCGACACCGGCAGGTCGAGCGCCGCGGCGATCTCGGACACGTTGTGGAGCGCGTCGCCCAGCAGGACGAGGATGCGACGGCGCGGCTCGGACGCCAGCGCCTTGAGGACCGCGTCGAGGCGGTCGTCGCCGCCGTTCGCGCCGATGCCGAGGACCAGGTGTCGGGGGGTGGGGATGTCGGGCATGGGTGCCTCCAGCGCTCGCGGCCTGTGTTGCAGGAAAACATAGCACGAAACGTGGGGGGCTACCAGGGCGGTCGATTGCGGTGAAATGCGTGAAGGACGTGATTGCGGCCTGCTCTGCAGGTGGCGCTTGACACGTCCAACCCCTGCCCCTAGAGTCAAACCCGTAACGAAACAGCGAACGCTGGCACGGAACGCGACGAGGAGCGTGGCGACGTGACGCACCCGCAACCCATCGATGGGGCCCCCCGGCTCGGAGAGCCCGGAGCGCTCGAAGACCATGGCGAGCTCGATCCGATGCTGCACCCGCGTCCGCGTCTGCGCCGTCGGGACTGGTGCCCGCTCGACGGCTGGTGGGACTTCCGGCTTGGCGACGAGAGCGGCCACGAGCGGCCGACCACCTACCCTGTGCGCATCCTCGTACCGTTCGCACCCGAGTCCCCAGCTTCCGGCGTGGGCGACGCCTCGTACCACCGCGTCCTCTGGTACCGGCGGCGGCTCGAACCCGTCGCGGCGGGCGCGGGTCGTCGCCTGCTGCTGCATCTATCGGGGATCGACGGGTGCGTCGACGTCTGGTCCGACGGCGAGCGCCTCGCCCGCCTGGAGCAGGCTCAGACGCCCGCCGAGGTCGATCTGGGCGCCGCAGCTGCCGGGGCCGCGCCGGTCGTGGAACTCCGCATCGAGCGCGACCCGCTCGACCTCGGGGCGCCGCGCGGCAAGCAGGACTGGCAGCCGCAGCCGCACGCCATCTGGTACCCGCGCAGCAGCGGCATCACCCGCTCGGTTTGGGTCGAGTCGGTCCCGCACCAGCGGCTGGTGGGCATCGACGCGACCGCCGATCTTCCGTCCTTCGCCCTCGATCTGCACCTCCGGCTCGCCGGCATCCCGCACGGGACCCCGGCCACCGCGGGTTGGCGCGTCGCCGTGCGGCTCGCGGTCGGCGACCGCCTGCTGGCCAACGAATGCTGGGCGGTCGCCGGGCCCGAGATCACACGCCGCGTCCACCTACCCGACCCCGGCATCGACGACGCCCGCGGCGACCTGCTGTGGAGTCCCGAGCGGCCGACGCTGATCGACGTGACCGCGACGCTGGAGTGTGGCGGTGAGGCCGTCGACACCGTGGCCTCGTACGTCGCCATGCGCACCGTGGGCGTCGCTGGCGACGCGTTCCTGCTCAACGGCCGCCCCTACCCGCTGCGGCTCGTGCTCGACCAGGGGTACTGGCCCGAGACCCATCGCACCGCGCCTGATGCCGGCGCCCTGCGTCGCGACGTCGAACTGACCAAAGCCCTGGGGTTCAACGGTGTCCGCAAGCACCAGACGCTCGAGGACCCACGCTACCTGGCGTGGGCCGATCGGCTCGGGTTGCTCGTATGGGGTGAGTTGCCCAGCGCGTACGCCTACGGGGCGACGACCGTCGCGCGGTTGGCCGCGGTCTGGACGGCGCTGATCGAGCGCGACGCCGGACACCCGTGCGTCGTCGCCTGGGTCGCGTTCAACGAGTCGTGGGGTGTCCCCGACCTGCCCGAGCGCGCCGACCAACGCCACGCCGTGCGGGCGCTCTACCACCTCGCCAAGGCCCTCGATCCCAGCCGGCCCGTGATCGGCAACGACGGCTGGGAGAACGTCGTCGGTGACCTGCGCACCGTGCACGACTACGCCAGCGAACCCGCGGTGCTCACCACGCGCTACGGCACGCGGGAGGCGCTCGCCGAGACGCTGCGGCGTTTTCGCCCGGGCGGCCGGCGCATCGTCCTCGACGACGACGCCGTCACGGGCCCGGTCCTGCTGACCGAGTTCGGCGGCGTGCGCGTCGAGAACGGCGCCCTCGGCTGGGGCTACGCCCAGGTCGACGGCGCGGAGGCGTTGCTCACGCGCTACCGCGACCTGCTCGCCGCGGTGCATCGATCGGCGCTGGCGGGCTTCTGTTACACGCAACTCACCGACACCTTTCAGGAGCAGAACGGCCTCCTGACCATGGACCGCCGGCCCAAGGCCGACCTCGGGGCACTGGCGCGGGCCACGCGCGGAGAGGAGGATCCGTCAGACTGAGACCGACCGAAGCCCGCGCGTACGAACCCGTCAAGCTCTCCGAAGGGAACACCATGATGATGCGACGTATCCTCGCTGCTCTCCTCGCCGCCGCGCTCCTGAGCGCCGCGGCCGCCCAGACCGAGCTCACCTATTGGCACGGTTTCACCGGTCCCGACATGCCACTGATGGAGCAACTGATCGCCGAGTTCAACGCCCAGCACCCCGACATCGTCGTCACCGCCGAGGCGATCCCGTGGGGCAACCTGTGGCAACAACTGGAGCCGTCGGTGGCCGCCGGCCGCGCGCCCGACGTCGTCGCCGTCAACGAGGACGTCGTGACCGGCTTCATCCTGCGCGGCGCGCTGGCGCCGATGTCCCCCGACGCCCTGGCCGCCGCCGACATCGACCCCGGGCGCTTCTTCGGCCCGCTGTGGGACACCGGCGTGGTCGATGACGTCGCCTATGCGGTGCCCGTGCACTCGGTCATGGTCGTCATGTACTACAACAAGGCGGCGTTCGCCGCCGCCGGCCTCGACCCCGAGGCGCCGCCCACGACCCGCGACGAGTACCTCGCCGCCGCCCGCGCCCTGACGACCGACACCGCCGGCCGCCACCCTGGTGACGCCGGTTTCGACGGCGACGCTCTCGCCAGCTGGGCCGCCGGCATCGTCAGCCCCTGGATGGGCGGCACCGTCGCCTACGCCTTCACCGCCCAGAACGGCGTCACCTTCGTCGACGGCGCCGAGGCCGATTACGCTCCCAACTTCGACTCGGCCGAGGCCGAGGAGATGGTGCAGTTCCTGGTCGACCTGGTGAACGTCCACCAGGTGTCGCCCAAGAACGCGACCGAGGGCAGCGAGATCGATGCCTTCCGTCAGGGCAAGGCCGCGATGAACTTCAACGGCGTGTGGATGCTGTCGCAGTACGCCGAGCAGCCCGGGCTCGACTTCGGCGTCGCCGCGATTCCCCAGCTCGGGAACGAGCGCTTCGCGACCTGGGGCGGCTCGAGCCACTTGGCCACGCCCGTGCAGCGGCGTCCCGACGCCGCGAAGCAGGCGGCCGCGATGACCTTCATCGGCTGGATGACCCAGCCCGAGCAGAACCTGTTCTGGACGGCCGCCGGTGGCCTGCCGACGCAGCCCGCGGTCGCTGCCTCGGAGGGCTACGCCAGCAACCCGATGTCCGCGTTGGGCGAGGCGATGGAGGGCACCTTCGTGCTCACCGGCTTCCCCTTCCTGGCGCAGTTCCGCGGCGCCTGGGACGCCGCCTACGAGGCCGCATTACTTGGCGACAAGACCGTCGCCCAGGCGCTCGCCGACGGCGTCGCCGAAGCGGCCAGCCGCATCGCCGACGGCCTGCAAAGCCTGCCGCCGCGCTGAGCCGCGGCATGCGTGAGGGGTCGGGCCCGGGTAACCAGGCCCGATCCCCACGACCTGACGAGGAGGACCCGATGGCCCTAGACCTGCCCCGCGCACGCCGCAGGCGCCGCCACGCGACCGGCGGGCCGGCCTGGGTGCCGTACGCCTATCTTCTGCCGCACGCCGTCCTCTTCGTGATCTTCATCGTGTACCCGGTGGCGTTCGGGGTCTACGTCAGCCTCCACCGCTGGAACATCCTGTCCGACGTCCAGCGCTACGTCGGCCTCGAGTTCTACGCCCGGCTCGTCACGCCGGGCACGCCGCAGTTCGACTTCTTCTGGAAGACGATGGGGAACACGGCCCTGTTCACCGCGATGACGGTGCCGGCCCTACTCCTGGCCGCCCTCGGGCTCGCGCTGCTGCTCGACCGACCCATCCCCGGACGCGCGTTCTTCCGCGCGGTGTTCTTCCTCCCCACCATTCTGGCCGTGTCGGTGATGGGCCTCACCTGGCGCTGGATGTTCGAGAACCAGACCGGCCTCGTCAACGTCCTGCTCGACCTCATCCCATTCACGCAGGCGATGCCCTTCCTGACGAACGTCGGTTGGGCCTGGGTGCCGATCGTCGTCGGCACCATCTGGTGGACGGTGGGCTTCAACATGATCCTCTACGGTGCCGCCCTCGCCGCCATCCCGCGCGTCTATTACGAAGCGGCGATGATCGACGGCGCCGGCGCCTGGGCCCAGTTCCGGCACATCACCTGGCCGCAGCTCAACCCCGTCACGCTGTTCGCGCTGGTGACCACCACGATCGCCTCGTTCCAGCTGTTCGGGCAGCCACACGTCATCACCGCGGGGGGTCCCTTGCGCACCACCCAGAGCGTGATGATGTTCATCACCGAGGAGGCGTTCAGCAACTTCCAGTTCGCCTCCGCCGCGGCGATGTCGGTGTTCTTCGGCCTCCTGCTGCTGCTGGTGACGGCCTTCCAGTTCCGCTTGACACTGCGCGACCTCGGGCGAGGCGTCCGGTGATCGGCAGCGCTCCGGTTCGCCCGCCCGTCGAGGTCGGCGCCACGACCGCCGCGGCGTACCGGCGCCCTGCCCGCAGGGCAGGGCGCGACGTCGTCCGCTTTGCGCTGCTCTGCGGCCTAGCGGTGCTCTTCCTCATGCCGATCTACTGGATGATCGCCACCTCGCTCAAGACCGAGGCCGCGGCCGTCGCCCAGCCCGTGCAGTGGTGGCCGCACGAGCCGACGCTCGAGAACTACCGCACGATCCTCGCCTCGCCCAACGCGCCCTTCCTGCGCTGGACCTGGAACTCGTTCTTCACGTCGACCGCCTTCGCGGGGCTCTCGGTGCTGCTGGCCGTCCTGACCGCCTACCCGCTGTCGCGCATGCGCTTCCGCGGGCGCGATACCTGGTTCTGGGCGATCCTCTCGTCGATGATGATCCCCGGGGTCATCTTCCTGATCCCGCACTACCTGATGATGATCCGCTTCGACTGGATCGACACCTACCACGCGTTGATCTGGCCCGGCCTGCCAGCGGCCTTCGGCGTGTTCCTCATGCGCCAGTTCTTCGTCTCCATCCCGCGCGAGGTGGAGGAGGCGGCCCGCCTCGACGGCGCCAACAGCCTGCAGATCCTGGTCTACGTCCTGCTGCCCTTCCTCACCGCACCGATGGCTACCCTGGCGCTGTTCCAGTTCATGGCCTCGTGGAACAACTACGTCTGGCCCTTGTTCGTCGTCCACGGCGACATGCAGACGCTGCCCGTGGCGATCACCTCGTTCAGCAGCCGCTACTGGACCGCGTACGGCAAGCTCATGGCCGGCACCGCCATCGCCTCGGTGCCGATCCTGATCGCCTTCCTCTTCACCCAGCGCTTCTTCATCCGGGGCATGTCGCTGACCGGGCTCAAGGACGAGTGATCGCCGTGACCATCCCGCACGAGGGCTTCCGCTGGATCGTGGGCATCGAGAACGCCTACATCCCCGACATGGGCGTGGACGAGCTCACCTGGACGCGCCACCGCGAGCGCTGGCGCGAGGACCTCGCTCTCGCCCGCGACACCGGCGCCGACGCCGTGCGCTACGGCCTCACCTGGCCCGAGATCGAGGTCGCGCCCGGTCGCTACCGTTGGGGTGCCGTCGACCTCGTCGTCGACGAGTTCGAGCACCTCGGGCTCGAGCCGATCTGGGACCTCGTCCACTTCGGGGTGCCGCAGCACCTGGCGGGCGGCTTCCTCGATCCAGCCTTCCCCGACGCCTTCGCCGCCTACGCGGGTGCCTTCGCCGCCCGCTACCGCGGCCGCGTGCGCAAGATCACCCCGCTGAACGAGCCCTACATCACCACCTACTTCCGCGCCGGCAAGGCGATCTGGCCACCGCATCTTCCGGGCAGCGAGGGCTTCGCCAGGCTGCTGCACCCGATCGTCGTCGGGCTGAGGCGGGCGATCCGCGCGATCGACGCCGCCGCCCCCGACACGGAGATCTGGCTCAACGACGGGGCCGACACCTTCCACACCGACGACCCGACGCTGCGGTCCGAGGCCGAGTTTCGGACGCTGCAGCGCTACGCGGCCTTCGACCTGCTGCTGGGCGGGCCGCACGCGCGTGAGACGCACGCGTGGCTACGAGAGGCCGGGTTTCCCGAGGCGGACCTGGTGGATGACCCCGTGAGGGTCGACGTGATCGGCCTCGACTACTACCCGCAGACCGAGCACGTGCTGAGCCGTGGTCCAGACGGCGCCACGGTCCAGCTCACGGCGACGCCCGAGATCCGTGACGGCGTCCATGCGGCCTGCCGCGCATTCTTCGAGCGCTACGGAAGGCCGCTGTTCGTCGCCGAGTCCTCGGCGTCGGGAGACGACGACACCCGTCGCGCGTGGATCGACTGGAACGTGCGTGAACTCCGTGGGGCGCACGCCGAGGGCATCCCCGTCCTCGGCTACACCTGGTGGCCGCTGTTCGACCACGTCGACTGGGACTCCCTACTCACCGACCTGAAGGGCACCGTCTGCCCGGCGGGTCTCTACCACCTTCGCCCGACGACCGCCGACCGCGCGCCCACCGACGCCGCGGACGCCTTCCGCGAGGCGGCGGCCGCCGGCCTCTCGGGAGACGTCGCATGAGGGGGCTCCTGCTCCTCGCCTTGTGGATCGGAGGCGCCGCCATGGCCGAGGGTACGTTCGTCAATCCCGTCATCGAGCCCGTCGCGGCCGACCCAGCGTTGGTCCGCCATGACGACGGCGACTGGTACCTGTTCGGCACCCAGGACCGCTGGGACGACGGCATCGAGCACTACCTGCCGGTCTTCCGCAGCGCCGACTTGGTGGACTGGATCTTCGTGGGCGACGCGTTCGTCCTTCCGCCGCGCTGGAAGGCGCAGGGCTTCCTGTGGGCACCGGACGTGCACCGCTTCGACGGGCGCTACGTGCTCACCTACGCCTACAGCACCTGGGGCGACCCCAACCCCTGCATCGGCATCGCCACCGCCGGGCACCCCGCCGGCACGTGGGCGGATCTCGGCCGGCCGCTGTTCTGCAGCGACGACGTCGACGTGCGCAACTCGATCGACCCCTTCGTGTGGGTCGACGGGCGCGAGCGCACCCTGATCTGGGGGAGCTTCCACGGCATCTACGCGATCGGCCTCGCCGAGGACGGAGAGGGCGTCGTCGGTGAGAAGGTCCGTCTGGCCGACGAGCGTTTCGAGGCGCCGTACGTGATCCGGCGCGACGGCTTCTTCTACCTGTTCCTGTCGTCCGGCTCGTGCTGCGAGGGCGCCGACAGCACGTACATCACCTGGGTGGGACGGTCCGAGTCGCTGCTCGGACCCTACGTCGACGCCCTCGGGCGCGACCTGCGCTACGGCGGCGGCAACTTCGTCCTGTTCCGCAACGACGACTGGGTCGGGCCGGGGCACAACGCTGTCGCCACGGACGACGCCGGCGTCGACTGGATCGTGTACCACGCGATCGACCCGGCGCGCCCGAACCTGCGCTCCGGCGCCACCCGGCGGCCGGTGCTGATCGACCCGATCGATTGGGTCGACGCGTGGCCCGTGGTGCGCGACGACGCGGGGCCGAGCAAGGCTCCGCAGGCGCGGCCGACGGTGCGCTAAGGCGCGCCGAGCGCGCCCCACCGGTGGCGGGCCCACCTGACGAGCACTGCTCCATGCCGCTCGCGAGGCCAGCAGACGCCTTCCCCGTCGCGCTAGGCGCGAGCCGCCGATCCCTTCACCCGGCCACCGCCACCACCTCGTGCGCGAGCGCGTGCGTCCGCAGAGCGTCCGCGTAGTCGCAGACCAGCACGCCACGTTCGCCGGCGCGCACTGCCGCGAGGAACGCCCGGTCCTCGGTCGCCACCGGGTCCCCGCGTACCCGCACCTCGTGCCGCTCGCGCCCGTCGTCGTAGACCACCGACCCCTGGGTGATGGTGATGAGCTCGCCCTCGCGCACGAGCTGCAGCTCGACGCGGTCGCTGCCGCCGAGCAGGCAGGTGGCTGTGAACACGCCGAACGCGCCCGTGTTGAAGCGCAGGGTCGCGGCGGCGACGTCGGCGACGTCCGCGTCGGGGAAGCGCGGCCGCTCACGGCGGTCGGCGACCGCGTGCGTCACGACGGCCTCGCCGAGCAGGTGTCGGGCCAGGTCGAGCAGGTGCGTCGCCTGCTCGACGAACTGCCCGCCGCCGCGCGCCTGCGATCGCCACCACGCCGGCGGCGGGGTGCTCGAGTGCCAGGCGCCGGTGACCATGGCGACCGGCGGGCCGTCGGCGAGTCGCGCGCGCAGCTCCGGGACCGTGTCGAGCGCCCGCCAGTGGTAACCGACGGCGGCCATGAGGCCGGCGTCGGCCACCGCGCGCCCGATCGACTCGCCGGTGGCGCGGTCGCCCGAGAGCGGCTTCTCGACGAGGAACGGCACGCCCGCGGCGATGAGCGCGTGCTCGATCGCCCCGTGGGCGTGCGGCGGCACGGTGATCCAGGCGGCGTCGAGGCGTTCGTGCGCCAGCAGCTCGCCGACGGCGCCGTAGGCCCGACCGCCGTTGCGTCGCGCCTGGGCCTCGGCCGCCGCGAGCGTCCGGGAGACGTGGCCGACGATCTCGACGCCTGGTTCGTGGGCGAGGACGTCCAGGTGCCGGGCGGCGAAGCCGCCGGCCCCCACCATCGCGACGCGCAGGATCCGCTCACCGCCGCTCATCCCGCATCCCCGGGAGCCGCTGGGACGGCCGCCTCCGTCGCCAGCACCACCTGCAGGGCGGATCCGGGCGCGGCGTCGAGCATGGCGAAGGCGGCGGCGGCCTCGGCGAAGGGCAGTACGTGGCTGACGAGCGGGCGCAGGTCGAGCGCGCCG
>Ga0180435_10004920_pt1 | contig 13072 bp, 9 predicted proteins | sample SS_ome_3_FD_132467 | JGI IMG/M metagenome (GOLD analysis project Ga0180435, IMG submission 132467) | Hypersaline lake sediment archaeal communities from the Salton Sea, California, USA - SS_3_S_1 metaG | ecosystem: Environmental > Aquatic > Non-marine Saline and Alkaline > Hypersaline > Sediment... | reverse complement strand
ATCGCATGCGCCAGACCCGGGTCGGCTCCAGCTCCAAACCGATCAGGAAAAGCATCATCACAACGCCAAACTCGGCGAAGTGAAGAACGTCCTGCCCTTCCTCGCCAATCAACTCGATCCCGAACGGACCTATGATCACGCCTGCGATGAGATAACCAAGAACCGATCCCAGCCCCAACCGCTTGGCTATTGGGACCGCTATCACGGCCGCAGCCAAATAGACGAACGCCTGAAAGAAGAAGTCGCCGCCGTGCATTAGCCCGAGCGAGCCTCCAAAGTGATTACAGTATCGAGGTCCGAGTTGAGGCTCGGGAGTTCGCTTGCTTTCTCGTAGTCAACCTTGCCGTCCCGCAGCGCTTCGACAAGCCTGCGGTAGTCGTTCGCGTGAGCCAGAATCTGGTCGGACGTCAAGGAGTGCGTGGCATGCACTGCAAATGGCGGCAGATAGCGCATGCCGCACAGGAAGGCCGTCTGTGCGATCGGGGCAAGCAACTGCTTGATCGTGAATCGATTGTATCCGTCTGTCTGATACGCCTCTTCGCTACCTCCCGCGGAAATTGCACTCAGCGCCACCTTGCCCCTGAGCGCATTTCCCTCAGAACCGTAGGCCCATCCGTGCTCGAGGACCAGGTCTTCCCATTGTTTTATCAGGGCCGGCGTGCTGTACCAATAGAAAGGATGCTGAAAGACGATTATATCATGTTCGAGCAGCAGTGCCTGCTCGCGCTTCACATTTACGTCGAACTCGGGATAGGTATCGTAGAGGTCGTTGACGGTCACGCCGTCGAGGCCAGTGACCGCGTCGAGGAGAATACTGTTCACCCTCGACTTCTCGAGTGCGGGGTGGGCGAAGAGAATCAGGACTTTCGACACGTCAACGATCCTTGTTTCGTCGTGAACGGTATGCAGTTATCAAGCACTTGCGAACGTCTAGCGTTTGTCCTAGAATATACCTTGACAATGTAAACTGCTATCGTAACATAGGAAAGCCGCGGCATGTCAACAAACGAATTCAGTCTGATAATCAGTAGGCCTGTCCGAGAAGTCTTCGACTATATGGACGATGTCAATCGTGAGCGCGAGTGGCAACCCAACATTCGCAGCGCCAAGGCCGAGCCGGAGGGTCCCACCCAGGTCGGCACAAAGAAAACGTATGTCAGTGATTTCATGGGTCGCGAAGTCAAGAACACCTATGTCACGAAGGTTTTCGATCGCAACAAGCGCGTGGTGTATGAGACGACCCCCAAGTCCAGCGTCGACGCGAGAGCCTCGCTGCAATTCGAGGAGACTGAAAACGGCACTAAGGTGAGCATGAAGGTAGAGGCGGAACCGAGGGGCCTCCTTAGCCTCATTCCGCGCGGTGTGCTGGAAAGCTTTTCCCAAAACGAGCTGGAAAAGACTCTGCAACGACTCAAGAAGCGGTTGGAGGCGAAGAATTGACTGTGCGCGGCCGTTCGCTCGTTGAGGTATGAGTGTACGGAGCAACTTTGAGCTATCATTGATGTTGATAAATACAGTCCAACGCTAACGCCTGGAGGTCTAGGTGCTCAAGCGCATTAGCTACATCAGCAAATTCACCCGACCATTTACTCGAGATGAGATAGACAAATTGGCCTCCGACGCCGCAGACAAAAACCGGTCTTTGGGGGTGACAGGCATGTTGATGTCGAGCGGCGGGATCTTCTACCAGGTGCTCGAGGGGCCTGTCGATGCAGTCGACAATCTGTACAGAAAAATCGCCTCCGATCCGCGCCACCAGGACGTGCTGGTCCTGTCCACACAGGAAGAGGTCGAGGATCGTCAGTTCCCGTCTTGGGCAATGAAGAAGGTCGACTTGGACGAAGGCGCACTCTCTAGGCTCGAGCCAATCAAAGCCGTGCTAGACGCCATCGTTGTTCAGCGGGAGACGATGCAGCAGCTCATGCGTGTGCTGTCTCGTTCGGTTTGGCAGGAACTGATGGGCGACGGCGACTCCCAATAGGCCCGGCTCATTGGGAGTGTTACTTCTTCAGTTTCGATACGAGCTTCTCTACCTCCTTGGCTCTTTCCGGATATCCACGCTCGCGAGCTCTGGATGCTGCAGACGATAGACACGAGATGGCATCGGAGGAAACGTTCCCGAGCCGTTTCGCCAATTTCCCTGTCTCCCTGACTCCCTCCGCAAAGCCCTTGGCAGATCCATCTATCTCCAACGCCAATTGGACGCAGTACTTCAGCAGCCTCGATCCTTCGGTGATCTCGAGGGCCGGCCGCATCTCGATCTGCTCCAGTTCCGTTCTTGCGCGATCGTGGTCCTCTATCTGAACGAGAAGTGAAGCCTTCTGCAGGCGTGGCAGAACGGTCTGACGGATCATCCCAATTCGTTCGGACAAGGCGATGCCTGAATCGAGCGAATCTATGGCCTGCTCCCGTTCACCTTCGAGGCTCAACAATTCTGCGGTAACAAAGCACGCTGCCGCTTCGACGCGACTGAGTTCTTCGCGGCGGGCGAATGAGCGCACTCTGCCGCAAAGCGTTCGCGCCTGTTCCATCTCTCCCTGAAGGAGCGCAACTCTGGCCAGCCCGAGCTGGTTCTCAGCCCACTGCAGCAGGCGGCCCGTGTCTTCGAACAACTCCTGCGCTTCAGAAAAGGCTTCATGGGCCTCGGTCAACCTACCGCCATCCAACAGCGCGTTCGCCTGCTCCGAAAGGCAATCCGCGAGCTGGTGTCTGGGGCCCGAGCCTCGCAAGGCTTTGACGGCATCGGTGAACATCTCGAGCGCCTTGGGGTTGTCTCCGCGTTGCCGTTCCACCCTCGCGAGCAGTTGTAGCGCCGCCCCCTCATGGCGATCGGAAGCCGCGCTCCGCGAACTCAATAGCGCCTGGTTAGCGAGTTCTGCTGCCAAATCGAGTTGGCCTCGAGTGCAGTAGATGTCTGCTCGAAACAGCATTCCGTCGGTGCGACGACGGTCTTCGTTCGGCACATCCAATCGGTCTATCGCCCTATCGCGAAGTGCCATCAACTCTAGCGCCGATGCGTACTCTTCCACGCGCTTCCGCTCCCGCGCACCTCTGAACAGTGGATCGAGAGCCTCGTCGAATTCCTCCGCTTCGTAGCGAAACCGTCCGATCCGTTCGGAATCGCCCCAGTGAGGCACGGGCCGGCGCGCGGCCAGCATCTTCGCACACAACCGATTGTGGGAGGTCCACCGTCGTGACTCTCTGGCGATCCTCTCTATGCTGTCCCGAAGCATGCTATGGCTGAACGACCAACCGTTGTCTCTCAACCGCGCCAGGCGGGACGCTAGGAGAGAATCGAGCAGCTGCGTCGGCTGGGGGACATCGACGAGCGAGCAAACCTCCATCCATTCACTCATGTCCACTCCCTTACCGAGAGCGGCGCCCAGCTCCAGGGCAAGCTGCATCTGCATCCGCTGTTCCGACGGCGACGGATATCGCGCCAGACTGTCAATGCTTTCCTCGAGCACCCTACCCATCCTCCTGACCCAGAAGGCGTGTACGTCGTTGGGAATCTCCGGGCGAGAGGTGCCGGACAGGACGAATCCGCCGCTGCCGGGTTCGAGAATGCCGCGATTCACCCAGTCACCCACCAGCTGCGTTGCATACAGCGGATTGCCTTCCGACCAACTCGAAACCCGGTCCGCCAGATCGCCCTCGAGGTAAAGCAACTTGCTCACCAATGCTCTCGTATCACGTTCAGAGAGAGCCTCTACATGCACGCACTGGACGAAGTCTTCCTTGCAGAGCCGGCTCAGCAGTTCCGACGCTTCCGGTGATTCGACGAGCAGATCATCTCGTACTGTCAGCACTGCCAAAACATCAAGCGTCTCCTCTCGGGACCGTTCCGCCAGGTACGTCAGAAAGTGCAGTGCGTCCGCGCCCCAGTGCACGTCGTCCAACCACAGCACAACCGTGCGGTCTCTGAACACAGATCGAAGAACGTCAACGATTATACCGAACCGCTCGGTGCGAGATCCGAACTCGAAGAACGTTCCCGGGCTGTAGTTTTCACCCAGCGACGCAGGCGCCAACAACTCGGTCACAGCCTTGCGGGCAGCACGCGATTTGAGATCGGTTCGTGCGAGTACGGTCTCGACTCTACTAGCCAACGCATCCCCGTCAGCGCCAACGCAAAACCACGCATCGGCAAGCATGCGGCTCAGGTTCGCTTCGCCACCCCTGGGGCGGTCGTGCTCGGCCTTCAAGGAGTGCGCCAGCCCCATCTCGTGGGTTCGCTCGCTCAGCCACTCTCCGAGGCGGCTCTTGCCGGTACCTGCGGCCCCCTCCAGAACCACCGCTCGAAGTCCCCCACCCTTTTTCACACGGACGAATGTGTCCCAGAGCAGGTCGCGCTCAGACACGCGATCGACCATAGGCACGTCTTTCAGCTCGAAGAGACGCAAGCCCGCGCCTACGAACTCGAACGGCGGTCTCGGCGCATCCGGTGCCCGCCAGTCCAGGTTGTCTGAATCACCATCCCGCGTTAGCGGCAGGGCTAACGAGGCACCGCGAATCGCGTACGTGGCTCCCGAGTCAGAAACCGCGAATTCAGAGTCTGTGGCAGGGTCGCCCAACGCCTCCAACTCCAGCGCGGCATCGGCGCAGCGCGTGTACCGGGACATCGGGTCTTTTTCGAGCAGTTTCAACACCCAGCTCTCGAATCCGTCGGGATAGTCCGAGGGCGGCTCGAGATCGGGCGGTGTGTTCCTGAGATGCGCCATGCCCAGCGCTACGATTTGTGTTTCTTCAAACGGAACGCGGCCGGAAGCGAGCTCGTAAGCGACGCAACCCAACGAGTAGAGATCGGTCCACGGTCCGAAAGCCCTCCAATCACCCATGAACTGTTCGGGTGACATGTAGGTGGGAGTTCCAACAGCCTTGCCGTCGGACTCGTCGGATCGGTTCTCCGAGAACGAAAAGGCTATGCCGAAATCCGTCAGTCGAATTCGCGAGGGGGAAGAACCCTCGGACAAAAGTACGTTGGCCGGCTTGAGATCGCGGTGGGTGATGCCCCTCGCGTGAGCGTGCGCCAGGCAATCCAAAACCGCCATCAAGATCTCTTTCGTGTCCTTCCACGGCAGGGGGTCGTCAAATGCCTCGAGCGATCCCCCTGCGACGTATTCCATGACCAGATAGGGGTTTCCGACTTCCAGCTCACCGGAAGAGGCTTCAGCCGTCTCCTCGGAAACATCTCCGATGTCAAAGAGAGTGATGATCCCGGGATGATCCAACTGTGCCACCGCCCGAACTTCACGGCGGAACACCTTCATGAAAGGAAGTGCTTCGGAGGTGTTACGTCGCAAGACCTTGATCGCGACTGGTATGTCCTGCGATACATGGACACCGCGCCAGACGTCCCCCATGCCGCCGGCTGCAATCCATTGCTGTGCCTCGAACGGCCCGAGCCGAAACTTGCTCAATCGCTTCTCCTCGAACGGTGATTCATTGTGCCCAAGATGTAGCTTTCAACTGTGCTGGTCGTTTATTCCATTCAACGGTACTCTAGAGACGAGTCGGCGCAAGCCGGGAAGTTGCAATAGCCCTCCAGCTGAAACTGGCGGATGACACCAATGCACACTCCTGACACGGAATTGAGCAAAACAGAGGGGGGAGCCGCCGACCGGCTGTCGCTTGTGTTGGGCGACCAACTAGACAGCAAGTCGGTCGTGCTGCGTGACCTGGATCCGCGACGAGACGTGGTGTTGATGATGGAGGTGTCGGAGGAGGCAACTCACGTGCCGAGCAATCCGCAAAGAACGGTGCTGTTCCTTTCGGCCATGCGTCATTTCGCGAAACAGCTGAACGACAAGGGCATAAGGGTCCGCTACATCCGACTGGACGATCCAGACAATACCAATCATTTCACAGGCGAAGTGGGCAGGGCGATAAAAACGCTGAGCCCGCACGTACTGCGCCTCGTGCGACCTGGCGAGCACAGGGTCTTCAAAGAGGTGCGAGAGTGGGAACGACGCTTCAAGATGCCCGTCGAGATTCTCGAAGACTCTCACTTCCTGACCGACATCGATGACTTCGAGTCGTGGATGGCCGATAGACGCCGCCCGATGATGGATCATTTCTATCGTGAACAGCGACGCAGACTCGGAATCCTCGTGGAGCAAGATGGAAAACCACATGGTGGGTCGTGGAGCCTTGACGCCGAAAACCGTAAGGCGTTTCGAGCCAAACCCTCACCACCACCTCTCCCGAAATTCAAGGCGGACCGAACCACCCGCGGGGTCGCGGACCTGGTTAGACATTCGTTTCCGAATGCTGCGGGTACAGTCGACAGCTTCAACTGGCCGGTGACTCGCCGGCAGGCGATGCGCGCACTAAGCGATTTCGTGTCCCATCGGCTGCCTCTGTTTGGGACGTACCAGGACGCGATGTGGACCGGGGAGCCGTTCCTCTATCACTCGCTCTTGTCACACGCACTCAACTTGAAGCTGCTTGATCCCCGCGAAGTGGTGGACGCCGCACTGCAAGCGTTCGACGAAGGTAAAGCGCCCTTGAATGCGGTCGAGGGCTTCGTGCGCCAGGTGATAGGTTGGCGCGAGTTCATACGTGGTATCTACTGGACGGAAGGACCGGATTACGCAAATCGCAACACGCTCGAGGCGCACGGTCGGCTCCCTGAATTCTACTGGACCGGCGACACCGAAATGGCTTGTATGCAAGAAAGCATCGGCCAGGTTCTGAGGTTTGGATACGGCCACCACATTCAACGGTTGATGGTAACGGGCAACTTTGCCCTGATATCCGGTGTGCACCCGCGCACCATATCCGACTGGTACCTCGGCATGTACGTGGACGCGGTGGACTGGGTCACACTTCCGAACACATTGGGAATGGTGATGCACGCCGACGGCGGCGTCGTGGGCACCAAACCGTACGCGGCATCAGGCCGGTACATCGATCGCATGAGCAACTACTGCGGCGGCTGCCCTTACGATCCCAAGAAGCGCACCGGTTCAAGGGCATGCCCATTCACGACCTTCTATTGGGATTTCCTGCTGCGTAACAAACACCGGTTCGGAAAACACCCACGCATGACAATGATGATGCGCAACGCGGATCGTATCGCATCCGGTGAGCGGAAGCAGATCACTGCTCAGGCGGATCGACTGCGAGAGGCGTTTCACGTATGACGACTGTAGGGACGCACGATAGCCGGAATCGAGCAAACAATCCGAAGGGACCACGAAGATGACAGCAGCATACCTCATAGTCGGCGCCAGCGGAGGCATAGGAGCCGCGCTCAGCAGGCGCCTTGTGAACAAGGGCGATCGGGTAGCACTTGCCGGTCGCAACGAACATACACTAGCTCCCCTGGCAGACGAACTCGGCGCGACGAAGTTGTTGTTGGACGCCACTGATATCGATGCCGTGGCTGACACGGTGAAACTTGCGCGCGAAGAGCTCGGCGAGCTTCACGGTATCGTGAGTTGCGTGGGATCCGTGTTCCTGAAGCCCGCGCACCGCACATCTATCGAGGAGTGGCACCAAACCCTGGCTACCAACCTCAATAGCGCCTTCGCCGTGGTGCGGGCTGCGGGCCAGCAGCTCAGAACGTCAGGTGGCTCGGTCGTATTGATGTCTACCGCTGCTGCTCGTACCGGCATGCGCAACCACGAAGCGATTGCCGCGGCCAAGGGCGGAGTGATTTCGCTCGCGTTGTCGGCGGCAGCTACTTACGCCCGTTCGAACATTCGCTTCAACGTTGTTGCGCCGGGTTTGGTGAAAACGCCCGCCACAACACGCATCACCGAAAACGAGACGAGTGCAAAAGCGTCGCTCAGCATGCACCCGTTGGGGCGGTTTGGCGAACCGGACGATATCGCCGCAGCCATCGAGTGGCTGCTCGACCCAACTCAATCATGGGTCACGGGCCAGGTGATAGGAGTGGACGGAGGGCTTGCGAACCTAAAGGTTTGAGGCGAGGGCCGCCGGTTAAATCCCCAGCGGCACCGCCGACCCGTAGCCGGTAAGCTCTACGTATCCTTGCCCCAACCGTACTCCCGCTGGATCGGTGATCCTTACGGAGCCTTCCCAGTAGAAGAGGTTGGGAACCAATCGGCTAACATTCTCCTGGTTTGGAGCCTCGGCCGAAACATCGAAAACCAAAGACTCGGAGGGGATCTCGATTCGCCATCTGATCGGGTATTCCGCAGCCGTTTCCGAGCTGCGCCAGGTGTCGAGCGCTTCGATGCGGAATTCGTCGAGCTCCAGGTAGCGAGCTACGCCCGCGGCCGAGTTCAAGGTCGCCTTGCCGTAGTCCACCGCCCCCGATCTGTCTCTCAGCAGGAAAAGCATCACGTCGCGGCCATCTTCCAGGCGCAGGCTGAACCAATCCCAACCCACCTGCCCTTCCTCGAGTAGGTTGGAACCGAATTCCTTGTCCATCCAGCTTTCGCCGGAAACGCGGAACTCCCGTCCGTCGACAACTACGGTCCCACTCGTACTCAGCCGCGGGAAGGTGTAGTAGAGGCTGGCCGCCATCGGCCCTTCGCCCTTCTTGCTGTACCCGTTGGGGCCCTGGAACATTTTGGCCTTGCTCTGCCGAGTCTCGAGATCCAAAGCAAATCCGTTCCTATCGTCGATGGCATTGAAGTCGAATCCGTCTCCTGTCCAGCTCAAACGCCAAAACCCGTCTGTGCCCGTTGGCGCGCGGCTCCACGCCACAAGGCTGTCGCCGACTGGAGGGAAGTCACCAAGGAATCCGTTGGTGCGATATACCAACTCCGAAAAACGATGATCTCCGGTCGAGATATCAGTTATTGCCGCATGCCCCATGATCAGATCTGCAACGGCCCATGCGGAATTCAGCTCCGGCGATTCTGGAACAACGCCCACCTTGAAGAATGTGAACTGATACCCGAAGCGTTGAGTCGAATCGGCAACATCCTGCAGCTGACCGGTGAAGTACCACCATTCGGTCTTGTATCCCGGGTGCGCCCAGTGGTCACGAGGGAAGGACCATTCGAAATCGGGCTCTGCATACATCCAGTCGCTCTCGTCAGCTTGCACGGACGATCCGGAGATCGCAGCAGCCGAAACGAGCAACGCGAATGGCGACAGAAGGTGGGCGTTGAGTCTCATAGATCGTCTCTGCTCAGTTCCGATGCTGGCGTTCGTGAGGCGCGCAGCGCGGGGAAGAGGCTTGCCGCAACCGCCGCAAGGAGGATGGTCACCGACTGCTGTGCCAGTTCAGGCAAAGGCCAGTGGAACTGTATCGTCCAGCCGAAGTAAGCGCGGTTCACGACGTAGATGAGAATGCACGCGAGGATCAGGCCGCCCGCAGCACCCATGACCATTGCCAACACACCGATGGCCAGCCCCTTGCCGAGGAAGATCCGGAAGATCTGTTGCCTGGTCGCGCCTAATGCACGGTAGAGGGCCAGCTCCGAAAGTCGTTCGCGCGCGAGCACGATCAAGGCCAACGCGATTCCGGTCGCCGCGACGATGAGGCTCATAACCTGAAGGATGCGGGTGATCGCAAACGTCTGGTCGAAAATCCTCAGCACCTCGGTGCGCAACCGTCGGTTGCTCCTGACGCTCAGAGGCGCGTCCGGGAACCGCGATCGAATCAGATCGACGGTCTCTTCGGCGTCGTATTCGTCTGCGAGGTATAGCGCGATGTTGCTGATCTGGCCCGGCCCGAACGTGGCTTCCATGGTGCGCAGGTCAACCATCGCGGCCCCGGATTCGTATCCGTAGTCGTAATAGACGCCGGCGACCGGATAGCGCACCACGCCTCCTGGACGATCAACGACCAGCGTGTCACCCACCGAGAGACCGATCCTACGAGACAGCGGTTCGCTTATGAGCGCAGCACCCTGGTCGCGCACTGCGACCCGCGCCACGCTGTCGTTGCCCGCGAGCAGATTGAATCTGCCGGCGAGCGGGATGCCCAGGTCAATGCCGGCGAGGAATATCCGGCGCCCTTCGACGATTGGTGAAAGCGATCGCAGACGATCGACCGAAGTGACTCCCGGCAACGTCGTCAGCACCGAGACCAGGCTGTCGTCCAGCAACGCCGCTCTCCCGGAACGAGACCAGGACTCAGTCGTGATGTACGCGTCGGCACGAACCGTCGTACCGATCCAGACATCCACCGTGCGCCTGAAGCTCCCGACCATCAGCGTAATGCCCACCAACATGCTGACCGCCACGGCGAGGGCGGCGACCGCGACCGCCGTGGTCTGCAATCGCGCGCCGAGCGTCTTCAGGGAATAGGAAAACCCCAGCCGGCGCACACGCACGGGGTTGGCCATCAGCCGAATCACGAGCGGAGTGAGGAGAGAGAGCCCCACCATGAGGCTCACCGCGAGCGCGAACCCAGCTGGACGCCAAGCCCGACCGAGCACCAGGTACCATAATCCCGTCAAACCGAGCAGCGAAAAGCCGCCAACGAACAGCGGAACTGCCGCTGTCTCGAGACGCTCATGCAGCGTGAACGGCGTCAGCAACGAACTGGGGTCGCGGCGGCTCATCTCGATAGCGGGTTGCAGCGCGGCCAGGAGCGCTCCCCCAATCCCGATTGCGGTCGCGAGAACGTAGAGCGACAGCGGCAGCTGAAGCGTTTCGATCTCGTTCAGCAGGTAGAGATTCGAGATCGTTGCGCTAACGGCGTCGACGTTTGCCGCGGCCACCCAATAGCCGAGCGGGAGCCCAACCGCCACACCAACCGCTCCCATCAGTGCGATCTCGAACAAGATGATGGCGAGGACCTGGCCGCGTGTGGCTCCCAGAGACCTCAACAGCCCGAACTCAGCTCGACGCCTCACCAACGAGGCCTGGGTACTGCTGTATACGAGGAAGAGACCGACGAAGAGGCTGATGAGACTCAGGGCCGTGAGGTTGAGTCGGAACGCCCCCAGAAGATCTGTTGCTCGCTGTTCTCGCTGCTCGGGAGTGAGAACTTCAACTCCGGCACCCAGGGATTCCGCCAGGCGTTCTCGAGCCAGCTCTACACTCTGTTCTTCCCTGAGCCTTATGTCGATCTGACTGATCTCGCCGCGGACCCCGAACAGCGCTTGAGCCTGTGCTATGTCCATCACCGCCAGCTTGCTGCTCGCCAGAGGAGCTACCGCCTGAAAATCGACCAGGGCGCCGACGGTCAACAACACTCTCCGCGAACCCAGGGAAGTGAAGAACGTGTCACCCTGCTCCAGGCCGTTCTGGGTTGCGAAGGTTGGCGTAACGGCCACCCAGCCGGGAACGCGGAGGGGTTCGCCGATTTCGTCGAATCCGGAGTCAATGGGCAGACCACTCGGCACAAACAGATCGGCTCCGACCAGGTCGAGGAACACATTTTCAGATCCGGAAACAGCGACAGTCACCCTGTAAGCCGGCCAAGCGGTCTCGACACCGCTATCCGCTATCACTGCTGCATAAAGGCTCTCGGGAAAGGTCTCGGTCGTGCCAAGGACTGTGAGGTCGGCCTCACCGCTCACGGCGTCGAGGCCACCTTTGAATGCCGCCAGGGCGTTTTGATTGATTATCTGGATCGACAATACCGCCGCTACTCCCAGCACGACTCCGAACGCCGTGAGAAGGAACAGCGCCTTGCCCTTCTTGAGGCGGGCCAGTAAGGTGGCGGTGAGGTAGCGTATCAACTGAGTTCCAGCTTGCCGCTCTGAATCGACCAGACTTTGTTTGCCCTTCCGGCCATCTCAGAGCTGTGCGTCACAAACACCAGAGTTGCGCCTTCGTCCTGGACGAGCTGGAGTAGCAGGTCCATTACCGAACGGCCGGTTGCGTCGTCGAGGTTCCCGGTTGGTTCATCAGCGAGCAAAAGCCGCGGCTGCCGAATGAGCGCGCGGCAAATCGCCACCCGCTGCATCTCACCGCCGCTCAGCTTCTGCACCGTGTCCGCCGCTCGATCGGCCAGCCCAACACGCTCCAGGAGTTGGCGCACTCGTTGTTCGAACACAGAAGCCTTGGTACCAGCTATGAGTTCCGGCAACGCCACATTCTCACGAACCGACAAATGCGGCATGAGGTGAAAGAACTGGAACACGAGGCCAATGTCGTCGCGGCGGAACCGCGTGCGCTCGCGTTCCGTCATTGTGGCCAGGTCTCTCCCGAAAGCTTTCACGCTCCCCGAACTGGGCAGGTCGATGCCGGCCGCAAGGTGAAGCAGCGTCGACTTGCCGCTGCCGCTTCGGCCTACGATCGCAATGGTGTCACCGGCAGTGACGTCGAATGAGACGTTGTCCAGCGCGGCGATGCCGCCGGAGCCTACGTCGGAGTAGCTCTTGGATACGTCGCGGAAACTGAGTGCAATGTCAGACATCTGATCGGTCGTTTAATGGTTGCTCTTAGTTTAGCGGCAAGAAGACGAGCGCACGAGGTGGGAAATCGATGGGTCTCGGCCGTCCTGACCACACCCCAGCTTGTGTTTGTGTGTTCGGAATCTTGTATACTGGAATTGCCAGAGTTCCCGGAGGTCTATCGCAAAGTATGTACACGCTCAAGCAGGTACTCAACTCTCTAAAAAGAAGCCCTGGGTTTGTACTCGTAGTAGTCCTGTCTCTTGGGCTCTCCCTTGGAATCGCATGTACGACGTTCTCAGTCCTCGACGCCGTGTTCCATCCCTACGTCCCATACGAGAATCCAGACCGGCTCTACAGCGTTGCTTACTGGGGTGACGGCACCGGGCGCGACGTCGGCTGGTATGAGAAGTATACGGAGCTCAGAGACCGAGCCGGCATCCACGACGACATCGCCCTCTACACATACGGTTACTGGGGCAACGTCACCGGTCCCGCCGCAACGGTGAGCACATCCGTAATGCGTGTCAGCGAAAACTTCTTTGAGGTGCTGGGGGTCAACCCAACGCGCGGACGGTTGTTCCGAACGGGCGTTTTTCAACCCGGGGACGGCGCTGAGATAGTAGTGAGCGAAGAATTATGGAGGCATGCTTTCGGGGAACGAGATTTCGAAAGCACGGCAATATCCGTGGGCGATACCACATACACGATCATCGGTGTGGCGCCGGCGGGAATGTCGCTAGGCACTGCATGGACACTTCTCCCAGCTTCCGCTGGCGAATCGGGAACGGGTGCCAGGT
>Ga0180435_10004916_pt1 | contig 13082 bp, 10 predicted proteins | sample SS_ome_3_FD_132467 | JGI IMG/M metagenome (GOLD analysis project Ga0180435, IMG submission 132467) | Hypersaline lake sediment archaeal communities from the Salton Sea, California, USA - SS_3_S_1 metaG | ecosystem: Environmental > Aquatic > Non-marine Saline and Alkaline > Hypersaline >... | reverse complement strand
TATGGTTGAACTCCATTAGCTCTGGCTGTTTGGGCGGGGTCTCATAAAATATTATCGCACCTGTGATCCGGGACGGATATCCCGATCTAGGGTTAACACCGCGGTTTGGCCGTCATCCCCTGCGGCCAGCAGCATGCCCTGGGATTCTACGCCCATCAGCTTGACGGGCGTAAGGTTGGCAATAATGATCACCGATTTACCAATCAGTTCCTCGGGGCGGTAGACCTGGGCCAGGCCCGCCACCAAAGTGCGCTGCTGTCCGCATTCGATGGTAAGTTTAAGCAGCTTTTTGGCCTTGGGAATGGGCTCGGCCGACAAAACCTTAGCCACCCGCAGGTCCACCCGGGCAAATTCATCCAGGCTGATTTGCGGTTTGACCGGGGCGCTCTTGGGGGCCGCGGAGCCTGGGGCCGGTTTGTCCTTGGCCACCGCGGCTTTTAAATCAATGCGCGGAAACAGCGGTTTGGACTTGGCCAGCCGGGTGTCTGCGGGGAGCAGGCCCCACTTACGGAGTCCTGCAAGGCGGTTGTTGTCCCCTTGGGAATCCAGACCCAACTGATCCTGCATTTTGCGGGAGGTTTGCGGCATGACCGGGTAGATCAGCCCGGATACGATACGCAACCCTTCCAGCAGATCGTACATGACCCGGCGCAGTTGATCCTGCTGGCCGGGGTCCTTGGCCAGGGCCCAGGGAGCCTGGCTGTCCACATATTTGTTCATTTGATTGATGAATTGCCATACGGCCTGCAAGGCCCGGTGAAAGGTGAATTCCGCCATGCAGGCGGTATACTCCTCCACCGCCTCCAGCGCCAGGGGGGCCAGTTCACTGGGTGAGGCTCCCGTATCTCCGCCGGGCTGGGGTACGCGTGCCCGGCAATACTTGCGGGCCATGGCCAGGACCCGTGAGGTCAGGTTGCCCAGGTCATTGGCCAGGTCGGCGTTGTAGCGCTGCACCAGCCCCTCTTCACTGAAACTGGAATCGAGTCCGAAGGACATATCCCGCATCAGAAAAAACCGGAAGGCATCCAAGCCGTATTTTTCGACCAGGGCCAGGGGTTCCACAACATTGCCCAGACTCTTGCTCATCTTGCTTTCATCCACGTTCCAGTAACCATGGACATTGAGATGCCGGTAGAGGGGAATGCCGGCCGCCTTGAGCATGATGGGCCAGTAGATGCCGTGGGGTTTGATGATATCCTTGGCGGTTATATGCTGTGCCACGGGCCAGAATTTTTTAAAGAGCGGTCCCTTGGGGTAATCCAGGGCCGAGACGTAGTTCAGCAGTGCATCGAACCATACATAGGTGACATATTGGTCGTCAAAGGGCAGGGTGATGCCCCATTTAAGGCGGGATTTGGGCCGCGAAATGCACAGGTCCTCCAGCGGTTCTCTTAAAAATGCCAGCACCTCGTTGCGATAGCGCTCGGGCCGGATGAAGTCGGGATTTTCCTTGATATGCGCGATGAGCCACTCCTGATAACGGCTCATCTTGAAAAAGTAGTTGGATTCTTTGATCACTTCCGGAGCGGTTTCATGGTCGGGACATTTGCCTTCCACCAATTCGCGTTCCGTATAGAAACGTTCGCAGCCGAAACAGTATAGCCCCTCGTATTCGCTGAAGTAGATGTCCCCGCGGTCGTAGATCTGCTGCAGAACCTGTTTGACGATCTCTATATGCCGGGGGTCCGTGGTACGGATGAAACTGCTGAATTGATAGTTGAGTTTGGGCCACAGGTCCTGGAACAGCCCGCTGATCTCCTCGACATATTCCCGGGGGGAAATATTCTGATTTTCGGCCGCGCGCACAATCTTATCGCCATGTTCATCCGTGCCGGTCAGGAAAAAGGTTTCCCTGCCGTGCATGGTGTTGAAACGGGTCTGCACGTCGGCCACCAGGGTGGTGTAGGCATGGCCCAGGTGGGGTTTGGCGTTGACGTAGTAAATCGGTGTGGTGATGTAGAAAGGTTGGGTCATCTTTTTTCCGTTCCTCTGGTCCGGTTTCAGTTGGCAAACGGTCAGGCTTTCTGCGGTTTACGATTTCTGTTGCGCTGGGAGCTGCGGGAGCGTCGGGGTTTTCCGCGGGGTTTGGGTTTGCCGCGTGAAGCTTTTGCCCTGGTCTTGGTCTTTTTGCGGCCCTTTTCCTTGGCTTTGCCCTGGGTTTTGGGTTTTCGGGAAGGGGTGCCGCTGGTGTCCAGGGGACTGATTTCAGATACGTTTAATTCCCGCTCCGTTTGGGCGTCCAGGCGCACGGTCAGCCGTTCACCCAGCACGTTGTGCCGGATGACCTTGCCCGGGCCGTCCGGGGTCAGCACCGTTTTGCCGATTTTCGGGAACTTTTTTTTAAGGTTGCGATAGGTGGTGAACTCAAAATTAAGGCAGCACATCAGGCGGCCGCATTGCCCGGAAATCTTGGTGGGGTTCAGCGACAGCCCCTGCTCCTTGGCCATGCGGATGGAAACCGGCTCAAATTTCTCCATGAAAGTGGAGCAGCAGGTGCTGCGCCCGCAACGGCCCATACCCCCCAGGATTTTCGCCTGGTTGCGGATTCCCACCTGGCGCATTTCGATGCGCACACCCAACTGGCGAACCAGCATTTTCACCAGCTGGCGGAAATCAACCCGGCCGTCGGCGGTGAAGAAAAAGGTCAGCTTATGGCCGTCAAAGGTGCTCTCCACAGTGAAGAGGTTCATTTTCAGTTTCAGTTGCTGAATGCATGTCAGGCAGTATTGCCGGGCATCGATTTCGCGCTGGCGGTTTTTTTCAATACGTACCAGGTCGTCTTCCCGGGCCAGGCGGAAAACCTTCTTCAGGACGCCTGCGCCGCGCTCCTCCTCTAGGGGGTAGGGGGGGGTGATCACTGTTCCAAAACCCAATCCCTGTTGGGTCTCCACGATGACCTGGTCACCCTTGTGGAGCACCAGGGCACCGGGGTCGAAATCATATATTTTTCCTGCGGTTTTAAACCGTACACCAACACATCGCATGATTATTTCGTTAAGTCCTTGTTAGACATATTGCCAACCCAGCACCAAAGCTTCCGCCAACAGGCGGCGGTTGGGGTTTGTCCGGCGTATGGCTTTTCGGGTGGCCACCACCGATTCCAGGCAGCGACTGATGGCCGCCGGGCTGAACCGGGCCGCCTGCCGGGTAATCAGTTCACGGTAATCATGATTTATCAGCGGGCCGCCGCCGGTCCTGGCCACTAACAGATCACGCAGCCATATCTGGCCGATATTCAAAAAATCCTCCAGGGCGGCTTTATCGCCGGCCAGCATTTCCGCCCATATCAGTTTGCCGGACAAAGCCAGTTCAGGCAAATTGGCAATGTGCTCCACCAGTCCGGCGCGTCGTTGCAGCCATCGGGGCCGGGCCATTTCAAGGGCACGGGAATAGCTGCCCTGGGCCAGGGCCGCGGCCACGCGGCAGTCGCTGCGGCTTAGCCCCAATTCCGATGCAAGGCGCTCGCGGATATAGGCATCCGGCAAGGGCGCCAGGCGCACCCGCTGGCAGCGGGAGCGGATGGTGGGCAGCAAACTCTCGGCCTGCACGGCAGTCAGGATCAGCACGGTCCGGTCGGGCGGTTCCTCCAGTATTTTCAGCAAGGCGTTGGCCGCCGGGGCATTCATGGCCGGGGCATCCCTGATGATGACCACCCGCATGCCGGACCCATAGGGCTTCATGGCCAGCGTGCTGAGCAATTGGCGGATTTGCCCGATCTTGATGAGATCGCCGGAGGGGTCGATGGTGATGATATCGGGGAAATGGCCGGCAGCTATCTGCCGGCACGGTGGACATGCACCGCATACCGTTGGGAAATCGTCCGCCCCAAGCGCCTGGTGGGAGGGGTTGCCCGGCGGGCTTTGCCGGCCACGTGACGACCGCTGACAATTAAAGGCCATGGCAAGCCGCATTGCCGTGGCCTTTTTCCCTACGCCGGCTAAACCTGTTAGCAGCAGTGCGTGGGGGAGCTTCCCTTTGTGATAGAGCGCCGCCAGGCGCTCATAGGCATGCTGGTGTCGAGCCAGTTCCAGGTCGGCCATGGTGTCTTTTCCGGGTGGCTCGTGCGCCCTAGGATTTCCTGTCATGCTTCAACTGACGTATCTTGCCGGTCTTTAGGCTCGCATACCGCGATACATTCGGGAGGTTCATGCAGACCCTAGGTATTCCCGGCTGAGCTTTCCCCGTAAACCAGGCTCCTGCGCAAGCCTAGGATGGTGTGGTGCATGGCAGGTGGCTAGTAATCGACGCGTTCCTTTAATTCTTTGCCGGATTTAAAAAACGGCAATTTTTTGGGCCGAATCGCCACCTTGGCGCCCGTTTTGGGATTCCGGCCGGTATAACTCTTGTATTCCTTGACAAAAAAAGAGCAGAGCCCGCGTATCTCGACCCGATCGCCATTGGCCATGGCATACGCCATATCATCAAAGAATATTTGCACCACCCGCGATGCTTCCGCTTTGGAGAGGTCGGTTTCATTCTTTAAAGCGGAGATCAACTCCAGCTTATTCATCGGGCCTCCTTCCACATACAACAAATGGGCCAATCCAAGGAAATTGGCCGCCCAAAAAAATCGATCCAAATGGTAGAATACTCTTTTAAATCAATATCTCATGTTAAGTCAAGCACCATCTTATACGTGTTGTCCGTATAGCCGGCCCTGGATCTCCACATCGCTTTCATCCACCTCGGCGGCGGCATATTGGCCCAACGCGTCAATCTGGACCACCACCCGTCCCTGTTTGCGGTAACGCACAAAAATACCGGTCACACCGGTGAAGGGGCCATTGACCACCATGACCGGATCACCGCGACGGAAACGATGCCCGGTGAATATGGGCTCATCGCTTGCGGACATGATGTTCAGGGATGCGATGGTGGGGTTGGGGACCGGCACGGGTCCGTCCTGGGTTCCGATGAGCCTCACGGCCCCAACTGTTTTCAGGATGGTCAGGTGATGTTCGGGATGCAGGTTGGTGCGTACGAAGACATAACCGGGGAAAAGGGGCACCTGGAGTATGATTTTGCGGTCCCGACGCTTGCTGGGTACATGGATTTTGGGCAGCAGTGCTTCCACCGCCTTTTTGCACAACGCGTCGTAGACGACCGTCTCAAAGCGGCTGCGGGTATGCAGTACATACCAGGCCGGCTCCAGCCTGGAGGGTTGGTTGTTTTGGGTCATGGTTCGCATTCAGAGCATATCGGCGACAGCCGCCGGCAAGTATCAGGATTGCCCGGGGGGTCGTGGCGCTGAGGCGGTCTGCTCCCTTGGATTAATTCTCCCAATTCTCATCAATGCGGCGGCCCACATAGCGTTGGCCCACGCCGCCCAGGCCGCGCAGATTGATACGGAACATGATCTTTTGGTCTTCCTCTTCGTCGACGTAGCTTAAATCAAATCCCCAGCATTGGGTCAGATACTCTATCCCGCCGCCGGCCTTGATCTGTTCATCGTCTTCCAGGTTGTACTCATATTCACCAAAGATCCACCATTTCCGGGTCAGGTTGAGCAAAAGGTCGGAGTAAATGGATTCACTTGAATCCTTATGGAAGCGATACTCAACAAACAGGCGGTCGCCCCGGCGGTCCGAGAGCCGGCCGGCGACGTTACCATTGAGCAGGCCTTCGCCGTATACATCGTAGCGCCCATCGGCCTGGAGCGCCATGTATTTTGAGGGGGCAATGTGCAGTTCGCCGTATACCGCCGAAAAGGGGCCTTCGTCGTCCTCGTCCTCATCTAAATCATAGGTCTGTTCCAAAAAGAAGCGCAGATAGCGGTGATAGCTGTAGTTGGCGCTATTGTCCTGACCCGGCTCCGCCGGATTGACACCTGCTTTGAGCCGCTTGGAAATCAGGGTGTTGGTCAGGGAGTAGGTGATCTGATTGGTAGCGCTGATGCGGTCCAGGGAGGTGTAGTAGGGCAGGTCCTCCTGGTCTTCATCCTGGATATAGGCATAGGTCACCCGGGGGCGGATCAGGTGTTTCAAGGGGTTGCGGCCCGGGGCCTCTTTGTTGAAAATGCGATAAAATTCGGTGGAGAAATCGATGCCGGCATCCACCAGTTCACGGGTGGCGGTATCGTCCGGATCTTCGAAAATCGGTTCCTCCGTTTCCGCGGTTTCATCTTCTTCGGTATCCTCCGCGGAAGCATCTAGCTCCTCTGTTTCCCAATCAGTGTTGTAGACGGTTTCCCGGAAGCCCACAAAAGGCTCCATGGTGAAATAGTTGCGGAACTTGATGGGCCAGAACACCCGCGGATGGATATCGGCGCGGTGCCCGCGGGTGCCGTCTTCCCGGTAAAAGTAGGTGTATTGCGAGGTCAGGTCGTAAAACAGCGGGGTTGTGCCGATCATCTGTTTGGAGACATCCCAGCTGACAAAGGGCAGGCGCTGCAGGGTGTCGTCTTCGTCCAGCCAGCGCCGGGCGATGACATTGTCATCCCAGCGCACACCGGCATATAAACTGTATCCCGAACCGATCTTACTCAGTTTGAGGCTGTTGCTGCGGATGGAATCGTTGTAATCATCCAGGTCCCGTCCGAACTGGTTGTAAAAATAGCTGTCCGAACCTTCAAAACCGTTGGGCCCCTCTTTAAATTCGGTGAGGTAGTCCTGGTCGCTGACGATATCCACGTCCAGGAGGGCCATGAAGTTATAGGGCAGTTCCTGGTCATGTTTCATCCGGAACCAGTAGCGGTCGGAGTTGGTCCGCAGGAAACGGTCATCGGCATAGCCCCATTTTTCGCTGGCATCCCCTTCGCCGTCATCCACCTGCTGGTCGCTTAAATAATCAAACATGGCGGCGCCCTTGGTGAGGTCGCTCAGGTAATAGCGGTATTCCACACCGCCCTGGACCCCCCTTTCCTGGATATAATGGGCATAAAGGGTGGCGTCCTGGCTGGGGCTGATGGCCCAGAACAGGGGCTGGTTGTAATTGATGCCGTTCCGGTCCGAGTAGCCCGCAAAGGGCAACAGCAGGCCTGACTGGCGTTTGCGTTTGGCGGGATAGAGCATGTAAGGGCTGTAAAAAACGGGAACCCGGCCGATGTAAAACGCAGCGTGCTTGGCGCTGGCGTAACCTTCGATGGTGACGTCGATGTCCCGGCAGGTGATTTTCCAGGATGGCCGCGGACCATCGCAGCTGGTGATCTGGGCGCGGCGGGCCTGGTAGGCCACCGGTCCCAGTTTGCTGATCTCCTCCCCGGAGATATAAAAGTGGTTCTCTTTCAGGAATACCCGCCCGCCGTACAGGGTCCCGGTTTCACTGTTGAGATCGATCTCCAGCCGGTCTCCGGTGAGCACGTCCCCGCCCCCGGCCATCAGCATCACATTGCCCCGGGCCATGGCGGTTAGTTTTTTATGGTCAAAGCGCACGAAGTCAGCCGTCAGGGAGCGATCCTGCTTGGTAATGCTCACATTGCCATTGGCGATATAGACCTGCTGCTGGTTGTCATAGCTGATCTCGTCCGCGGCCAAGTGCCAGGGCTGGTTGGGATCGTTGAGGGCGCCGCCGATGATATCCTGGGCATACCCGGGCGCTGTGGCCCACAAAAGGAGCACGATGCCGAGGATCAACCCCTTTCCCCCAAACCGCCTCCAGGGGCAGTGGTCCGGGCCTGGCGCGGGTTTTGTGGATGATGCTGGCGGATAGGGTTTGTGCGGCGCGCTGTATACCGTTCCCATGGAATGTCAGGTCCTTATCAATGGGTTGAAAAGGGAGCCCCCGGATCCGGTCGGCGAACATTCCGGGGGTGCCGGCTCCCTGCCCGGTGCTCTATTCCGGTATCAAGGAAGCCTGGAAATGAGCCCTTTAAAGCCAAGCCAATTGAAAAAGTCAAGATTTTGTTGTAGGGGTAACGGGGTTATGCGTGTTGATTTTTAGCTTGATTTCTAATGGGTTAGGCCTATTCGGCAATGGGCTTGGGAGCGCTCTGCCAGGGATGGATCAGGGCCTTTGTGCATCCAGGATTCGGATGACAGGCCTTTTTTATTTTGGGAAGCGAAAAACAGTAGCGAAAAACAGTATGGAAATTTTATTGACCAATGATGACGGGATTGCGGCTCCGGGGCTGGCCGCACTCTATGAAGAACTGGCCGGAGCGCATGCGTTGACCGTGGTGGCCCCGGATCGGGAACGCAGTGCCGCGGGCCATGCCATTACCCTTAACGATCCTCTGCGCATGACGGCGATGCCCTTCAATGGCGGTGGTCCGGGTTATGCTGTCAGCGGCACGCCGGCCGATTGTGTCAAGCTGGCAGTAGGGGAATTGCTGCCCCGGCCGCCGGATGTGGTGATATCCGGCATCAACCCCGGGGCCAATGTGGGGATTGATGCCACCTATTCGGGTACGGTGGCGGCGGCCCGGGAAGCGGCTTTCCTGGGAATACCGGCGGTGGCGGTTTCCATGGTGCGTCCCGGATCGCCCTATTTTGCCCATGCGGCGCGCTTTATCACCGGCTTGCTGGCGGAGATCCGTTCCCGGGGGCTGCCCGGGGGCACCTTCCTGAACGTCAATCTGCCCCACTGCCCCCTTAACGAAACCGCCGGTGTGCGGCTGCGGCCACAAAATATAGAAACGGAACAGGATGCTTTTGAAAGGCGGACCGATCCGCGGAAACGGGATTATTACTGGCACCGGGGCTATGCCGAGGGCGCCCCCCCCTTCCCGGCCGCGGACGGTGATCGTGCCGCTTTGGCCCGAAATCATATCTGTGTGACCCCCATGAAGTGCGATACCACGGACTACGGATTTTTAGCTGAGCTGAACAACTGGGATGTTCTAAAGGGGAAAGATTAGGGGCATGTTCATATCACTGGAAGGCATCGAAGGCTCGGGCAAGACCAGCCAGATCGCCCGTATTGTGCAGCACCTGGAATCCATGGGCAAATCCTGCTGCGCCACCCGGGAACCCGGCGGCACCGCCATCGGACGGCAGATTCGGGGGATCCTCCTGAATCCGGATAGCACTGCGCTGGATGCCCACGCCGAACTGCTTTTGTATGTGGCGGATCGCGTGCAGCATCTAAACCAGACCATCCTGCCCCAGCTGGAAGCCGGGCGGATCGTGGTTTGTGATCGTTATTTCGATGCCACCCTGGTCTACCAGGGCTATGGGCGCGGGTTGGACCGGACCATGATTGGATCCCTGCACAAACTGATCTGCGGCAATCGCATGCCCGACCTGACCCTCTTGCTGGATCTGGACCCGCAACTGGGCCTGGAACGGGCCTGGCAACAGATTCGCCGGGGCGACCGGGAGGGGGATGAGATCCGTTTCGAGCAGGAAGCCCTGGAATTTCACCGGCGGATCCGCAAGGGGTACCTGGTGTTGGCCGCCCGGGAACCCCGGCGCTATCAAATTGTGGATGCCGCGCAGGATGAAATCGGGGTCTGGCATCAAATTCGTTTGATCCTGGACAAGATCTTTACCACCTGAATTTATACGCGTTTATACGTGTTTATTCGCGGATCCCCGTTGTTCCAACAGCCCATGAGACCGGAAACCATCATGCAAGAAACCATCCTCGATGCCATCGGCCAGACCCCACTGGTGACCGTTCACCACCTCAATCCCAATCCCCGGGTGCGCCTGCTGGCCAAACTGGAGTATTTCAACCCCGGCGGCTCCATCAAGGATCGGGTGGCGCTCTCCATGATCGCAGCCGGGGAGCGCTCCGGCGAGTTGACTCGGGAGAAGATAGTCCTGGAGGCGACCAGCGGCAATACCGGTATCGGACTGGCGCTGGTCTGCGCGGTGAAGGGCTATCGGCTGGTGCTGGCCATGTCCGAGGCGGTCAGTGTGGAGCGGCGCAAGATCCTCCAGGCCCGGGGGGCGGAAATCCTGCTGACCCCCGGCCATTTGGGTACCGACGGCGCCATTGAAGAGGTCTATCGCCTGGCCCGGGAAAACCCGGAAACCTACTTCCTGCCGGACCAGTTCAACAACCCGGCCAATTGGGAGGCCCATTACCACGGCACCGCTGAGGAAATCATCCGGCAAACCGGGGGTGAATTGAATGCTGTCGTGGCCACCATGGGCACCACCGGCACCCTCATGGGGATTCACCGGCGTCTCAAGGAGCACGACTCCGGGATAACCGTGATTGGCGTGGAGCCCTACCTGGGCCATAAGCTTCAGGGCCTGAAAAACATGAAGGAGGCCTATGCCCCGGAAATCTTCGATAAAACCAGGTTGGACTGCAAAATAAATATCGAGGACGACAAGGCCTTTGCCATGATGCGTAAAATGGTCCGCCAAGAGGGACTGTTCTGCGGCATGAGCAGCGGTGCGGCCATGGCCGTGGCCGTGGACCTGGCCCGGCAGATGGAGCGGGGCACGCTGGTGGCAATTCTCCCCGACGGCGGGGAGCGCTATCTAAGCACCCCGGTCTTTGCCCTGCCCAAGCCCGCGCCCACCCTGAAGTTCTACGATACGCCCCGCCGGGCCAAGGTCACCCTGGAACCGGTGGTTCCCGGGCAGGTCAGCATCTACTCCTGCGGGCCCACGGCCCACCGGCCCATGCACATGGGCGAGTGCCGGCGCATAGTCTTCTCCGACCTTCTGGCGCGCTACCTGAAGTTCCGGGGCATACGCGTCACTCATGTCATGAATATTACCGACCTGGATGACAAGACCATTGACGGATCGGCCCGGCAGGGGCTGGAATTGGCTGATTTTACCGAGCGCAATATCGCCACCTTCCATGGGGACCTGGAGGCCCTGGGGATCAGCCCGGCCGATGCCTACCCCCGGGCCAGCACCCATGTGGCTGAGATGGTGCGCCTGGCTGAAGAACTGGTCGCCAAAGGCTTTGCCTATGAAAAGTTGCGCTCGCTCTATTTCAACATCGGCCGCTTTGCGGAATACGGCCAATTGTCAGGAGTGGACATCTCCAAGGTCAAACTGGGCGCCACCGTGGACCTGGATGAGTACGAAAAGGAGAACCCCCGTGATTTTACGCTATTTAAAAGGATCCGGCTCTCGGACCTGAAGCGGGGCATTTTCAGCAAGACGCCCTGGGGCAATCTGCGGCCGTCCTGGCATATCCAGTGCGCCGCCATAGCCATGGAACATCTGGGAACCCATTTCGATATCTTTACCGGGGGGCGGGAGCTGCTCTTTCCCCACCACGAAAACCAGAATGCCATTGCCCAGGTGCTGCATGGCAAGCCTCTGGCCAGGTACTGGCTGCACAGCGAACGGGTCCTGGTGGCGGGGAAGAAAGTGGCCGATGGCGATGAGCTCGGGTTGGCGGCGCTGCGCGAGGCCGGCTATGCCCCCCGGGAAATCCGCTACTGGCTGCTGGCCGGACATTACCGCAAACCCCTGACCTACTCCCCTAAGCGGCTGGATCTGGCCCGCAAGGCCCTCAAACGGCTGGATGCCTGCATCTGGCGGTTGCAGCAACTCAGGGACGGCCGGCCTTTTCCGGAAATCGACCAGCTCTGTTACGATTTGAAACACGGTTTCATCACGGCCATGGACGATGATTTCAACATCACCGCCGCCCTGGCCAATCTGTTCAAACTGGTGCGCCGCATCAACAGCCTGGTCCGGGATGGCGACCTGGACCGCTCCGGCGCCGATGGGCTGCTGGCGATTTTCGGCAGTATCGACGAGGTGCTGGGGGTGATGGATTTTCATCAGGCCGCCGATGGGCCGGATGTGGCCGCATTGCTGGAAGAGCGCCGTCAGGCCCGCCTGGCAAAGAACTGGGAGCGGGCCGACGCCCTGCGGGAGCAACTCATCGCCCTGGGGGTTGCGGTACGGGACGGCAAAGCCGGGACAATGATGATTGATGATTGATGATTGGTGAATTTAATGAAGCTGATATCCAAAAATCACCATTCACAAATCATAAAATCACAAATGAAAAGGGTGATCCATGCTACCGACACTTTTTCCCTATACCTATTTGAATGAATCCCGCTATCGTCTTTTGCGCGCTGTTTTTGGAGTTCTGGCGGTTTACCAGCCGGCGGAGAACCAAGTGCCGGAGACCATGGCCCGGCGGGCTGCTGAAGGGGGGCTGGCGCTGCGCATCCCGTTGCGCGGCCGGGAAGACGAATTGGCCCGCTGCATCACGGAATACACGGCCTGGGCTGCCCAGCACCAGGGCGGCCAGGGTCTGGACAGCCAATTTTTCAGGCACAGCGAACGGCGGGTGCCCTTGGTCGACGATAGTGCCGTCACCCGCTTGAAATCAGCTATCCGGGGTGGTGCGGCAGCGGATGCCGGGGACCCGGGCGGGCAACAGGGCGTTTCCGGCGCAGACCGGCAATTTCAGGCCCGGCTCTTCCTGGCCATGGCCCAGGAATATGATCAGCGGCAGTGGGCGCTCATGGACGATCTGGCCGCCCTGGAGAGCCAGGAGCGCCGGCTCATGGATGATCTCAAGGGGCTTTCCCCATCAGCCGCCCCCCGCTCCCCGGCCTTCCCTGCAGAACACGCGCCCGACAGTTACCAGATAGAGTCCCGCCTGCGGGCCTGGCTGCAGTTGTGGGCCGCCGATGCGGAAATTGCCGCCCACCCCCCCCTGCTGGTGACCACCCGGCCGGAGATTGTGGAGGCTCTGCGGCCAGAGGTACCGGATTTAACCCAGGTTACCGTCCTGGATCGTCTGCCGTCTCCCGGCGATGATCGGGAAACCTCCGGATTGCTGCTGGATTGGCTGGAGCGCTCGGCGGCCAGCGCCTCTTCGGCAGCGGCGGATTGGCCGGCGCCGCCCCAGGCGCTCTTTACCGTGGAGAACAGCCTGCCGGTGAGGTTGGAGATCTATGCCGCCCCCCACCATTCCTGGATCCAACTGGGCGAGGGGGCTGCAGCGGGGGGCGGTGAGCGCCATGCGGCCCGGGCCTCGGCCCCCGGTGCGGCCACTCCCGAACACCAGGGGATTCTCGCTCTGGTACTGGCTTTAGCCGAAGATGATACCGCTTCCCGGTAACCCGCTAGGGGGGATATCCGGGGATTTTGGTCGGCCGCCTGAAAAAACCGCGGCCAGAGCTTGACTCCCCCCACCAATTGGTATAAGGCATGTCCGGTGTTTACGATGAAAGTGCGATTCTGCTGTAATTATATCTAACC
>Ga0180435_10004915_pt1 | contig 13083 bp, 17 predicted proteins | sample SS_ome_3_FD_132467 | JGI IMG/M metagenome (GOLD analysis project Ga0180435, IMG submission 132467) | Hypersaline lake sediment archaeal communities from the Salton Sea, California, USA - SS_3_S_1 metaG | ecosystem: Environmental > Aquatic > Non-marine Saline and Alkaline > Hypersaline >... | reverse complement strand
GCACGGAACATCCGCGCCAGGGCCGTAGTCAACCGGCCGAACGGGCATCTGCTCAAGGTGTCGGGACAGCTCCATGGGGAGATCTCAGATACAAGCCTCCGGCTTTAGCCGGAGGTAGTTGACAAGTAGGCGGCAGGCGGGGACTCGGCCCGCTCTGCCTCCACGCGACCGCCGGTCGCGTACATGCGTCGGGTACCCGGCCGGTCCCGGGTCGACGTCTCCCGACGATTTGCCTTTCTGGCAGTATCGTGATGCTGGTGCATCAGGAAGTCATCAGCCGAGCAAGTCGGCTCGGCGGCGAGTATACCGAAAGCGGGATGGACTTTCGGAGGTAAAGCGGATGCCGCGGGGATCCGTTCTCCGTGGTTCCCAGACAGTAGACCGGATGGGGCAACAGGAGAAGAACCCTGGAGAGCCGCTCTTCGTACTGGGCGCCAACCATGAACGCGCCCCAGGCGACGACGATCTTGTCGGCCTCCAAAGCCGCTTGCTCGATGTAGCGGTCGTTTTCGGGACCGACCGGGTCCTCTACCTGAAGCAGACCCTCCGGCCGGGTCGAACGCAGGGCGAATGCGTTGGTGATCTGAAGCTTCTTGTAGCCCCACCGGTCTGCGAAATCCATCACCCTGCGGATCGTCGGGTCGGCCTCGGTGGCCGTGGCCGTCGAGGGGTTCAGCATGACGAAGAGGATCGTGCCCGAGTTGATGATGGGAGAGAGCGTGCGCCACAAAAGGTAGCGATACGGACCATCGAAGACGGCACCATGGTCGAGCTTGTCTGTGGCGGGCTCGTTCACAGCATGAGAGGAAAAGAGAAGGAGCGCGGCCGGCTCTTCTTGGCAGAAGGGGGTCGCACGAGCTCCTCTGGTATCGGCACCCCGAGCGCATCGAGTCGTTCGTGGATCATCTCCTCGAGCAGGGATTGCTTGCTCTTTCCCATCATCTTCGCGTACGCGGAGAGGCGAGCGTTTGTCGTCCCGCGCAAGCTGATCGAGCGACGCTTGCGCTTGACCCGTTGGATTGTGGGCGCCGGCGCCTTCTCACGTGAACGCGGAGGCCTTCGTTCCTCCAGCGCGTGCTTCGTCTGCTGGCGGATCCGTGAGACGGCGTCCTCGTCGACCTGCTGCACGGCATCGATCTCGGCCTGTTCTTGGCGGCACTCGTTGCAGACGTAGCCTGACGGCTCGAACGTACGAGCCCTCCTCCCACAGACCGTACACTTTGCGGAATGTCTCACTCTAGGTGACATGAGCTGGGCAGCCGACACTGTAGCACACGCGTCCTGCGCGTGTGACGGCTCGCGGTTCGCGCCCAGCAGCCAAGCTAGCGGTAGCCGCAGAAATCCAGCATGCGGCGCTTGATTTCGGCAGGGTTCTTCTTGCGCACTACGTTTTCCGGCCACTGTGCGCGGAGCTCGTCATCGGTATGGAGCTCCTCGTCGCCGCCGTGCTGCGAGATTTCGTCGAGGCCGGGCTTCAGAAGTGCCCTGGGATGGTAGGTGGGCTCGTCGTCGAGACAGGTAGTGATCTCCAGCCACTGGTCGTCCTCAAACCCCTCGTAGCCGCCGACGAAATCGTACTGGGAGACGCAGTTGTCGTGGACGATGATGACGCTCTCTGCGTCGGCGAGATCATCGGCTGGTCCCCACCACATGGAGCAGGAGGCGTCCTCGTAGTCCGGAGGACGTGCGAGGTCGACCTTGTCGAGCTTGGCCATGGCGGCGCGGAGCGCATCCTGCTCGCTCTCGAAGCCGTCTTCCTCCATGAAGTCCTCGCCGTCCAGGGTCACCTCGTACTGCCAGTCGTACTTGGTCTCGCCGATGTGGACCACGTACGGCGGGGTGTTCCACGTGGACTCGGTACCGGGGATTACGCCGATCATCGTGAGCGGGGGCTGTAGGATAGCATCCTACACTTGGTTTCGTCCGGATCCGCCTTGCAGATATCGCAGGCGTCATCGGAGGCGATGTAGTGGTGGCAGAGCTCTGCCTGAAGCGCTGGTGTGCACGAGGCCACCATCTCGCGCAGAAGATCCTCGTCGAGCACGGCCCTCCTGACCGGGGTGAAGTTGTCGCAGTCGAGATCCACGACCTCTCCGGTCTCGAGAATGGCGCGAAGGCTCCCGGTGCGTTCTTCGCCACGCATGTCGCGCGACCCGTTGCAAATCGGCGTCGACTCCAGCGACCAGGCCAGCAGGTAGCGTGGTGGAGACGACAGAGATCCATAGACGATGGGCTCGCCAGCGATGAAGGCATCACTGTCGGCGTTCTTCCGCCTGCGGCCCTTTCCCCCCTCGATGACGGTGAGCGTGGGCCGCGTCCTGCGTTTGGAGATCTTCTTCGCCTCTTCTTGCAGCGCATTCTCGATCTGGCGAAATCCGTCCGGCGTCGTGCCGGGCCGGACCAGAATGTCGAACAGGCCGACACTCTCGTACATGGTCCCGCGCACCGTGACGTGCACGAGTTGGATCAGGTAGGGCCTGCCGGGGTAGCGCTCTGCGAGGCGCGCGGCCATTTCCACCGCGTGAGGGATCCCCTCTCTTGTCATGGGATAGTAGGCCGGCCCATGGATCGTGCGCTGGTCGGCCTCGGAGACCACGACCAGGTCGGTTTCGTAGTTGGGGCCGTTCAAGGCCAGAATCTCCTGTCGGTGCCGTGAACGCAGTAGAGGAGCTTGAGTCGGTCGTCGATGAGCCCGACGCGATCCTCGAGGGGAAGATTGTCCCACCACTCGTAGGTCTCCTTTCCAAACTCCGTTCCGAATGATCTGGCCTGTTGTCTTTTGAGCTCGATGCCTCTCGCCACCATTGCAAGATCGGGAGGTCGGTCAAATCGGGGCGAGCGCCTGGCAAACTGGAGTTTCGGGTAGGCAACCTGGTAGAGGTCGTGCCAGATTCCGTGCAGGTATCGCCTCTCATCTGTGCCGAGGGCACGCAGCGCCTCCTGGTAATCGACCAGAATGCGAGCAGCACAGACGGCCCCTTCTTGGGTGGTGCTCGCGCTCTCCTGTATCTGCCCCGTGTCCGCGGCCCCAGGACCGGGAAGCACCTCGAAGGCCCAGAAGTGAGGCTTTATGCGCCTTATCTGGATCTCCCATCCCCGGTATCTGTAGACAGACACCATCCCGATTTGGCCGCTGACGAACTCTGGAAAGACGTTTCGCGGCATCAGGAAGCTCGGGTTCGCCTCGAACAGCGAGCGCTGGATGAGATCCGGGTTCTTGGCCATGGCGCGACGAGCACGCTCGGCGAGGCGGATCAGGTCCAGGTCCGCGCGCTTCGTGGCGCGCCTCTTCTTCGCCTTGGTTTTCGTCTTGGCCCTGCGCTTGGCCTTCTTTCTGCCCTTGCGTTTCGCTTTTTTCTGAAACTCCTCGATGATGTCCAGGGCATCGGCAGCTGTTCCGTAGCGCAGACGGGTGACGCGCCTGGTCATCTCACGCCAGCCGATCTTGGTGAGCTTCTCCCCGACCTCGAGCTCGTCCTCGATGTCAGGTACAACCTCGTTGGCGAGCTCGGCCGCGCGCTTGGCCACGCTGCGATGCTTGATGTGTTCCCATGCGGCCAAGCCGGTCGGGACGTGGCCGACGGTCCAGTCCCGCGAGAATTCACGGACCCTGGGCCCGAGCCTTTGCACCGTGTGGTAGATCGCCCAGTTTTGACCGACGAGAATAGCGTCGACCGGAAAAAACGGAAAGCGCCCCGCGGACGTGCGCACAAGCACATCGGGGTTGGTGAGAGTGCTCAGCGACAGAGGTCTGTCCTTGGTCCGGCCGATTGCCATCGCGTCGGTTCTCACATGCTGATGGTAGCCGCAAGAAGCGCCCCCCACAACAGCGATCACGGCGCCCAGGCGAGCATCCGTGCCTTCGTGCGCTGAAGCGGGTCAGGATTGCTGTAGAGCTCGCGCCGCTGTTCCTCGTGGGCTGCTTTGATGTCGCGGCCGTACTGCTCGTTCGCTTCCTCGAAGCTCATGGAGTCCGCGTAGCTATCGAGCTCGGAAAAGCCGTAGTACATCCCCACGTCGAGGTAGACGTTGGCGCGCGTGACGAGCTTGTCGGAGCTCGCTGCGCTCTCGATGTCCTCGACCTCGCAATCCATACTCGATGCCAACTGCTGCCAGTCCACCCAGTCGAGGTCCTCGTATGGCTTCTCGACGGGGAAGGTGTAGATCATGACTTTGTCCTTGTCATCGCCGTACGTCTGGAAATAGCGCATGAAGTAGTGCTCACCGCGCTGGTAGACGACGCCGCCGTCGTGCCTGAGGGGGTCGTCACCCACGATGAACAAAGGCTTCGGGAGCTCGGCGACGGCAGCAATGCCGGCGCGGATTGCTTCGTGCTCGTCGATAAACGACCCGTGCCACTTGCCGACGCCGTCTATCTGGTAGAACCAGCCCTGTACGCCGACGTCGTATCTCGTGTGGACCTCGTGGCCGTCGACGACCCAGTTCGGGTTTTTCCTGGCCTTTCGGGCGAGCTCGATGAGGTCAGGCTCGCGGGGAGCTCTGCGCTTTTTCGCGGGACGAGCCTTCTTCTTCTTGGTGGGCCGCGGCTTGATGCCCTTTTCGAGGATCCGTTCCTTGTCCTCCATGATGTCCTTGGGCGCCGGCTTCTTCCGGCCCTTTTTCGGCCGCCTGGCACGAAAGAGGATCGGCGCCACCAGGTCGTGCTCGACCTGATCCTTTTCGACGAGATTCCACAGGGCGTCGTTTATCGTGGTGGCAGCCAGCATGTCTGCCGTGCGCCCCCAGATCTCGACGCCTATCCGGTTGAAGGTGCGGGGCTTGCCGTCGTCCAGAAGTTTGAGGATCCGCTTCTCGTGTCGTGAGATCGGCTGCTTCGAGAGCTTGCGCCAGCCCTGTGGGTCGTAGCCGGCCGCCTTGCCGCGTTTGACCCTCTCGTCCGGGTCCGACCTGGCGCGGATGAGGTGCGTGTAGCCCTTGCGGCGCTCGTCCGGCACCTTGTAGCCGTAGTCCCACTCGAGCTTCATCGGTGCGCTCCACCGCCGGCGCATGCCTGAGGCGGTCCAAACCTGCGCACCCTTCCCTGTCGCAGCAGGTTGACGGCCTGGGCGACGGTGGCGGCCCCTTCGCTGAAGAAGACATCGATCCCGACCTCCTGGAAGCCACACAGGGGGCGCATGCCCATGCCGCCTGCCATGATGGCATCGGCCCCCGCCTTTTTCAGGAGCATCACAGGGGCCATGCAGGCCCCAGCCTCGTGCGGTCTGTTGGGAAGGACGGTGACTTGCTGGACGTCGGTTCCGCGTAGGTCCACCAGCGTGAATGCGTCGCAGTGGCCGAAGTGTGGAGACAGTTCGGCGTTCAAGCCTCCGGGGTTGGCGCTCGGGATCGCGATTCGCATGGCATCATCAATATCTCACCACCGAGAGTACAGTGCCACAGCGAAAATCGCCAAAGGCACCAGAGCGTGCTGATGGTCAAAGAGCACCTGATCCTGCCCCGCAGCGCGAATCAGGTGCCGGACAGGCAGCTAAAGACGAGAGGGGATGTCATCACGCAACATTGGAGATCTAGGATGTGGCGGCTTCTGTGGTCCACTCATCGAGCCAGCGCACGGCGTGGTCAGTGATGTCGCGAAGCATGGCCGAAGTTGCAACCTCCGCGAGCAGATGTCGAATGTCCTTGTACCGCGGGGGAAGGAGAACCTCCTGGGCTGCCTCGCCGGTGCTGAGAGAGGAGGAAGAAGAGATCACGAGTGCGACGCGAGGGAGATTGACGGTCATCGTGTCGGCGCCGACAAAGGCTGCGGCCGGCCCATGAATGAGCCGGGGCAGCATTCCCTCGGCCGAGCGATTCATCTTCTCGACCAGTTCGAGCGGTTCGGAGTAGCGAAGACACTCTGGAGGCGCTGAGAGAGCAGCGTCGCGTTTCTGAACGAATAAACCCTCGCGCCACCGGGCAGGGAGATCGCGAGGGTCGAAGGAGCACCGAAAACAGTGCGTGAGAACCATAGACCGAGGACCACTCAAGGTCCAGCGCGGAGCTGGGAGGCCGAGCGTGGCTAGGGACGGCTGGAGCTGGCGCCACGACGCCAAACTTGTCCGCGCTCTGGCGAAGACACGCTGCGTGTGGCTGCTGTTCGCGACGCTGACGTGCGCCCGACGAACGAGCGAACGCGAGGGACACGAGGCGTTCCAGGTGTTCTGCCGACAGGCTGCGCGCCGGATAGGCGAGCACTTGTGGGTGGCGTGGGGATGGGGCCTCCAGCCGCTGCGGGATGCCTTTCACGTCCACGCGCTCTTTGGGTTGCCGCTGGGTTCAAGTCGTTCACTGGTGCCGGCCGACCTCCAACGGCTCTGGACCCCGGAGCCCCAGATCGATGCCTACCGCCCGGAGCTGGGAGGGGTCGAGTACATCGCTCGTCACCCAGGAACGGCGGTGAACGTCGCCTGCCCGTCCTCACGCCCGTGCGGCCGAAAGCGCGGGTGCCTGTGTGCGCCGGGGCCGTGGCCGAAACCCGCCGAACAGATCGCGTTCACGCGACCAGGCTACCGGCGATGGAGATAGTTCGCGGAGACGGTGAGCTTGGCCCCGTCAACACCCCGCCCGTCTCCGGCCCGACTCCGGAAGGGTGGGGTGTGCCCGAAGGGGACAGGGGGGTGATTGGGGGAGTGAGCATCGAGTGAAGGGGGCTGAGGAGAATGAACATGAATCAACCACACGAACCACTGAGCATCCCACGGTCATTCCTTGGCGCCGTCCCGGAGTCTGCCGGCTACGTCTGGCTTGCCCTTTCGTGCTTCGCTGACGAGAGCATGGTGGCCCGTGTGACCGTGCCTGTCGTCGCTGAGCTCCTCGGCAGATCCAATCGACACGTCGAGCGACAGATAGCGACGCTCAAAGCGAAAGGTGTCGTCGCCCGCGTTCGGAACCAGTGGCACCTACGACGCGAGCCCCAGGACCTCCCGCAGCCGTCGCCGGCCCGTCCACCGGACGTGCGCAAGCTCGCCCGCTTGGCTGCCCGCATCAACCGCAACCGCACCGCCAGGTGAGTCGGTCCACGCACACGATTGCACGCCCCGCGCCCCTTTCTAGGCCGCGATCTGCGATCTGCTTTCAGTGGCTGCAGATCTCCCGATTTCGGTGTATTTCTGGATCTGACGATGGCCCGCCTGACCCAAACGCAGCTGCTGGACGTGCTGCCGAAGCAGCGGCTCGCCACCCTGGCGGCGCACTTCGGCGTCGAGCACGATTCGCGGGCGCGCAAGGGGGAGATCGTCGCGAGTCTGGTTCGGTCACGCCGGGCCGGCTTGGACGAAATGTTGGGACGGCTCCATCGCGCCGAGCTGGAACGGCTCTGCGTCGCACTTGGGCTGGATGCGGTGGGGTCCAGAAAAGCGGATCTCCTGTGCAACGTCCTCGCCGCGTGGTCGATAGAGCCTGGGGGAGTTCATTCCGAAGCTCCGCGCAACACCATGAAAGTCGATCTTCTAGACGCCATCGCCGCCCGTTCTGATGCCCTCCGTGACGCGACCAGCGACAAGGAACGCAAACGCTGGGGCCAGTACTTCACCGGAGCGGCTGTTGCTCGCTTCATGGCCGCGCAGATCAGTACCGCTGAAGGTAGGGGTTGTGTCCGCGTGCTCGATCCAGGAGCCGGAACCGGCATCCTCGGTGTTGCAGCGGCACAGGCCCTCATCGCGAACGGAGCACTACGGGTGGAGCTGGTCTCCGTCGAGCGAGAGCCGGCAGCCCTTGAACAGCTCCGCGAGACGCTTGCCGACGCTCAGACTCACTTGGGACCACGATTCAGCTACCAGATCGAGGACAGCGACGTGCTCGCTCTGGCCGAGCCGGAGCTGGGTGCGACGGCGCTCGCTCTGTTTGACTGCGTGATCTCCAATCCACCGTACTTCAAGATGCCGCCGTCAGAGGTGCGGGGCGGAGACTCGCCCAACATCTACACTCGATTCATGGAGGTTTCCTCGCGGCTTCTCAAGCCGGGCGGGGCACTCTGTTTCATCATCCCGCGCAGCTTTGCGTCTGGTCTGTACTTCCGGAAGTTTCGCAAGAGCTTCCATGCCCGTATGGCTCTCAAGCGAGTCCACGTCTTCGCGTCACGGAAGGATGAGTTCAAAGACGATGGGGTGCTCCAAGAGAACATCATCGTCCTGTACGAACGGGGGACGCCCCGCGACGAGGACGTGACCATCAGCTCATCAGCCGGTGCCGGAGATCTGGGGGGCGCTACGTCAATTCAGGTTCCACGAAGCCGCATCTTCGACCGAACGGACAAGAACGCGATCATGTTCCTCCCGGAGTCGGGCGAGGATCTATCGCTGATGGCTTTCCTCGATGGTTGGACCCACCGGCTTAGCGACCACGGACTTGAGATCTCCACAGGCCCGGTGGTTCCGTTTCGCGCGACGGAGCTGCTCTGCCACGAGCCAAACGGCGAGCCCACCGTCCCACTACTGTGGATGCAGCACGTCCGGGCGGATGGCGTCGAGTGGCCGTCGCCCAATGGCTTTCGAAAGCCGCAGCACATTCGCGCGGATGCGTCCCCGAAGCTGCTCGTTCCGAACCGAACCTACGTCCTGCTTCGGCGGTTCTCGGCCAAGGAGGAGGCTCGCCGCCTCACGGCAGCAGTGCTTCAGCAGAACCAGGTCCCTGGCCGCACGGTGGGCCTGGAGAACCACCTGAACTTCATCCATCGACCCGCAGGAGAGCTTGAGGACGACGAGGCGCGAGGAGTCGCGGCGCTGTTGAACTCGCGGCTGCTGGACCGCTACTTCCGGATCTCGAACGGGAACACCCAGGTAAACGCAACGGAGATCCGCGCCCTTCCGCTCCCACCGCTTCCGGTCATCAAGCAGATCGGAGAGCGAGTCGGCAAGGCGGGATTGGAGCGGGCGAACGAGGTCGTGGAGGAAATCGTTGGTGTCCAAAGTTGATGATGCTCAGGAGATTCTCAGAGAGCTGGGAATGCCGCCGCCCCAGCAGAATCCGAACGCCGCCTACACGCTTCTCGCGTTCGCGGCGATAGGGCCTCGCTCGAACGGCGTGGAGCCGCGCCGAAGCGATTCGGACGAACCCTCACGGCGTGATCGAGTTCGCCCGAAAGAGGCACGGCAAGAACTACGCGGAGAACACACGCGAGACGATCCGGCGCCAGGCCATCCACCAGTTTGTGCAGGGGGGCATCCTTCAGCGGAACCCGGACGATCCGAGCCTCCCGACAAACAGTCCGAGGACACATTACGCGCTGACGGACGAGGCGCTTGGCGTGCTGAGGGCGTATGACACCCCTCGCTTCAAGAAGCTGGCCGAGAAGTTTCGGAACGATGCTGGGGGCGGCCTAGCAGAGCGGTACGCGAAGCGTAGGTCGCACGCAAAGATCCCCGTCACCTTGCCGGACGGAAGCGAAGCGATGTTGTCTCCGGGGAAGCACAACCAGTTACAACGTGACGTGGTGCATGAGTTCCTTCCCCGGTTCGGTGGGGGAGCAGTGCTGCTTTACCTCGGTGACACCGACAAGAAGACCCTGTACGTGGACCGCAAGGGACTAAAGGCCATCGGCGTGAAGATCACGAAGCACGACAAGCTGCCAGACGTTGTGGCCCATGACCCCCAGAGGAACTGGCTGTTCCTGATCGAAGCCGTTACGTCGCACGGGCCAGTCACGCCGAAGCGCTATTCCGAGCTGGAGAAGACTCTGAAGGGGTGCGCGGCCGGACGGGTGTACGTGTCCGCGTTTCCGGACTTCCGGGAGTACAAGCGACACGCCGACCAGATCGCGTGGGAGACAGAGGTGTGGTTCTCCGAGGCGCCGGGCCACCTGCTGCACTACAACGGCGACAAGTTCTTTGGCCCGCGCGAGTGAGGTGGCGACGTGATCGAGATCCCCCCGTTCCAGGACTTCATGGACCCGATCCTGCAAGTGCTGAAGGAGCGCGACGGGCCGGCCTCCAACGAGGAGCTGATGCGACAGGTCCCGGAGCGTATGAACTTGTCCGCAGAGCAGCGTGCGGTAGAACGCCGGCGGCCCGGAAGCACGACGACCGAGGTGGCCTACCGAATCGGGTGGGCAAAGAGCTACCTGAAGAAAGCAGGCTTGATCGCGAACACGGGGCGGTCGGAGTGGTCCATCACGCAGGCTGGAGTGCGAGCGGGTCGAATCGACGGCACCGCCGTTGCGCGTGAGAGCCGGCGAAAGAAGACCTGAATAGCTCAGGTTTGCTTGACCTGGTGGCGACTTGCCCCAATGTTGACCGGGTGAGTAGTGGAAGCGACGACCGATTCCGTCAGAAACAGCGTCGCGATGTTCCGCAGCGGCACGCACGGTTCCTCAGGCTGTCGTGCCGTGAGGCGCTCGACCGGCGCCTGGCGATGGGCATCCCGATCCCTGAGATCGCGGAGTGGCTGCAAGTCGAGCAGGTAGAGTGCACGGAGATAGGCCGGGACAGTTTGGTCACTGCCCTGTATCGCTACCGAAACGACCTGCCCGCTGGCGAGGTGACCGAAGGCAGCATTCCGGGGTTCGTGCGGCGGGCCAGAGAACGACTCAAGAACGGCTTGAGCGAACTAGAGGAGCTGCACACCCTGTATGCCATCCAGCAGGATCGGATCGAGCGTGCCGTTGCTCTGGAGGTGGCGGAGGGCCGACCGGGGCGTGTGGCGGGGGAGCAGATCGAGCTGGCGATGCGTCTGCTTGTCCGGAGCCACGAGCTGAGAATGGATCTCGGTCTAGGCGGGAACCGGGGCATCGGCTCACCGGAGACGCGCCCGGAGTTCAGCGAGCGGTTCGAGGGACTGAGCGACCCGGCGAAACGCGCCCTGAAGAACCCGGCGTCACGGGCAAAGGTGCTTTCGATCCTCCGCCAGGCTGCCCAACATGCCGAGCGGTCGAGCGGCACGCATGAACCCGACGACACTGAGGGCCGTGTTCGAAACTAACGCTCGCTCCGGAGTAGTAACAACGCGGCGTGAACCACGCGGACCCGCGCCGGCTGGTGACTCGGTGGTGACCGGACCCCGGCGTCTCGCGGCCTGTTCGCCGCGAAAACGCCGAAATCCAGGTGCTATGGCGGAGGAGCAGGGATTCGAACCCTGGAGGGCGTTGCCACCCTTGCGGATTTCAAGTCCGCCAACATCCGTGACATGTCGTCGGGAGACCAGATCTCGACTAGCTCTATGGGCTGCGTGAGCTGGTATTCGATGACCGTCGGACGACCGGAGCTGAAACCTCGGCCACGCGAAACGGCGAAGTGGGCAGCAACCGCGTACGCGTTCGAGAACCATGCCGGGCCATCGGGCACGTCGAAGAGGCCTGGCGACCGGGTACCGTGGTAGAGGACCTGCCCGGGCTCGAGTGTGATGGTGCCGACCGAGGTCGCCATGGTGTCATCCTCTCCCGATAGTGTGAGTCATCACCCCTTGGGGTGGAAGCTCAGCATGCGGTCCTTGGTTCGGCTCACGTCGTCTGGATTGGTGGCGGCACCGCTCGGACCTGGGTACGGTCCGCGTCCCACGAGGTTCGACAACCTGGTGATGAGCCACTCGCGGGCGTACTCGTCGGTGGGGTCGTCCAGGACCTTTTCCAAGTGTTTGCGTGTGTACTGGACGGCGTCGGCCACCCCCCTCTTGCGTTTTCTCTTTTCGAGGTCTTTATGGGCCCAGTGTGGCGCACCCCGAAGCTCGGCGAGGAGGGCTTGCCGCATCTCCTCGTCGCTGTAGCCCTGATGTGCGAGGCCGACCGCGTCCATGTACTTTTCCGCGGCCACGTCAGCCAGAAGATCGGCCTCGTCCGCGAACACGATCATGGCCAGTGCTCGCTTCAGTGACTGCGTGGCGTCGTCTTGGCTAATGCCGCGCGGGAGCTCTCTGCGCGTGTAGTGAAGGGCGCGCCAGACTCCGCGCTGCCGGACCTCGTCCTCGATGCCCTCATGAAGCCAGTGTTGGTCCCCGCGCAGATCTGCGAGCAGCATCTCGATGAGCTGTTCCTCCTCGAATCCCTGGCCTATCGCGCCAGCGTATGCTCTCGCTGCTCCGATGGCCTGTTCTTCTGTCAGCGAGTGTTGCATTTGCGGCAGGTGTCATCCTCTCACGATAGAGCTACCACTTGCTCGGGTCCGTGCCCCAGCGGCAGTAGAAGAGCGCCAGGACGTCGTCGATGAGCTGGACGCGCTGGGTAAGCGGCAGCGAGTCCCACCACGCGTAGGCCGCAGCAAACTCCTGCAGATAACCACGGCGGCGGGCTTCGATGCGGTTTCGCTCCATGGCGCGTGCCACGTTGGCCCGGGTGGGTCGGTAGCCCACCTCCACCATCCGCTGCGCATACTGGAAGATCTCGTCCCACATGCGTATGAAATGGCCCGACTCTCCCGTCTTCTCGAGCTCGTTTCGGGTGGCCACGTAGTCGACCGTGATCTTCGCCGCGCAGACCGCTCCATCAAACGTCGTGCTCGACGCGAGGGCATCATCCGGGTCTGGCCCGGGTTTCTTCATGGCTGCTGCCCACGCCCCGGTGCCGTAGGGCCCCACCTCGATGTCCCATCCCCGGTAGGCGTAGACCGCTTTGGTCCCGATGCTGCCGAGGATCATCTGCGGCACCATGCCGCGCTTGCTCACCGGAAGTGCCGGCAGCGGGTTCCAGGCCAGCATCCTGGTCTTGGTGTCCGTGATCGGATTCGAGCCCGGCTCAATGAGCACCAGCCTCGGATCTAAGCCGCATACATAGAGGCCCCACATTTTTGGGCCCCAGACACCGGAATACCCCTCTGCGCAGGCAGCCTTTACAAGCGCTGCAGATGGTTCTCGCGATACGACCAGCACGCGGCTTAGGCCCAGCTCATGCGCCCGACGGGCCAACACGCGACCCGCCCCGCTTTTGCCCGTGAATCGCACCTCTGCGTGGCGGGCATACGTCTCCGCGACGTCGCGACACGGCGTAACGTAAAAACCGATGGGACCCACCCACTGGCGACTCACGGCCGTCGGCAGAACCGATGCCGTGCCATGGTAAAAGAGCTTGGTGGGATCGACCGTGGCGTCACGCATGTACCGCGCATCGAACCACGGTGGTCTCCTCGGGTTACGCGTTGCCCTCGCCTTCTTCGCGAGCTC
>Ga0180435_10004914_pt1 | contig 13087 bp, 11 predicted proteins | sample SS_ome_3_FD_132467 | JGI IMG/M metagenome (GOLD analysis project Ga0180435, IMG submission 132467) | Hypersaline lake sediment archaeal communities from the Salton Sea, California, USA - SS_3_S_1 metaG | ecosystem: Environmental > Aquatic > Non-marine Saline and Alkaline > Hypersaline >... | reverse complement strand
TCCGGGTAGGACGTGAAGCTTTAGCATTATCCAGGAAAATGATAATAAACGACTACTTCTGGATTCCGGCTCGCGTTCTGCTTCGCTACTCTTGGCCGGGATGACGAATTGTGAGAAAGTCTCGTTGGCGGGCATGAAAAATAACCTCCCCAGGGCTTATTTAACCGAAGCCACGGGACAAGGTGTCTTGAGGATGACATCTTGTTCATTTTGTCTCCTTCCTCTGTGATTATCATTTTTCATTCAAATCTGAGATGCTCGTACCTGTCGTGATACCCCTCAAGAGTCTTCCCAAGATATCGGCGCCGGTAATGACGCGCTTCACCGCATCAGTCCACACCAGGATAATGTCATGATCGACCACATCATCGTGGGGACCCTTGGGATAGGTTTTTAATTTTTGAATGGCTTCACCCAAAGTGACCCTAATGTCCATGACCATAATGGGCCGATGGCAGAAGGCTGCAGGTTTGCAGGTGGTTTTATGTAAAAGAGCTGCACGCAGAAAGCCATCGGCATCCAGCACCAACTCGGGGAAGTCGTTCTCATCGGCCAGGATTACCCACTTTTTTCCAGATTTGTCGATGGTCCTTAAAATGGGCTCCTGGGCAGATGGTTCAAAGGCAGGCAATACCATATTTCCGTGTGAATCCATCGGCATAGCGATGATGCTGTCGGGATCCACCGGTTCACCTTCCTGAGTAACCAGCAAATCATCCAAGGTTAGAAAGTTGAGGGCCCCGGCACCTTCGACCACATCTACCTCACCCTCTTCTGCCTCCATATGCATTTTAATCACATGCTTTAAATCTTCTTCCCGAAAATAATGAATGCCTTCCTTTCCCAGCCACCTGTCCAGCACCCAGGCCGTTGGTTTGGCCACGGGATAGAGAAGGGTCTGGTATATTTCCATAACCGGGACAAGCACAGCTGCACTTTTCAAGGCATGCCTGGAAAAATAGGCCTGGGGGGCGATTTCGCCGATAAAGGTGATCACCACAGTTGAAAACAGGAAAGCTGACAGGCCTGCCATCACGGAATTGGAAATGAGAGTCAGCAAAACATTGATACCTACATTCCCCCAAAGGATGGTCGTCAGCAGAAAGTTGGCGTCCTGCCTCAGTGCCAGCATTTTTTCAGCCTTGGGATTCTTGCGGGCCACCTCGACTTCAAGCCTCAGTTTGCTGACGCTGAAAAAGGCCAGGTTAGAGCCTGAAAAAATGGCCGATTGGATAATGCAAAAAAGAATACCAACCCACGATAAAAAATTCATATTAGTTTTCCTCTCAGGCAGGTATCCTGTTCCCATCAAGTCTTGCTTGTGTAAGTCTGTTCAACGGATAGGAGTTTAGTTTATCCGTGATATGGAATCTTGATCTTGGGTCCTCTACGCTGAAACGGCCGGACTAATTGTTACGGATGCTCAACAATGGAATAGGACTGTGTCTGAACATTTTCTGGGCACATGATCCCAGGATCATGTCCAACACATTAGATCGTCCTTTGGCACCCATGACCAAAAGGTCTGGTTTTTTCTCGGCTATCTCCTTCAGCAGGGCCTCATAAGGCACGCCGATGAGCACGTGGGTCTCCACGCTGAGATCTCCTTGGCTCAGCTTTTTTGCCAGGTTGCGGAGTTGATCCTTTTTATCCTGTATGTGCTCATCCACATATTTCTTTACCGAAAAGTCAGGAACCCGCGTGGCCACCCTATTCAACATATCAACATCCCGCTTGTTATAAACATGTGTCAGCAGCAGCGTTGCTTTCATATCCTTTGCTAGCTTGGCGGCATATTCGGCCGCAGTCACGGAAAAGTCGGAAAAGTCAACGGCAACCATTATTTTGTTGATGCTTGTCATATTCTACCTCCATTTTGCCTCCAGCTCTATTTCTTTATGTTTATAGCCATTGATTTAGGGTGATTCTTCTTGCGGCCCGGGTGACATGACGGGCAACTCATATTGGTACCGACTTCCCTAATATACCTGCCGTCATTGTACCCCGGATCTGTTTTAGCCGGTGCAATTCCCTTGACATGGCATTTGCCGCAGTACATCTGGTTGTCACTTAAGGGTGTCGCAGCAAAGCTTCGTCCCTCCAGTTGTGCATTCCAAATTGTAGCTGCTTTTAAGGTTACGTCGGCAGTCAATCTGCCGCAACGCTCACGCCGCTCATCGGTCTCCTTGGTAAAACCGGTTGCTTTGATCCAGGTGTCGATGGAGGCATGGCACTCGGGCAGAATCGCCTTGGTCTGGGGCACCTTGTAATCCTTAAAATGGCTCACAGCCGGAACGTATTGCGGCAGCATTGACTGCTCATACCAGCGATGCAGTTCTTTCTGCATGTCGTCGGCTGTTTTGGCTTCAAAAAACAGATGGAATGCATAAGCAGCCCCCAAAAGCGCACCACATAACGATCCGGAATCGGCCACACCGCTTTTGCCGGCGCGCATAATTTCAATGGGAAACGTATTGTAGGGTGCACCCATCTCGTTAATTGCAGGTGCCACCAACCCCTTGAACGTACCGTGGCAGCATCCCAGTCCCCTGTCTTTGTATCCATCATAGGACAGCTTAGCAGCTTCTTCCAGATTGATTTTTCGCGGTTGCTTCCAATTTATCATCGAACCTGTGCCGGAGCTCGCATGTGTCGAGCGTCCCTTCATCTGAAAACCAAGCATCCCGGCAAATGCCCCCACACCGGCAATAATTAATTCACGGCGTCTTAATTGCATCTCTCATCTCCTTTACAATCAGAATATTTTTGCTTTCTTGCACTTACCTTTTATGAACCTCTTTAAATATCGGAATGTTAATAAGGTATACTGGTACGGCACATCTCCGGTGGAAGATCCCAGGGGAGAATAGGTCGTTCCAGCACGGTCAAAAAAATGGTCTGATACTGCCCGTCCCTATAGACCATCAACTCTACCTTTTCGCCGATAGTCAGTCCCTGTAAAAAATCACTGTATGCTCCTGGTTCAGCGATTATTCTGCCGTTGGCGCTTGTGATGATGTCGCCGCCAAAAAGGAAATCTTCGCCGGCAATTTTCACCGGCAGCATCCCTCCTAACAGATCGGCATCTTCGGCAGGACTGCCCGGTTCGACCATCTCCACCAAGAAACCGTCCTGTAGGTCTATATTGAATATTTGTTGAAGTTCGTCCTTTCTAATCATTTGACCGCGCAATCCAAGCCAGGGACGTAGAACGCGCCCTTTCTCGATCAATTCCGGCAGAACACCGCCGATGATTACAGCTGGCAGAGCAAAGCCGATGTTTTCAGCGCTCATCAGCACTGAAGTGTTGATTCCGACCGCATCACCACAGCGATTGATTAATGGACCGCCAGAGTTGCCAGGATTAATAGCGGCATCCGTCTGGATCATTGGAATCATTGTGCTCATCGGGGATATAGGCAAAATGCGGTTGACTCCCGATACAACCCCCCTCGTCAAAGTTTGCCCTAGCCCAAGCGGGTTGCCCACGGCAATGACTTCTTCGCCCACACGAGGCAGTGTACTGTCCGCAAGCGACAGCACCGATAGCTTCTTGCCCTTGGCATCGATTTGCAGCACGGCCAGATCCAAGATTGGATCCGCCCCAACCAAATCAGCAGGGACGCTCTCTCCGTCATCCAAGGTCACGTAAACGGACGGTCGGCCGAATACCACGTGTGAATTCGTCAGGATAAGGCCATTTGAGTTTATAATGAACCCTGAGCCTACTGATGTGCTGATTCGCTCGCTGAGCGAGAATGGGTTCAGGCGGATGGCGGTGATCAACACGACGCTTTTTGAAACCTTTTCGAAGACCTGGGGCAGCGTATCATTACAGGCAACTTCGGAAGCCCTGACGTGTCCCGGAAATATCAGCATCCAGAATATCAGACAGTTGGTGATAAGAAGTTTAATCAATAGTTTCATTTGTAGTTGCTTTCGTGGTTGTTTGATTTGATCTGGGTGGAAGACATTTGACTCGCTATCCGGTATTCAGCCAGACTGCATTCTTCAATATCAGTATAGAAAAATGCAGTGGTGTCAATTCCACGCTCTTGGGCCAGGGCCTGAACACCAAACAAAGGTGGATGCCGGGTCATAACAATAGCCACTGTAAAAAGAACCGCTACTGATAACAACCCGGCAAGCAGACTGTATGTCTTTAAAAATTGACGGTTGGATTTGCTTTTATATATCTCTGTCATCATCTGCGCTTAAATTTTAACGGTGATACCCGGGAACACCAGGTAGAACATGATGTAAGCCACCAACAACGTTAGTGCCAGGTTGAACGTTTGCCCGCAAACATAAAGGATGAGCGGTTTGCCGCCTTTGAAGTACTGCTTCAGTTCGCGAAAATCCGTGCTAAGTCCAATGGAAGCAAACGCCAGGGCAAAACACCACTCGCGAATGGGTCGTGAGAAACCGCGCAGCACCCCATGGTCAACCATGGTATTACTGACATCCTTTCCCAAACCGCCGTCGATCAGTGAAAACAGGATCGACATACCGATGAACCCCAGTACGAATTTCGGAAAGCGATGCCAGATCTCAACAATTCTGACCCGCTGACCCGGTACGGCTTCGACACGTGTGACCCAATAAATAGCCACAAAAAATGCGATCACGCCGATCAGGATATTCTGGATCATTTTCACTGTCGCTGCCACGTACATGGCTTTGTCACCTAAAAACGCACCTGCCGCCGCCACTGCACCCGTGGAATCGATGGTTCCGCCGATCCAGGCGCCGCCCAGCACTTCAGGTATACCCACGGCCTTAATAAAGGCCGGGAGAGCCACCATCATGATGGCCGTGAACACCATGGAAAGTCCGATGGCCAGGGTAAGCTCTTCCTTTTTAGCCCGGCAGGCAGATGCCGTGGCAATGGCGGCCGAGACACCGCAAACCGACATGTCGGCCGAAACAGTTATGTTCAGTGTTTTGGAAGGAATCTTGAGCACGCGCTGACCAAACCAGAAGGTGGTGATCAGTACGACGGGGGTCACCACCCAGGCCACAAAAATTCCCGGAACACCAATGGCCAGGATTTTGCCGAACAACACTTCGGCTCCCAGCAGCACCAACCCGGTCTTGATGAAGTATTCGGTCTGCACACCATCTTTGACCCATTGGGGGGTGCCAATCGTATTGCTGATGAGCATTCCGAACACGATAGCCCACAAAGGGAACCCGAACCCGTACAGCTTCATGGTCTGTTGTGTTTCCGCCATGTAAGCCAAAATAGCCAGAACAAAGACGAAAGCAAATCCCAGCATAAATTTTCCCATGGGCCGCCCCATGACCTTGTTGCCGATACCAAACATGATCGCCAGGCAGAACCCGAGAACCACCAAAGGGCCAAACCGGTTGTAGGGCATTTGGCTGGCTTTTCTCTTGGCTTTTGACGATTTTTCCTCGGCCTGGAGCCATACCGCTATTGCTGATACCGCTGCGGCATTCAAATCAGTATCGGCAAAATCGCTTTGTGCGGCCGCATCCTCTGCATTTCGTGCCATTTCAAGAGCCTGGGCGACTGCAACCTTTGACTTTTCATACGCTTCTTTGGCGGCCTCGCTTCTGTTTTTGGCTTTTTCCGGATATAAATACAGGGCTTCCAAGGGATTGGCCTTCCAATCGTAAGGAGCATCCAGGTAGTCTTTCAACTTTTTGGCGTAGGCCTCATTGGTCGCCCGTAATTTACGCTTCTCTGAAGTGGCTTTGTGCCAGGCAATGGTATTGAATGGCGCCCGCTGGGCTTCAAGCTTCATCACCTGGTTATTTTTTTCCAGTACCGATTGCATGTCCGCAGGCGGGCGCGGCATGAATATCAGCAACCCCACAGCTAATATGAGCATGCCAAGCCATATGGCCCAGTAGTCTTCTTTTTTCCAGAGATCGGTGAGTTTGGTACTGGCTACGTCGACAACGACCTCATGATCAGGTGGTTTTTGTGCCCCACTCATTTTACACCTCCCCTTAAAGGCTCGTATCTTAAAAAACACGCTACCGACTGAGGCCGGCGGTGTTTATTTCATGTCAATTGGTTTTGATCTCGATTTTTTTGCTGTCCTTTGTTGTGGTCTTTTTCAGCACCACCTTGAGAATACCCTTCTTATAGGTGGCATCGACATCTTTCTGATCCACCTCTGCCGGCAGTTCCAGAGAGCGTGAAAAAAATCCATGCGCCCGCTCCACCCGCAAGAAATCTTTGTCCTTTTCCTCTTTTTCGTGCTTTTTTTCACCCTTGATGGTCAGCGTACGGCCGTCGAGGGACACCTCGACATCCTTGGCGTCGCAGCCTGGAATTTCAGCCTGGACTGTAACTTCCTTGTCGCTATGACTGACATCCATGCGCGGTGCCCATCGACCGTTTTCCATCATTTGATTGGAGAAGGGGAAATCGACATCAAAAAAACGATTAAACAGGTCGTCCATCTCGTTTTTAAAACCGGCTAGGTTCCTACTTGACTTTTTGCCCCATGGCAGCAGATCAAACATCATTCTTCCTCCTTGCCTTAAATTTTTGATCGGTTTTTGCCCGGCGGACATTTCAAAAACCTGCAATAAAAGCAGCATCCTTTATCAGCTTTGATAACTCATCAATACAGGAGTTGATTGTCTTATACCGCGCCGAAACAACCGACCCGGAGAAAACATCAGCAATATATGTGCCAAGCATCTGTATAGGATTGAAATTGGGCAGGTACCAGTTCACTCAGGCTTAAATTCATTGATTTTATGCCGTTCGCTGAGGTCAATACCACATAAACTCACTCATTTTGAAAAAAAGGCTATGAGAGAACCGGTTTTGGGTTCAGATGAGAACTTATGGTTCCAATATAGCCATGACATCTTAGTTTAAAAGATCAGGTACACCGGGAGAGTTATGATTTGACACGACTTTTTGGATTGAGACACTAGTTTTATGGCGATGAATTGATTATAATACTCGAAGAGATCGCGCTATCGTGGGCACTGCATTGCGATTGATGAAATGAGTGAGCTGCCGGTCTTGGCCTACGTTTTAAACGCTTCTTTTCGGATGCCATGTTTAGCCATCAACTTGTTCAACTGCCTTGTACTGATGTAGGCTTCTTTAGCTGCAAAATTGACCTTGCCTTTTGTTCGTGAAAATAGCTCTTTCAGGTACTGGCGTTCGAAATCATCTACTGCCAGTTGCCTGGCATCGGCTAACGGTAAGGCCGTATTTATCGGAAGGAGAGCTGCCGGTGAATCGGTTTCAAATAACTCAGCAGGAAAATTTTCCGGTGTCAGGATTTGACTTGTTTCCAGTATGTAAGCTCGCTCCATGAGGTTCTCCAACTCACGGATGTTGCCGGGCCAATCATAAATTTGCAGCGCTGCCGTGACGTTGGGATGGACACCCTTGAGGCTTTTCCCGTGTTTTGCATTCAACTTTTCCAAAAACTGTTTTATCAGGATCGGAATATCCTCTATGCGTTCTTTCAGCATGGGCAGATCAATGGGAAATACATTCAGACGATAATATAAATCCTTCCTGAATTCGCCCTTCGCGCTCATACCGGCAAGATCAGCGTTGGTAGCGGCGATTACACGGGCATCGGTTTTCAATTCAATCTCGCCGCCAACCCGGTTGAAGGTTCCGTCTTGAAGAACCTGCAATACTTTTATCTGCGCCGCCGGCGATATCGTTCCGATTTCGTCCAGGAAAATGGTTCCATTCTGGGCCAGTTCGAATTTACCTCTTTTGGTCCGCACAGCACCGGTAAAAGCGCCCTTTTCATGCCCGAACAGTTCACTCTCAATCAAGGTATCTGGAATCGCCCCACAGTGGGCGACCACGAATGGATCGTCTGATCGGCTGCTGTGAAAATGCAACAGCCTGGCCAGCAAGCTCTTGCCTGTACCTGTCTCACCATTGAGCATCACTGTAGCCTTTGTGGACGCAACTGCACGTATTTTTTTATACACCGCGCGCATACAGTCGGCTTGCGTTTTTATCAGATCCAGCCATTCGGTTTTCCAGAACCGGTCCCTGAGGTAATCTAATTCCAAATTCTGGTTGAGGGACTCTTGCAGCGTTTCAATCACCAGGCGGACTTCGGATGAATCGATGGGGTATGAGAGGTAATCGTTGGCACCGGCCTTGACCATTTTTACCGCTTCACGAATATTTTCTTTGGCAGCCAGGATTATGATGCCTACCTGTGGGTTCGACTCCCTGATGGATCTAAATACGCGGCTAAAACTGTTTTGAGAACCGCCGTGTTGAAGAACAAGAAGATCGATGAAAACAGCATCGCAGTTGTGCTTGCGGTGAATTGGGCATGCGCTTTCAATTTCGTCTGAAGCGTAAATGCGGTTGTCAGCCGGGATTGAAGATTTGATCAAGCTAACCGCTTTTTTATCAGTTGATATAATCAGATAGGATTTCATCGCTATTGCCTCTTGCAACCTATAAGCAATATTTGGATATCATTTTGATAGCAAAGAAACTATTCAATCGCAATCGATAAATTATATCAAATTTCTTCACCTTAATCCGCTTATATTTTTGATCCTCGTTTGAAATGCAATATATAATCAGAACCCAAAGTTCCGTTGATCAAGAAAAGCGGAAGTTCCGGTTCATACAAAGTATTTTATTTAATTTTCAATCTATTATCTAATACCAGCTTTTGCTTCAGCATGTAACCACCATGAGTCTGACCTTGTTTGGTGCTCCCTGCCTATGGAATTACACATCTTCTTATATAATTTTGTGGATATTTCTAATGGTTGTACTTTTGGCCCGATTTTTGAATATTTAAAATTGAAATAAAATCATTAGTAATCAACCGGAGGCGGATGAAGAAGGTCACAACACATGATTGTTCAATCACGGGCATTATTATTGCCAATGCGTGGGATAGAAATGGCAAAGTTACCGGCGTTGCTGTCTATGACAACAATGAAAAAATCTATTTAATTACTAAAAAGACGTTTATCCAAGACCTTCTCTCGGCCGTACAAAAACGGGTCAGGATCATTGGCAAAATCATTAAAATGGCCAATGGCCGTAGGAAAATCGACGTTAAATCCTTCAAAGTCATCGAACATACAGATCATCGAAACTAAAATCATTTCTTTAATACATTAACAAGAAGTAATGAAAAAGCATAAAAGGCCCTTAAAGGCTAAAACCTGGCACCCATTTTGCTAAATAAAAGGAGGAGAAGCCTTCTCGGTAATGAACGGCTTAGTCTTTTAGTACTAGGATTTAAGGGCAACCTATAGAATCCGGATGCAATATTATCAATTCTAAAACAAACCAATTAAAGGAGAATGAAAAAATGTCTGATTCATTGCAACGACGCAAGCGTGAAGGTAAAGAATTAGTGGGATTTAAAAATGAACTCGACAACCTGTTCGACAGATTTTTCGGTCTTGATTTCCCGATCTCGCGGAAGTTTCTCGGACGCGGCGACTGGGACCCGCGGGTCGACATGATTGAAGGAAAAGACACCCTCACGATCAAGGCGGAAATTCCCGGCTGCAATCCGAAGGATATAGACGTCAGGCTCGATGATCGGATGCTGACCATTAAAGGAGAGAAGAAGCAGGAAAAAGAAGAAAAGGAAGATAATTTCCATCGTGTCGAACGATCTTATGGTTCCTTTATCCGAAATATAAACTTGCCTGCCGATGTTGATCAGAAAAATATCGATGCATCATATAAGAAAGGTGTTTTGAAACTCGTCTTCAAAAAAACCGCGGAAATGGAAGGCAAAAAGATCGAAATTAAAACCAGCTGATACTTCCCGGGTGGCTGCATTTTGCAGCCACCCTTAACCCTGAAGTCACGGGCAAATTTAGAATTCCAAGCCAATGCTTCCAACTCAAATATCATTCGGCCTTTATTCCTCCCCCCCCCCTTAAGTATCATTATGATTGATCAAAAGCCAATGACATGTAACTCTGTCTTTTAGTCATCTGTGGGGAATCTATAGCGAGGATTTGAGAAATGTATTTAACGTTCGCATGGGCTTTGATAGAGCCATGCATGGACTTGATAAAGGCATACTTCAGCTTACGGAAGCTATCATTTGGCTGCAGGTTATTCGGTAGCAGCGGAACCTTTAATCGGCTTTTTTTCCCTGGTTTTTTTTATCGGGATTCGGAGGGGCCAAACTAACTAACTTATTGTTGAATATGAATTATTTACATTGGATTCCTATCACATTACATTTTCTTGTGGCCGTTATTGCCGCCGGCCACGCTCTTATATTGAAAACGGATCCCAGAGCCGCTTTGGGTTGGATTGCAGTATGCTTGATGTTCCCCCTACTGGGGCCGTTGCTGTACTTTCTTTTCGGTGTCAACCGGATACGGACAAGAGCTCAAAAACTTAACCCTCTTTTTCCTTTCCAATTTGATGTAGATTCTGAACATTTTGACTATCAAACTGAGCCTGCCATTTCCTCTTTGTTTGTATCACAAGAGCTTGCGGAAATTATACGAATTTCGAGTGCGGTTACACGACGACCGCTTGTTGGTGGAAACACCATCAAACTATTAAAAAACGGTGAACAAGCCTATCCAGCGATGCTGGAGGCGATAAATAATTCACGATATTCACTTTTCTTGTCGACCTATATATTTGAAACCAATAAAATGGGCCGGCAATTTATCGCAGCACTGACCCAAGCCGTCCGACGTGGCGTTGACGTTAGAGTGATTATCGATGGTATTGGCGAATTATATGCCTTTCCCCGGGCCGGTACACTACTCAAGAAAGGCGGTGTGCCCATAACCCGCTTCTTGCCACCTAAGATGATTCCACCCACTTTCCATATCAATTTGCGCAACCATCGAAAAATCATAGTTGCCGATGGGCGGGTAGGATTCATCGGGGGCATGAATATCGGTGACCGCCACTTGGCAGAAGCGCAGGAGAATCCCGGACGTGTGGTTGACCTCCATTTTCAGCTGGCAGGCCCTGTTGTCAAACAGATTGAGCATGTTTTTCTTGAAGACTGGGTATTTTGCACCGGCGAACAAATGCTTGAAAAAACCATACCGCCGGATACAGCCGATGACATCATCTGCCGGGCTATAGTCGAAGGTCCCAATGAAGACCATGATAAGCTTGCAACGATAATGTTCGGCGCGGTAACAACAGCTCATCGCAGCATTTCAATCATGACTCCTTACTTCCTTCCTACCCGCGATCTTATTACGGCATTACAAAACGCTGCATTGCGCAATGTTGAAGTTAATATCCTTTTGCCCGGAAAAAGCAATCTTCCCTTTATTCAGTGGGCAACCACAAAAATGCTTTGGCAGCTTCTGCAAAAAGGTGTTCGCATTTATTATCAGCCGCCGCCATTTGTACACAGCAAGTTATTCATCGTGGATGACCAATATGCTCAGATTGGATCGGCTAATATCGATCCCCGAAGTCTGCGTTTAAATTTTGAACTAGCTGTAGAAGTTTATGGGAAAACGGTTTCGGATGTTTTATCGCCCCACTTCAATCAGAGTTTGGTGAAATCTCGAGAAATCACATTTCAAGAAGTGGAGGCCCGTTCTATCCCGATACGGATCAGAGATGCCCTGGTGTGGCTTTTTTCGCCTTATTTGTAAAAAGGAACTTTGGAGAGACTAAGTGGGTAACCAATGTTAATTTTATGCGTTTTATTATTTGCACGATTTTTGCTTGGTAGTCTGAAGATGGACGAACCTATAAATGGAGATATCTAATCTCATGCAACAAAATCGAAATGTCTATCCGCTTTTGCCTGAACGATTGTCGGGACTTGGCATTCTGGCCGGCAATTTATGGTGGAGCTGGCGCCCCAGAGCCCGAATGCTTTTCAAAATGTTAGACCGCCAGGCTTGGAAAGAAAGCGGACACAACCCTGATAAAATGCTGCGTGAACTGACACCGGAAATTCTTGCCGCGGCTACATCCAATGCGGAGTATCTGCGACATTATGATGTGGTGATGTCCATCTTCCGCAGTTATATGGATCGAAATAATTATGCCCAGATAGAAGGTACGCTGGCGCAGCCAATCAGACCGGTGGCCTATTTTTCGGCGGAGTATGGTCTGCACCGATCTTTACCCTTTTATGCCGGCGGTTTAGGTTTTCTAGCGGGTGATTATCTCAAAGAATGCAGTGATATGAACATCCCGTTGATAGCGGTGGGTTTTATGTATCCTGAAGGATATCTGCACCAAAAAATTCATGAGGATGGTTGGCAGGCAAACATTACCGAACGCTTGGACCGCGAAGCATCCGCTATTTCACGCGTACTGACAAAAGACGGTGCACAGTTGATCATCAAGGTGCCATTGATCGAACCACCCATTTATGTCGCGGTTTGGAAAGTGGATGTAGGCGTGACACCCCTTTATCTTATGGATACAGACATCCAGCAGAACGAACCCTGGAACCGTTCCATTTCGGCCAGGCTTTATTCCGGTGATCTTGAGCAGCGTCTTCGTCAGGAAATCGTTCTTGGTATCGGTGGAGCCGAGGTGCTCGAAAAGCTGGGAATCGCCTATGGAATGATTCATTTAAACGAAGGACATGCAGCATTTGCTCTGCTTGAAAGAATCAGAGATCAAGTTGCTCAAGGCACCTCTTTCGAAGATGCTTTGGCCGGGGTGAAAAAAACAACCGTCTTTACGACGCATACACCTGTTGCCGCTGGGCACGACATATTTCCGTTTTATATGGTGGAAAAATATTTTCACTCCTACTGGTCGGGATTGGGTTTGGATCGCGGTGCTTTTATGGCGTTGGGAACCCATCCGCGCTACCCGGATCATGGTTTTAATATGACCGTCCTGGCATTCAAATCTTCCGGTTATCATAATGCCGTCAGCGATCGTCATGCCGTTGTTTCGCGAACAATGTGGCAGGATTTATGGCCCGGGAAAAAGCTAAACGAAATCCCCATTGATGCCATCCCCAACGGCATACACGTCCGCACCTGGCTGGAACCAAAACTGAAGCTACTGTTTGACCGATACCTCGGTGCCGGATGGCTGAATGATCATGACAATCCCTATGTATGGGAATTGATCGATAAGATACCGGGCAAACAGTTATGG
>Ga0180435_10004913_pt1 | contig 13088 bp, 13 predicted proteins | sample SS_ome_3_FD_132467 | JGI IMG/M metagenome (GOLD analysis project Ga0180435, IMG submission 132467) | Hypersaline lake sediment archaeal communities from the Salton Sea, California, USA - SS_3_S_1 metaG | ecosystem: Environmental > Aquatic > Non-marine Saline and Alkaline > Hypersaline >... | reverse complement strand
TATTGGCACCCAGTCTCCGCCTGTCATCTTTACTGTAGCTGTCCTCCTGGGATCGATGACAACCACTTCGGCTCCCTTTCTGGCGGCCGCCATTATCCTTTTCATGTCTATGGGTGGAAGGTCGGTAGCCGGATTTGTCCCCCATACTACTATTAGTTCGGAATTCTCGATATCAGAATAAGTGTTCATAAACATACGGCCCATGGTCACATGAGGGGCGATCATGCCAAATGCTACATAGCATAATGCTCCCACGCCCATGGTATTGGGGGACCCGAAGGGAAAAAGCACGCTGCTGGCTGACGAGACAGCCGCCCCTTTGGGCTGATATATATCACAGAAGGAAAGCTCGAAACTTCCCACCCCGGTATAGATGGCATTGGCCTCGGCGCCGTATTTTTCCTTGATATGGATAAGCCTGCCGGTGATAGCATCATATGCTTCGTCCCATGATATGCGTTCAAAATCAAAGCTGCCCTTTTTGCCCTTTCTTTTCATAGGATAAAGAAGCCTGTCTTTGGAATATATTATCTCCCCGGCATGTTCAGCCAGACGGCATATGATGCCCATGGGCGATCCCGGGTCCGGCTTTATGTTCGTTATCCGGCCATTTATGTCATATTGGGCTATTATCCAGCAGCCGGCGCTGCAAATACCGCATATTCCTTTCTTCTCCATGGTATTATTATATAGAATAATCATATATTGCCAAAATGGGTTATATGCAGGCTCCTGTAAGAATATTTTGTTTTGCACAGCCAGTGTCAGGATAGTATTAGAACAGGCAGCATTGCCAGCCTTGAATTTTCCCAGCCATTTGACCGCCCAGGTAAATACTTTGACTCTCTGGGCCTTTAAGGGATCGTCTCCCGTCAATATGCAGCTATTGGAAGGGATACGGCCGCCCTGCAGGAGTGCGGATACATCTCAACTCATAACCGGCTTTATTAGTTAAAATAATATAAACTATGAATTCCTTCTGTCCTTTACGACTCTTGCGGGAGTACCGACAGCAATTGAATAATCCACTATGTCTTTGGTGACGATTGCGCCAGCACCTATAATACAGTAATCACCGACATTGCATCCATCCATTATAATGCTTTTGGCTCCGAGCCAGCTGTCCCTTCCTATTTTTATGCCCATCCCATGCGTATCCTGGTCTCTCAACGGCACATAGATCTCATCAGACATGTGACCTCCGCCGATGACGTAGGCATATGCCGCGAAAAGGGTGTTTTCCCCTACTTCAACATTGTTTAAAGAAGCTATGTATGAATTAAAACCAATATTTACCTTCGGGTGCAGTATAACATTGCCATTCTTGCAGGAGATTATGGTATTGCGTCCCAGAAACACACCATCGCCAATTTCAATTCCTTTATTGTCAATACCCTTGGCATCAAGCATAACATTTTCATCTATTACTACATTATTGCCCAGTGATATCTTATAAGGGTGCCTTAGCGTGACATGCTTAGCGATCATGACGCCCCTGCCCATTTTTTTAAATATCAGGCGGTAAAATATACCTCTCAAAAAGATGCCGGCAGCTCCAGGCCAGCTGGCAAATAGTGTCGTTATGATCTCATATTTTAGCAATGCCAGAAAACCCTTTTTGCCCACAATCAAATCCGAGTAAGCTGAGATCTTGGATTTTTTGTCCTTATCAAGGGTATTTTGTATAAGTTCATATTTTTTGCCGTTTTTTTGCATTATCTGATCCCTTTCTTTTAGAAACCTGGTCTCCTCTATTCTAAATATTAGTAAAATTATTTATCACTTTGAAAATATATTATAATTTTAAAAGTTATATTAAAATAAAAATAACAGAAACATGCAAATGCTTTTGCTGTATTACGACAAACTGCAAGCCTTATCTTGGTCCCATTAATAATCTGGGATGCTGCATCACCAGGAAGCAGCAATAAAAACTATATGTTTTTTTAATTTATATTGCTTTAAGACATATAGTATATTATGGTATATCCGACTTTATAAATTAACATAGATGAAAGGAAGCTATGAAGGCTTTTGTCACAGGCGGAACCGGCTTTACCGGCGGACATCTTGTAAAGAGGCTTGTAAAAGACGGCCATGATGTTACAGCTCTTGCAAGGCCTGTAAGCAATACAGAAAAACTTGAAAAACTTGGCGTAAATATAGTACGCGGCGACATTAAAGACAGGGATGTCATCTTTGAGGCAACCAAAGGTGCTGACTATGTATTTAATATTGCAGCAGCATTCAGGGAAGCAAATCTTTCCGAGGAAGATTTTTATGATGTCAATTACAGATCAGTCAAACATAAGCTTGAGGCCTGCGAAAAACACAAGGTAAAAAAATTCATACACTGCAGCACGATCGGGGTTGTCTCTTCGGTGTCCAACCCGCCTGCAGACGAAACCACCCCTGCATGCCCGGGAGATGCATACCAGGCATCAAAATATGCTGCTGAACGTGAAGTTTTAAAACAATCAGAAGAAAGATCTATACCGGCAACTGTTATAAGGCCGTGCGCAATATATGGTCCGGGTGATTTAAGGATGCTTAAGCTTTTTAAAATGATATCAAAGAAAAGGTTTGTCTTTTTTGGCCAGGGCAAAGTACATCTTCACACAGTTTTTATTGATAACCTGATAGATGGATTTATGCTGGCAGCACAAAAGGAAGAAGCGAATGGCCATGTATTTATTATTGGCGATGAAGGATATGTTACTTTGAAGAAGCTTGCAGCAATGGTAGCCAAAGAATTAGGGGTCAGCGAGCCAAACATCCATCTGCCTTACAGGCCTGCTGAGGAGATGGCAAAATTGGTTGAATATTCCTACAGGAAGTTAAAAATAAAAAAGGAACCCCCAATATACAAGAGAAGGATTGCCTTTTTTAAGAATAACCGTGCATTCAGTATTGAAAAGGCAAAGACCATACTTGGATATCATCCCAAAGTAGACCTGGAGACAGGTATCTCGCAAACAGCAAAGTGGTATATAAAGAAAGGGTTTATTGCAAAATGCGTTTCTTTTTTACCAGCCATGGATTTCTTGCTTTTCACCTTACCCTGTTTAAGCTGTGAAATTGCTGCTATCTGAGAAATATCTGGAGATAGATTTTTCTTTTTATGGCAAAATCAGCCTGATATTCATCATCCGGCAGAATTCCACAAGCTCGTTATAAAGGCTTTCCCCGTATCCCAGGCATACTCATCCATGTTAATGGTCACCAGGGCGCTGCAGTCTATCTTCTACATATTTATGACCCTTGCCAGCCTCCTGTATTGCCCTGTGGGACCCACGGGGAGAATTAAAGAGGTCCTTTTTCCCAGGCTGTTGTTTTCTTTTATCTTATTTACAGAAAGCCTCACCATCTCATTGTACATATCCTCTGCGGTGTCTACCGGCATTATCCTGATGTCATTATTTGCCAGCACATCCTTTTCTGTGATACTCAAGAAATCCATCTCGCTGCCTTTCATCTAAAGTAAATGTATCTTTTAATGCATCTCCACATCACATGAACCGATTGCCGGCTTATAGAAATTAAACTGTACATCCTCATGTTCTGCCAGCAGTGACATGGGTACGGCTGAATCGGTTATCTTCCTGGAGATCATATATGAAGTAAGCCTCATCCCGAAGGGATTGTCATGATTTCCTGCATGCCATATTGACACTTTCTGGGATTTCCAGGTCTCTACCGGACCGACAGTTATGGCCTGAAGAGGAATATTGGAAACCACGCCCCCTCCGGAAGTCCTGGCATTCTGGATTATGGTCATGGGGTGGAGTTCTACTATCCTGGCGCCCAGTTTCCTGTATTGGTCCGGAGAAGGCGGAGCATCGCTATATTGGCCTTCCCTCCTTACCGGATCATTAAATGCCCAATGCTTTACATCTCCCTGGCCTCCCTGCATGATAAGGCATCTTATATCATCATATGATGCCGAATAGTCTTCAATATTATCTGCCCTGAGGAAATGGATATTCTCAGCAGGCATGACCAGCTCTTTTCTTATCCTGTCAAAGCACAGCTCCATGTCTGCCCTGGCGAAGCTGAGAGGATCTGATGGTGGGACTTCCTTCCTATCCATGTACCATTCGTCCATACCCCAGAAGTGTCCGTTTCTTATATCTATATCAAGTTCGTTCACTATCCTGGCTACCAGGGGCAGCTGTTCCGTAGGTCCAATGGGTCCGCAGATACCGGCAGGGTTGTCCGGCGTAGACTGTTTCCAGCACTTTATATATTCCAGAGCTTCTGCAGTATAGAAGGATTCAAGGGTATCGTAGAATTTTATAGCAAACCCGGGTCTTTCAAGTCTTTTAATATCATCGATAGACAGCCTGGCTGCATCTTTCAGTATTTCTTCATCCAGGGTGGTATAATCCCACCAGCCGCTGGAAACCTTGCTCATATTCCTCATGTGTTCACCTTTCTTCTTTTACAAAACAGATGTAAAGAGATAGACTTAAGCAATCTATGATCTCAATCTATCTGCATTTGAGACCCCTGATATGACTTCCCGGGTCACGAATAATCCTGATTTTTCCATCCTGGTTATAAGGGTAACGGGAAATCTGGCAGAAGGCTTGCTGTATAATATTTTATGGAGCGCCGCAGCCTGGTGGGGGTGTTCCAGGTATATATTTATCTTTTTGGAAGCCGCTATTTCTTTCATACCGATAGTAATGCATCTTCGGGGTATAAGGTCCACAAAACCATTGTATTTAAGACTGGTTATAATCATGGTATCCCTTGACACACCAAGCACCCTGGTCTCAAGACCCATAAAATCTCCAATAGGCATATCTTCTACAGGTTCATTGAAAGCAATATGGCCATTTATACCCACCCCCGAAAAGCATATATCGGCACCTCCCAGCTCTTGTATCAGCTTTCCCGTCTCCCGGGGATTTTCCGGGTCAGGAAAATATATGTTTTCCGGTTTGACTGCCAGGTCACTGTCAAGAAGGTCAAAAAGGTTTTCCTTCATGAATCCTCTGAAGCTGACGGGATTGGACATACATATATAATGATCATCATCATCCAGGAACTCATCCATATTTACAGTCACCAGGTTTCTGCATGATATGCGCCGGGAATTGCACAAAGCGGCAAATCTCCTGTATTGGCCCCGGGGTCCTACCGGCAGGATAAATGAGGTGGTCCTGCCGTATTCATTATTTTTTTTTATGGTATCTGCCATTAACCCGGCAATACTCTCATATACCCCGGTTCTGTCATCCAGGATATTGATATTTTTACCGGTCTTCAGTATTTCCCTTATACCCTTATTATCATTATCCATATGAACTAGCTTTTAAACATTTTGCTTATATTATTTATTATATCATCTTTCTGGGGTACATTTTCCCGTATCTTATACCCACAATCTGGTGATCGGTGTATCCAGATATATTCTGCCAGTATGTTGAAGTTGTCAAACTCTGATATCAGCTCCCTTCATATATGGCCAGTATATTCTCTACCGGGGTATCTGCAGTAATATAATGCGAGGGGCCCAGTATGATGCCTCCTTCATTTCCGAATACGGATCTTATCCTGCTTACTTCCCGGCGGATCTCTTCAGGCGTGCCGCCGGTCAGCATCTTCTGGGCATCAACACCCCCGTGAAAGCATATATCTTTCCCGAATCTTTTCTTAAGGCCGGATATCTCCATATCCCTGGCTGATACCTGCACCGGATCCAGGATATCTACTCCCATCTCAATAAGGTCCGGTATGACCTTTGAGCAATTGCCGCATATATGATATGAGACCAGGAGACCCTTTGCCTTTGCGGCTTCTATTATCCTGCTGTGCCAGGGTTTATAAAACTTTTGCCACAGTTCACGGGAGATCATGAGGTCATCCTGGGTGGCAAAGTCGTCCCAGATCCCGTAAAGGTCTATCTCTTCCCCTATGGAGTCCAAATTCCTGGATGCAAATTCAAGCATGAACTCTCCTATCCTGGCGATAAGCATCTCTGCATATTTCTGGTTATGGACCAGGTCTATCATCATATTGTCAATACCCCTCATAAAAAGCGAGGTCATAAAAATGCTGTTTATGCAGTACGTATTGAGGAATAACCTTTCAGACCTTCTTATTTCCGATGCAGCTATTTCCTCCTGTTCTTCGGGTTCCTTGAAAATGGCATCGGTTATTACTTTGTAATTATCAAAATCAAACCATTCAATACGGGGGAAAGGATATACCTTCAGATCGCTTATCCGGCTCTTCTCAGCCAGTGGAGGATCCTTGTGGAAAACTATGTCGGTGGTGCCGGCAATATCGATCTCTACCGGTTTAATGCCCCATATAAAAAAATGATTGATCTCATAGACTGCATCAGGCCTGGGTCCGGTATATTTGGGAAGATAGGAAGTAAAGGCCCCCAGAGTCTCTCCGTCGGAGAAATTATCTGCACCTATCTTTGCCAGAAGCAGTTCCCAGTTTTTCTCTATATCAGTAAGCCCGAAGTGGCGCATCAGTCTTTCATTGACCGGCGGGTCAGCCCTGTACATGGTGGGTATCCTGTTTACTGTCCTGTGTCTTATAGAATCCATCATCAATCTTTTTATATTCATAACTGCTATTCCTTTACCTGTATTCAAAATTACACCATCTTATATGAGTTATACTCCCTTCTGTGCACCAGTAGGCTGCCATTATGCTTCCATCCTCCAGCATCACTGCATGCGGCATTCCAAAACCGTATCCCATCATGGACTGAAGTTCACCCTCGTTTTAACTTTCTTTTTGAAGAGAAGGCGCCCCCTGATAATAGCAGTATTTTTCCCAGTCCCAATCCCGCATATCAATTTTATCCTCCTATATCTATTCTCTCTATATTATATACCTTATATATGAAATAATTTATCTATGAAAATCCCCATCAAATAATATTTTTAAAAATAATTAAATACCCCTAATCTTAAAGATAAAAATAGAATTAATAGGATCCTACATCATCCAGGGATTATCGGACCTGGAATACAGGATGCGATCTTTGCGGAAAGTATAATAATTTAAATACAGCCATAAGCATATTTTCCCTTTATATGACCAGTCGTGATATTATTAATATATGAAAAAAATAGTAATACTCTGCCCCACACAGAGGGACCGGCGGGAACTGGGGATCATAAGCAGGGAAAATGGTTACGGGCATGATCATATATTCTACGGTGATAACCCCCGTGAACGCCTGGCAGATTTTGACCCCTTCCTTTTTTTGGAGACATTTGAAAAAGACTTCAGGGAGATAGCAATAGACGGTATCATGGGCACCCATGATTATCCCGGATCACTTCTTGCCAGCATATTGTGTGAAAGACATGGATTGACCTCTATCGGGATCATTGCAAACATCATTTGCCAGAATAAATATTACAGCAGGATGATACAAAAAGAGGCAGTTCCCCGGGCGGTACCCGGTTTTACCCTTGTAGACCCTTATGATCCGGGATCCTCAGAGCTGCCCGGTTTTCCTTTCTTTATCAAGCCGGTCAAGTCATTTTTCTCCATATTTGCCGGCAGGATCGATAACCAGGAACAGTATGAAGAATATCTTTCCAGCTTCAGAAGGTCAGGGACAGGGTTTTCCCTTCCTCTTGACCGCCTTATGGGAAAATACTCAGATCTTGAGCCTTGCGGTGATCATCTCCTGGCAGAGGAACTTATGCGGGGAAAACAGGTCACCCTGGAGGGCTATGTATATAATAAGGAAGTAACATTTTTGGGTATAACTGACTCTGTCATGTATCCGGGCACCATAAGCTTTATGAGATTCGACCATCCTTCCCGCATACCCGCTGTTGCAGGAAACCGGATGAAGGAAATAACGGAAAAGGTCATCCCGGCCGCCGGCATCGATAACGGGATGTTTAATATAGAGTTTTTTTATGACCAGGTTACTGATGATATAAAGATAATAGAGGTAAATCCCCGCATGGCCAGCCAGTTTGCCGACCTCATGGAAAAGGTACACGGTACTAATAGCTATAAGATACAGCTTGACATAGCCCTGGGCAGAAAGCCGCGTTTTGAGAAAGACAGGGGGATACACAGATGTGCCTCCAGCTTCGTCCTCCGGTCCTTTGAAGACCGCAGGATCAGGAAGATCCCCGGGAAAAAAGAGATAAACAGGGTCCTGGAAATATTCCCTGATGCCAGGATAGAGGTCTACGGAAAAAAGAAAGCCCTGCTTTCCAGTGAACTGCAGGACATGCAGAGCTACCGTTATGCTGTGGTCAATTTGGGGGGAGATTACCTGGAAGATCTGAAAAATAAATTCACAGAATGCAGGGAGATCCTGGGCTTTGAGTTCGGATAGATCATGTATTTTTTTACACCTGGATTATTTAAATTTTATTTTAGCCTTCTCTTTTGGTAAAATTGATCTGTGGTTTTCTTTCAGACTGATGCCGGTTATAAAAGGGCAGGTATCCAGGGCGTTTTAGGAGATGATGAAGAAGATCATGTTTTTAGTATCTTCTATAAGCAGGCCCCGGATGTTTCCTGTTAATATGTTCTCTGAAAAGGTTAGGGTGATATTATTTTTATTCCAGGAAATCTTATTCAGGCAGCAGGATAAATATGGAAGAACTGAACATAAGGGTAGGAGATTCAATAAGGAATAACCGGCAAGCCCTGGCCAGGCAGGTAATGCAATCATATGCCAAAAAGAACCCCTTGAAACGCGAGCAGGAACTATCATTCTATAATGGTATATTATTCAATCTTTCTTTTCTTGCTGAGAGCATAACATTTTCCAGCAATTCCCTTTACTGCAATAATGTCGAATGGGCAAAAAGCCTGTTTGCGAAGCATGATATCCCTGTAAAGGATGCCCTGGCGCTGCAGGATATCATATCAGATGTCATCAGGGATAATTTGCCCGCCGAGATCAGTGAACTCGCAGCCGGCTATATTGAAGACGGTATTTCAGTGATGAAAGATCCTGCAGGATCAGTACCCGCATTCATCAATAAAAAAGACAGGCTGTACCGGGAAAGCAGGCAGTATCTGGACTATCTTCTGAACCAGGACAAGTCTTCCGCAAGCAGTTTCATAATAGGTCTGGTAGAGAATGGCACCAGCATCAGGGATATATATACCCATATCTTCGAACCGGTCCAGATTGAATTGGGAAGGCTGTGGCAGAAAGGGGATATAACTGTTGCCCGGGAACATTATGCCACTTCAGTGACCCAGCTCATAATGTCACAGCTTTACAATTACCTCTTCAGGGCAGACAAGAGTGAAAATGCTTTTGTGGGGGCCTGTTCTTCGGGAGAGCTTCATGAGATAGGACTAAGAATGGTATCCGACATCATAGAGCTGGAAGGATGGGATACTTATTATCTTGGTGCCAACACGCCTGTAGAAGGAATTGTGGATACACTTGTAAAATGCGGAGCTAAGGTAATAGGTCTTTCTGCAACTATGGCTTTTAACCTTTATGGCCTGAAAAAGATAATAGATGCCGTAAGGTCTACCAGGGAATGCAGCCAGGTAAAGATATTGGTGGGAGGATATGTCTTTAAGAACAATAAGGGACTGTGGAAAGAAATAGGAGCAGATTATTTTGCCTCGGGTATAAGTGATGCAGTCTCGATTATCACAGGTTCAGGAGATAAATATGACTGAGACTGATATAGATACTGACCAGCCCAAACCAAAGAAATATGCCAAAAATATTGTATTCCTGTGCAATAAGAAAGGAGTTGTCTCCGGCATCATAAATGATGCTTTAAACCTTGATGCCAAAAAATATTCAGGCAAGGATTTTATCCAGATCGTTGACGTCAATGACCGGGGAAAAGCTATAGACCTACTTAAGCGTATGGAAAGCGAGACAGTGGTCCAGGATGTGGAGATGTTATTCGATACCGGACATCAAAACGAGGTCTTCCTATTCACTGGCATACAGCTCGGCAACAGGAAGCTTATAATAGCCAGCGACACCTACCACAGCTTGAACCACCTCTTTGATGAGATGAGCAGGATATCCAATGAACAGACGAATATAACCAGGGAACTGGCCAGGCAAAAAGAAAAAGTAGCAAGCATAGAGAGGAAAAGAATAGAAAGAGATCTGCATGACTCAGTGAGCCAGACCATCTTCTCGGCAAGTATTATAGCAGAACTCATACCGGAATTATGGGAAAAAGACCAGGAAGAGGCAAAAAGGCAGATGAATAAACTCAAGATCCTGACACATGACGCCCTTAACGAGATGAGAAGGCTGCTTATGGAATTAAGGCCCGAATCTTTTGCCGGTGAAAATATAGACGACCTTCTAAAGCAGCTGGTAAACTCCCTGAAGCTTCGCTCAAATATAGATATCAAACTTAAAATAGAAGGCAGTCGTGATCTGTCCCGGGAAGCAAAAGAAGTGATATACCGGATAACCCAGGAATCATTGAACAATGCCGTCAAGCATTCAGGGGCCGATAAGGTCAGTGTCATACTTGAAAAGAAGCCCCAAAAAACCATTTTGACCATAACTGATAATGGAAAGGGTTTTGATACCAAAAACATATCCAAGAGGAAGCTGGGCCTTTATATCATGGATCAGAGAGCAGGCTCTATAAATTCCAGTTTGGATATCAAGAGCAGCCCAGGAGAGGGTACGAATGTATCTCTAGTATACAAATATAAGGACGGGGAATAAAATGGAAGACTCTAAAAATATCAGCATCCTTATAGCTGATGACCATGCAATAACCAGGGATGGCCTTAAGACTATGCTTAAACTTAATGATGATCTCAGGCTGGTGGGTGAGGCTGTAAACGGCAAAGAAGCAGTAGAACTCTGTAATGAATTATGTCCCGACGTGGTATTGATGGATATTGAGATGCCTGTCCAGAACGGGGTCTCGGCCATAGATGACATAATGAGAAATAATCCCGGTACCAAGATAATAGCGCTGTCAAGCTTTGTGGACAGCAAATTGATAAAAAATGCCATAAAGGCGGGAGCCAAAAGCTATATCATTAAAAATATCTCGCCGCGGGAGCTGGCACAGCATATAAGGGATACTCATAACGGCCAGTCTTTCTTTTCCCCTGAAGCCATGGAATCAATGGCCCAGGACATCCGGTCTCCTTCCGGCGGGATCTCTCTTCTAACCGAAAAAGAAAAGGATATCCTTATCATGATAGCCAAAGGCCATTCAAACAAGTCCATCGCCAGACAGCTTTTTGTAAGCGGCAATACCATAAAATTCCATATAAGCAATATCCTGTCCAAGCTGGGAGTATCCAACCGGGCCCAGGCAGCTGCTATCGCAGTCAGGGAAAACCTGCTTGACTGATCCTTTATACTACCCATTCCTACAGGTAAAAGACTACCAATAATTCCAGCCTTTTGCATGTGCCCTGCTTTCTGTCCTGAATATATAATTTAGATGTATTTTATTAAAAAGGAAGTATACCTTGAGGATCATGATTGCAGCAAAGAATAAGGCATTGGGATCGGCGCTCCGGACATTGATAGAGTTCAATGGTCATAATGATGAAATACTGGTTTCTGAAGAACCAACCAGTTTTTTTGAAAGATTAAGCAAATTGGACTTCGGGGTCATTCTCCTGGACTGGGATCTTTTTAATTCCAGGACTATAAATGTCATAAGAGTCATAAAAAACGATTACCCGCAGCTGAGACTTATATGTATGGATATACATCATGAGAATATTAGAAATGCTCTTGATGCCAGCGCAGACGCATTCTTTTTTAAAAGTGATCCGCCGGTAGAACTCCTGAACCTGATCAGACGTTTCCGGTTGATGCAGTAAAACAATTTAAGTTTATATATATATTTATCAAAAACAGATCAACATAACAAGGAGAGGAACAAATGAAAAAGACACTAAAATGGCTGCTTATGGTAATGATCATAACCGCCATGACTGTACTTCTGGCAGCACCTTCAATGCTGGCAGCAGAAGACCATCTTTCCACCATAGTGGAGACAGCCGTAGCCGACGGCAGGTTTACCACCCTGGTGGCAGCTGTAGGTGCAGCCGGACTGGCAGACACACTTAACAGCCCGGGGCCCTTTACCGTATTTGCGCCCACAGATGATGCTTTTGCCAAACTGCCTGCAGGCACCATAGATGCACTGCTGGCAGACCCTCAGGGAGCGCTTACTGATATACTTCTTTATCACGTAGTGCCCGGTAAGGTAATGGCAGCCGATGTGGTTGGACTATCCAGCGCCACAGCTGTAAGCGGAAGGATACTGCCTATAGACACCAGTGATGGGGTAAAGGTAGCCGGCGCCAATGTAATAATAACCGATATCGAGTGCTCTAATGGGGTCATTCATGTCATAGATACGGTTATGATACCGCCTGAGGCCAAATATCAGGCAGGTGATATGGGTGCGGCAGGATTTGTAACCAGGACATATAATATGCTCCTGGGAAGAAATCCTGATGTTGACGGACTAAATTACTTCGCCGGAGGACTGGAAAGCGGCGCCTGGGGTGCAGCTGAGGTAGTAGAAGGAGTGATTTTCTCCAAAGAATCAATGGATATGATGGCCGGATACTCCGACCAGATGTTTGTAGAATATCTCTACAAAATACTGGGAAGACCAGCTGATGCTGACGGCTCAGCTGCCTGGACAGCAGCACTGGCTTCCGGAAGCTCCAGGCATGATGTGGTAAGGGCGTTTACCCGTTCCACCGAGTTTATACTCCTGGCCAAGAGCTACGGGGTAACTCCCTTTACGGCTAACCTGGATACTATTCCGGTCACAGCCATAAAGGCTGGGACATTCCAGACCCTGGTAGCAGCTGTAGGGGCAGCCGGTCTGGTAGATACCTTAAGCGGCGCAGGTCCGTTTACCGTATTTGCGCCCACAGATGCCGCATTTGCCAAGCTTCCTGCAGGCACGGTTGATACCCTGCTTGCCGATCCCTCTGGTGCCCTTACAGATATACTTCTGTATCATGTGGTAGCAGGCAAGGTCATGGCAGCCGATGTGGTAAACCTTACCAGTGCCGAGACTGTGGGGGGCAATGTACTTCCCATAGATACCTCTGCCGGAGTAAAGGTTGACGGAGCCAATGTC
>Ga0180435_10004911_pt1 | contig 13094 bp, 13 predicted proteins | sample SS_ome_3_FD_132467 | JGI IMG/M metagenome (GOLD analysis project Ga0180435, IMG submission 132467) | Hypersaline lake sediment archaeal communities from the Salton Sea, California, USA - SS_3_S_1 metaG | ecosystem: Environmental > Aquatic > Non-marine Saline and Alkaline > Hypersaline >... | reverse complement strand
CCGCACCGTACCGGTGCCCGGCCAGGAGGACCGCTTGAAACAGCTTCTGGATACCCGCGCCTTGGACATGGTGACCTTTACCAGCTCTTCAACGGTGCGCAATTTCGTCGCCCTGCTGCCGGAAGGCGAACCGGCAAAACACCTGGAAGGCATCCGTATTGCCAGCATCGGCCCCATTACCACGGAGACCGCCCGGGAATCGGGTTTGTCCGTGGACCTGACGGCTGACACATACACGATCCCGGGACTGTGCCGGGCCATTGTTGACCATTACACTATTTAAAACCCAGGACCCAAGCGTTACCCAAATGATTTCCCGACTCATTGACAGCTATAACCGCCACCTCAACTATCTGCGCATCTCCATCACCGACTGGTGCAACCTGCGCTGCATTTACTGCCAACCGCCCGACCAGATTACCAAGCTGGGCCATGACGATATTCTGCGCTACGAGGAGATATTACGCATTGCGCGGGTGGCCGTGGCCATGGGCATCACCAAGATCCGGGTCACCGGCGGAGAGCCCCTGATCCGTAAGGGCGTTACCGGTTTCCTCAAGGAGCTGGCAGCTCTCAAGGGGCTGCAGGATCTCTCCCTGACCACCAACGGCGTGCCGCTGGCCAACAACCTGGCCGCCCTGCGCGATGCCGGCGTGCACCGCATCAATGTCAGCCTGGACACCCTGGACCGTAAAAAATTTCATGAAATTACCGGCCGCGATCAGTTTGAGCGGGTCTGGAAAGGCATCCTCAAAGCCCATGAAATGGGATTTCAACCCATTAAAATCAATGCCGTAGCCCTGCGCGGAATCAACGAAGACGAACTGTGCGATCTGGCCCGGCTCTCCTATGAATATCCCTTCCATATCCGTTTTATCGAACACATGCCCATTGGCACGGCCGAGTTCGGCGCCACCGTGCCCCTGCTCACGCCGGAGATCAAAACCCGCCTGGAATCGGTGGGCAACCTGATCCCCGTCTCCCGCAGTCAGCAGGACGGTCCGGCCCAGCGTTATCGCTTCGAGGGGGCCAAAGGGGAGGTGGGCTTTATCAGCGCCATGAGCCGCCATTTCTGCAACCGCTGCAACCGCCTGCGGCTCACCGCCGCCGGGAACCTGCGCCCCTGCCTGCTCTCCGATTATGAAATCGACATCAAAACCGCCCTGCGGCAGGGTGCCTCGGAAGAGGCCCTGGCGGAAATTTTCCTGACTGCCATCCGCCACAAACCTTCCGACCATCACCTGGCCACCCGCCATCCCCAAGCGGTGGGCGGCCAGATGTCCAAAATCGGCGGATAGCCCCACGGTCATTCGTCACGGTGAACCGTATCAGGTGAAAACCCAGGCAGGCACACCGCGATATACTCGGCACCTTCGGGATCGGGGGTGCTGTATTGAATCCACTCCCCGGCCCGGACAATGGCGGCCTGACCGGCATGGATATCGTAAGCTTCGTCCCTGGTGCAAATCCGCAGCATTCCGTTCAGCACCACCGTATACTCATCGAATTCCGGGGTCTGCCCGGGTTCCTCCCATCCAGCAGGGCTGCGCATGCGGGCCACACTGACATCGGCGGTGGCGCTGTTGACGCGTCCCACATACTCTTCAATGATCTTGGGCTTGTTGCCGGCAGCCTCGATCACCGAGGGTTCTTCGATTTTCCTTACCACGGATCGTGCCTCCCTTGGTATTGAGTTGTTGACAATTAGTATCAATAATGATATCTTAGGCTATGTCAAAAATAAATGCGATCATTAAGCAAATGCAGAGCAATCCCAAGGGCATCAGGTTTGCCGACTTATGCCGGGTGTGTGAACATTTCTTTGGTGATCCGCGCAGCAGCGGTTCCAGCCATCGCATATACAAAACCCCGTGGCAAGGGGATCCTCGGGTGAATATCCAGAACCACCGAGGGAAAGCCAAGGCCTACCAGGTCAAGCAGGTGTTGAAGGCCATTGCCAGATTGGAAGGTAAAGATGCCTCTTAAAAATGATCGTTATACATACCGGGTGACTTGGTCTGCCGATGACCAAGAATATGTTGGCCTGTGCGCCGAGTTTCCAAGCCTGAGCTGGCTATCCAGTTCACCGGAAGCCGCACTGAAAGGTATCCGGAGGATTGTTGGGGAAGTCGTGGATGACATGCAGGCCGAGGGGGAGAGCGCTCCCGAACCCATTTCATTAAAGAAATACAGCGGTAAATTCATAGTCCGCATCCCCCCCGAGATCCACCGGGATCTAGCGCTTCAGGCCGCCGAATCAGGGGTAAGCCTCAACCGTTTGGCCAGTGCCAAACTGAGCAAATCATAAATTTTGAGCGGATTGACACCATGTTCCAGGAATAGAATTTAGTGCCCGTCCGAAAAGTGCATCTTTTAGCCCCAGGCGGTGTTCCCGCAGTTCCCGCATTTTCCCAATCCTCAACGTAGCTCCGCTACGCCTGCGGTTGGAAAAATGCTGCGGCCTTGCCTGGGACTAAAATCTACTCTTTTCAGTCAGACACGAACTAATAGGCGCGAATACGGTTTATCAGAAAGGATCGTCCACCGCTGAAGGGGCGAAATCGGATCGGATCATTTCCAGGATTTCCCTGCCCATGGCCAGCCCCAGGTCAATGAAATCAGGTCCGTATTCACGGCCGCTGGGGGTGCGGAAGGTGTCGCGAATGCGTTCCACAGCAGCCAGGCCATTGGGAAACCGTTTCAGGAAATCATCCAGGCTGGGATTCAGGCAGGCCACCATGTCCCACAGCATGTACCTGAAATTATCCGGCCCCCAGCGGAACTTGTCGGCATCGTACAGGGCATCGGAAAGTAGCTGGCCCACGGGCGTGGCCATGGGCCGGGGGACTTTAAAGGCCACATGGTTGGTAATGGCCGCGCATACTGCCGCTACTTCACCATCAGTCAAAGGGAATTCCGCCAGGATCCCGGCTGCGCGTTTAGCGCCTTTTTCGGCATGGTCCGGCCGGCCGCGGCGGATATCGTGGAGCAGGCCGGCGCAGTGCGCCAGGAGGACCCGGCGGGACAGGTCCCCTTGACCACCGGAAGCCCCGCTGCTTTCCAGAATAACCAGGGCGCCGGCATCTATGGTCACCCTGCGGGAATGGCCCAGGCCATGGCCCAGGCGCAAATCCTCCTCCCTGGCCACCAGGGCTTCGAGCTGGGCCAGCATGGGCGCCTCCCGCAAAAACGCCTCAGACTGCGCCACTGCATCGGCACAGGTTTCATAGAATCGCGGTTGGGGATAGCGGTCCACAATCTCCCGGGCCCGGGAGCGAATCGGCGCATAAATATTCGTCATGGCATCACAAAAAAAAGGGGCGCCGGCTGCCCACGGCGGCCGAGCCCCTAGCGCTTACGCTTGATCGCAGGTTGGTTAAGGAGTCAGGAACTGGTGCCACCCAGCTCAAAAGGAGCACCGCAGACCTTCCAGCACCCGTCCTCCTTGACGAGGGTCAACTCCTCTTCCACTTCGTAGGTTTCCCCCAAACGAAAGATCTGACCCACCCAGGTAAACACCGGATTGATATTGCGCTTACGGTGGGCATTCAGGGTAACCTGGGCGTGGGTATCGTCAATTTCGTGAACCTCAACCTCAGGATGGATGAGCTTGCTGCGCATGAATCTAGGGGTGAAGCCCATATTCTCACCCAGTTGTTCCTGATTCTGGATGAACGCTGCGACTATGCCGTTCTCGTCCTCTCCTGCCAGGTCCTTGCACAGGCGCTTGGCCATGGCCGGATCCAGGGCATAATAGGCCTTGCTGAATTCCAGCACCGCTTTGCGGGGAGAATCCATGCCATCGGCAAAGACAAAAGCCACCTGCAGGACAATTCCCAACAACAGGGTCAGCACAATCGTCGTACTGCGATTATCACCATTCATGGACGCTTCCTCCCTTGGTTGATCGTTTCACTGGTGAAAGCTCCGATACCATAGAATGGCTCAATGTACAACCTCAAGGTTGGTCGGGGGGTTGTCCAGAAGGCCTTGGCCCTAGGCTGAACGGCGCAGTTTTTTAGAGTAGTTGGCAGCTTCGATACCGGCCACGCAGCCCTCGCCCACGGCCTTGGCCATCTGCCAGGGCGGGCCGCAAATGTCGCCGGCGGCGTATATTCCGGGCAGGTTGGTGGCCTGGCCCCGATCCACGGCGATATATTTCATCTCCGCGTCCAGCTGCACGCCCAGCAAACCGGCCAGTTGCATCAACCCCTTGGCGCCCAGTTCGATGAAAACTCCGGACACCGCGAGTCGCGAGCCGTCTTTCAGGGATATCTCCTCCACCTGTTCCGCGCCCTGGATGGTTTCGATTTGGGCACCTTCATGCAGCACTACCGAACTGGCTTTCAATTTTGCCTGGAGGGGTTCGGCGGCCTTGATTTCCTTATAGATGAGATGGACTTCCCCGGCGATATCCGCCAGGGTCAGGGCGCCATCCACGGCGGCACTTTCATCCCCCACCACGGCGACCTTCTCGCCTTTGAAAAAATTGCCGTCGCAGTCCACACAGTAGCTGACCCCCCGGCCCAGGAACTCTTTTTCACCAGTCACACCCAAGCGGGTGCGGTGGGTCCCGGTGGCGATGATCACCGAAAGGGCCTCGATGGTATCACCGCCCTCCAATTCCAGGACAAAACGGTCTACATGGGGCTGGATGCCCAGTACATCCTCGGACCGGAAATGGGTTCCGAAATTTTTGGCCTGCTCCTGGCCCAGTCGCAGCATGTCCTGGCCCTTGATTTCAAACAGGCAGCAGAAATTCTCCACATGGGCATGGAACAGGCTGCTCTTGCTTTCCCGCCCCAGGACCAGGACCGACACCTTTTTGCGGGAAGCATGGATGGCGGCCTGCAATCCGGCGGGTCCGGTGCCCAGGATAACCACGTCATAATTTAAGATAGCAGTCATTGCCGCTCCTCCTTTTGCAGATGGCGGTAGTACATTATGTCTCAAACCATATTATCAACCCTTCCCCCTTGCCGGGGTTGGGGGCAAAACGAGTTGCAAACTTCAGATTTTCCGCCCCCCAAACGCTCCTGGCAAACCGCAAAGGAGCGTCGGGGTGCCAATGCATGACTTACAGCAAACTCCCCTTCCCTGGCGGAAGGGGCTTTCGGGAGAAGGGGGGTTATTCATCCGCCACAGAGGCCTTGACAATTGTTATGGGTTCCGCAGGAACGTCGTCATGCATCCCCTTGCGGCCGGTGGCTATGCCCTTGATTTTATTAACCACACCATGGCCTTTAGCCACTTTGCCGAAAACGGCATAGCCCCAGCCCTGGGCATTCTTGGCGGTGTGGTTCAAAAAATCGTTCTTTTTGACATTGATGAAAAACTGGGCTGTGGCGCTGTGGGGATCCATGGTACGGGCCATGGCCACCGTATAGGCATCATTGGTCAAGCCGTTGTCCGCTTCGTTTTCAATGGGCTCGCCGGTGGCCTTCTCTTTCATCTCGGCATCCATGCCGCCGCCCTGAATCATAAACCCATCGATCACACGATGAAAGATGGTGCCGTCATAATGGCCGGCATTCACATAGTTGAGAAAATTGGCTGCAGTCTTGGGGGCCTTGGCCTCGTCCAGTTCGATGACAATATCGCCCATGCTGGTTTCCAGTTTGACCACGTGTCGCTCCTTTCGTTGGATCTGCCGATCCGGGTTTATTGATTGATACGTCAGAGGTAATTGGTAGTGAATATAAGTCCGCAACCCTGGATGGCAAGGCGGGATTGGCCCAAGGAGGACTTCAAGCTTTGTCCTGGAAAAGCGGTGCAGCCATACAACCGCTCACTTCCCGGCCCCGGGGTCTTTAGCCGGTGCCCTTACGTTGAAGTCAGCAATGGCCGCCAGAAAGGCCTGGCCGTGCTTATCCGCCTTGAGTTCGCCAATACCGGTGATTTGGAGCAAATCGCTGCGGCTGCAAGGTTTGCATTGCGCCATCTCCCGCAAGGTTCGATCATGGAACACCACGTAAGGCGGAACGCCCAACTCCCGGGCAGTATCCAGCCGCAGGTGGCGCAGCGCCTCAAACAGCTCCATCTCGACGGCCGACAGGGTTTCATTTTCAATGGGGCCGGCGGTCCTGGCTGTTTTCCCGGATTTGACGGGTTGCGGATCTTTGCGCAGCTGCACGGGGGTATCGCCCCGCAACACCGGCCAACTCTTTTCCGTGAGGCGGAATCCGGCAATTTCGGCCATATTAACGTTGAGCAGCCCGCCCGCCAGCAACTGGCGGAATACGGAGCGCCATTGGTCCACGGACAGTTCTGCGCCCACACCGAAGGTTTTCAGGCGATCATGACCCAGGCGCACCACCCGCTGATTGGCGTTCCCCACCAGCACATCCGTCAAATGGGCCGCACCAAAGCGCTGACCGGTGCGGTAGACACAGGACAAAGCCTTTTGGGCAGCGATGGTGCCGTCCCACTCTTCCACCGCCTTAAGGCAGGTATCGCAATGGTTGCAGGGCGCTTGATAACGTTCGCCTAAATAGCCCAGAAGCACTTCCCGCCGGCAGGCGGTGGTTTCACAAAATCCCAGCAGCGCTTCCAGCTTGCGCTGCCGGATGCGTTTAAAATCCTCCCCGCCTTCGGAACGGTCCAGCACCTTGCGCATGGCCATCACATCCGCCAGGGAGTAGGCCATCCAGGCATCGGCGGGCCGGCCGTCACGACCGGCCCGGCCGGTTTCCTGGTAGTAGGCCTCCATACTGGCGGGCAGGTCCAGATGGGCCACAAAGCGCACATCAGGCTTGTCGATGCCCATGCCAAAGGCGATGGTAGCCACCATCACCACCTGTTCCTCTACCAGGAAACGGCGTTGCCGGCGCTGGCGGGTGGGTCCGTCCAGACCGGCATGGTAGGCCAGGCCCGGGATATCCTGTTCCTGCAGCCAGGCTGCAATCTGGTCGCAGCGTTTGCGGGTGCGGACATAGACGATGCCCGCATCCCGGGGATGTTCCTTCCGGATAAAATCGCGCAGTTGCTTATTGCCGCTCTTTTTCAGCACGATCCGATAGTGGATATTGGGTCGGTCGAAACTGGAAATAAAATGGGCCGCATGCTGAAGATCGAGTTTCTGCAAAATATCCCGGCGGGTAACCGCGTCCGCCGTGGCAGTAAGCGCCACGCGCGGAACACCCGGAAAATTGCGGGTGACGTCGGTGATTTGCAGATATTCAGGCCGGAAATCATGCCCCCATTGCGACACGCAGTGGGCCTCATCAATTGCAAACAGGGCCAGGGGCACTTGCTGCAGGAAATCCTGGAATCCGGGCATCAGCAGTCGCTCCGGGGCCACGTAAAGCAGATCGGCCGCGCCCCTGCGCACCTTCCTGTAAACGCCTTGGGCGGCCTCCCGCTCCAGGCTGGAGTTGAGCAGCTCGGCGCGGACCCCGTTTTGACGCAAGGCTTCCACCTGATCCTGCATGAGGGCGATGAGCGGGGATATGATCACGGCCACCCCCGGCCGCAAAATGGCCGGTATCTGGTAGCAGATGGACTTGCCGCTGCCCGTGGGCATGAGCACAAAAGCATCATCACCCGTAAGGAGCTGCCGGATGATGGCCTCCTGGTTTTCCCGGAAGGCATTGTATCCAAAATAGCGGTTCAGCACGGCGTGGGGCGTAGAATTCTTATTCAAATTCAATTCCGGCGGCATCGGCTGCTGCTCCTGTGTTATTGATAAGTGAACCGGCGAAAATGATCTTCCCGCAATAAAAATAAGGACCGTATTATAGACGCGAACCAATAAAGGTTGCAACGGTTGGAGCTATACTGCTAAACACGGGTCCAGGCAGTGCCCGGGCCTGGATGAAACCCTGCAACCCAAGCATTTGGGCTAGGGCGCGGTAAAAACATGCATGCATGCGTTAACGTGTACGGACACGAAAAATGGACTGCACACCGGGCACCCTGCCCATGCGCGTGCCGTCGCCGACAAAAACCGGGAAGATGCCTGTGGCCAAACGACCCCTGACCCTCAATTACATTATCTTTTACCTGTTGTTCCTGCCCGATACCTGGCAGTGTCTGGCGGGCATCCTCATGGCCTGGCTGGCAGTTCCGCGGATCATCGAACCGGACATGGGCCGCCTCACGGTGCCCCTGCTCTACATTATGTGCGCCACCATCGGCTACGCCGTGTTCCGCATACCCGGCAAGTGGATCAGCAATGGCCTCAGGAAACTGATCCTGGGCAACAAGCACCCGGGATGACACCGGCTCAAAATCAATTATGCAAAGCGAAAGATCCCCCATGACAGACCGGAAATTCGAAATCAGCGCCATTGGGCGGGTTCACCATCTGCAGAACCAGGTCCAAATCGAGATTAGACCGCAATTTGGACCGGCCCTCGAGGGATTGGATCAGTTTTCACACATCTGGGTACTTTACTGGTTCCACGAAAACGATACGCCCGAAAAACGCGCCACCCTCAAGGTTCGCCCCCGGCGCAACCCCGCCAATCCTGTGACCGGCGTGTTTGCCACCCATTCACCGGCAAGACCCAATCTCATCGCCATGACCCGCTGCCGGCTGATTTCTGTGGAAGGGTTGACGCTCACCGTGGATGCCATCGATGCCCGGGAGGGCACTCCGGTTATTGATATTAAATCATTTTTTCCGCCGGACCTGGATGACGAGGAGATCCATATGCCCCCCTGGGCGCATGGGAGATGATTTAAGGACACCATGTAAGCGGGCCGCCGTTCGAGACGAAACTGACTGTTAGCGGAGAGATAGCCGGGTCTGTTTCGGCTGAAATTGGAACCGGGCTGATCTTTTTATGTTTCATCTCACCCCCAAGATATGTTAGGGTGCTATTGAATCATTCGTTTTAAGGGGGCGCTTTTCTCCTCGCCACAGCCTCGGATTTCGCATCTTTCCGAAAACTCAAGGGCCGTAGACTCCGGTACCCACACGTAATCAATCCGGCCTGCGGTTCGTCTTATGGACAATCCCTTGTGAAGCATTGTGGCCGTTCCCCATATTAGGTCAAACCGCAATCATCTTGTACACGGCAACCACAAGAACATAAACAACAGACGGCCTCTTTCGCATCCGTCTAGGCGATGGCGAACCGGCGGCCGCGGTGGCTACATCTGCAACCCATACTCATCTTATAAGGCACCACAATAGGGAGCGACGATTGAAACCGGTAGATGGTTATCTGGAGATATTGGACCACGGCTATGGCTTTTTACGATCCATTGAGGACAACTTCGACCCCCGGCCCATTGACACATTTGTCCCGGCGCCCTTGATACAGAAACTGAATCTTTACGAAGGGATCTTTATTAAAGGCCGCGGTGTAAAAGGGAACGCCCGCTATGAAAATTTGAAGCTAAGTGCCGTGGATACCATAAACGGCATCCATCCCCGGGAGTACAGCCAGCTGGCGTCACTCAAGGAGCGTGTCAGCATCAATCCCAACGAACGCCTGGTTCTCGCCCAGGGCCCCAAGGACACCATGGGCCGCGCTTTGGATATGATCGTGCCCATGGGCAAGGGCCAGCGCGGTCTGATCATTTCACCTCCCAAAGCGGGCAAAACCACCATACTCAAGCATATTGCCCGCTCCGTACTGGAAAACCATCCGGAAGCCGATGTGTATATCCTGCTGGTGGATGAACGCCCCGAAGAGGTGACCGATTTCCGCCGGGAACTGCCCGGGGCACGCGTACTCTCGTCTTCATCCGACCAGAGTGTGGGTCAGCATCTGCGGATTACCAAACTGACCATGAACACCGTCATCCGCTCCGCCGAGATTCATCGGGATACCGTGGTATTCATCGATTCCCTCACTCGCCTGGCCCGCGCCTTCAATACGGAAACCGAAAGTTACGGGCGCACCCTGACCGGAGGATTGGGGGCCAATGCCATGGAAATACCACGCCGGGTTTTCGGGGCCGCCCGCAATCTGGAAGACGGCGGTTCCCTGACCATCATGGCCACCATTCTGGTGGATACCGGAAGCCGCATGGACGATATCATTTTCCAGGAGTTCAAGGGCACCGGCAACCTTGACCTGCGCCTGAGCCGGGAGTGCGCCGAACATCGGGTTTGGCCGGCCATTAATATCCGCGAGTCCGGCACCCGCAAAGAGAACCTCCTGATGTCGCCGGAGGAACTTAAGGAAGTTATCGATGTCAGACGGGCCGTGAGCCACCGGGATGAAGTGACGGCCATGGCGGCCCTTTTGGAATATATCAGGAAGGGCTGATGAGATAACACCCGCCAGGTTGCAGCCCACCTGCCTTAGGGGCGCACGCAAGGTTCACCCCAGGCGGCTGGCGCATTTCCTGAAATGGGTTGTTTTAAAAAAAAATTAGGTGAGCCCCCGGATCAAGCGCTGCCCGGCGGCACCATGCAGCCGGCTTTCTCCTCTTCTGTGAGTTCATCCGCCCGTTTTAAATCCTCCAGCCGGCAGACATACTCCGTACCTTCGCTATCCTTAACATACACATATTTGCCCTGGGGTTTGCCGCCTTCGTTTTCAGCCATGGGAAGCTCCTTTTCGGTTGCCGGGCGCATGCCCTGGATTGGCATACCACCCTGATAATGTTTACGGCTGCCTGGTATTCAGCATACACCATCACGCAGGATTGCTTTCAGATACACTTTAAGATTCATTGACCGGTTTGGCAAAAACAATTGACTTTTTTTAAATTGTATGCAATTTTACATAACAATAATTTTCAGCGCAAATATTATACGGATAGTTTGAATTGACATCAAATGGCGGGGATCTGTCCGTGTATCCCAATTTCGGTTACCGGGCGGTTTTCGGCAGATATTGCCGGCGAATTCAAATCGCCATCCGGACCACTCCCCCTGTCAATTATCGGATTTAAAAAGAAACATGGTGTTAAACCAAGGAGGCAAATGTCCATGAAACCAACCAACCCTCCCCTTAAAACCAAAGACAAGACAGTCCTGAGATCCTTGGGCCTCGGCGGTTATTTCGGCGGCGGCGGCGAAGGCATGGTGGACGTCAAGGATGGCAAGATCGTCCGCGTGCGTCCCATGCAGTACGGCTGGAAGTACAAGAAAGAGGAAGTCCGGCAGTGGAAGATCACCCGCGACGGCAAGAGTATCGAACCCAGCTGGAAGTCCCTGCCCGGGGCCTTCTCCCTGGGCTATAAAAAGCGTGTCTACTCCCCCAACCGCGTCAAATACCCCATCAAACGGGTGGATTGGGATCCCAACGGCGAACGCAATCCCCAGAACCGGGGCAAGAGCAAATACGTGCGCATCTCCTGGGACGAGGCCACGGACATCATCGTCAGCGAGATCAAGCGGGTCCATAAAAAATACGGCTACCATAGCATCCTGTTCCAGGGCGACGGCCACGGCGAGTGCAAGACCATCAACACACCCCACGGCCACATGGGGGTCCTGCTGGATCACATGGGCGGCTTCACCCTGCAGGTGCGCAACCCCGACTCCTGGGAGGGCTGGTACTGGGGCGCCAAGCATGTCTGGGGCCAGGGCGCCCAGGGCATCATGTACCCGGCCGCGAATATCATCAAAGACACCACCGAGCATGCCGACATGGTGCTTTTCTGGGGCTGCGATCCGGAAACCACCCCCTGGGGCTTCACCGGCCAGTTCGCCAGCCGGCTCTGCTACTTTTGGAAAGAGGTGGGCATCAAACAGGTCTATATCTGTCCGGATGTGAACTACGGTTGCGCCGTGCACGCCGACAAGTGGATTCCAGTGCTGCCCAACACCGACGCGGCCCTGCAGCTGGCCGTTATCTATATGTGGGTTACCGAAGGCACCTACGACAAAGAGTACGTCAAAACCCACGCCGTGGGCATGGACAAGGTGGAAGCCTATGTGCTGGGCGAAGAGGACGGCGTGCCCAAGACCCCGGAATGGGCCTCCAAAAAGTGCGGGGTGCCGGAATGGACCATCAAGGCTTTTGCCCGTGAATTCGCCCGCAAAACCACCTCCATCGCCCACTACTTCGGCGGCGGCTTCATCCGCGGGCCCTTCTCCCACGAACCGGCGCGTCTGGAGTGCATCCTTTTGGGCATGCAAGGTCTGGGCGGACCGGGTGTTCACCAGCATCAGCTGACCTATTTCGGCATGCCCCGGGCCGAAGGCATGTCCGGAACCTTCTTCTGGAATCCGGAGATCGAAGAGCGGCTCTCCCTGCCGGTGATGTCCTCGGTCACCGCCTGGCAGCAGCAGGTCATTCCCAAGACCCTGATCCAGAAAGCCATCGAGCTGGAAGACCCCATCAAGTTCCACGGCACCGGCGCCCAAAACGCCCTGGTCATCGACCAGTTCAACGAGTACGACTTCCCCATTGCCGAGGAAAAGGGCGGCGCCGAACTGCACATGATCTGGACCGACACCCCCTGCCGCATCACCTGCTGGAACTACGGCCATAAAACCGAGCTGGCCATGCGCAACCCTAAAATCGAATGTATCGTGGCCCAGCACCCCTGGCTGGAGAACGATTGTCTCTACGCCGACATCATCCTGCCGGCCAACACCTTCATGGAGGTGGACGACATCCTGACCAATATCCGCCAGGGCACCCAGCAGCCCAACATCATGATCGCCGACAAGGCCATCGAGCCCATTGGCGAATCCAAGAGCGACGCTGAAATCGTCCTGGAAGTGGGCAAGAAGCTGGGTTACGAAAAGGAACTCACCGAAGACATGACCATACTGGATTTACAGAAAAAAATCTGGGAATACATGGGCGGTGAAAAGCTGGTTTCCTGGGAACAGCTTTGGGAGAAAAAATACTGGTGCTACAACACCGCCGAGGACTGGGAGGACGATTCCCCCGGATTCCGCGCATTTTACAACGATCCGGAAAAGAACCGCCTGCCCACTCCCACCGGCAAACTGGAGTTCTATTCCGAAGCCCTGGCCAAGGCCTATCCCGATTATAAGGAACGCCCGCCCATCCCCAAGTGGATCGAAAAAAGCCACAACCACGATGAGCGCCTCTCCAGCGACCGGGCCCGGTTGTTCCCGCTGCTGATGATGTCCAACCACGGCCGCTGGCGGGTGCATGCCCAGTGTGACGATATCACCTGGACCCGGGAAGCGCCCACCGGCAAGGTCATGG
>Ga0180435_10004910_pt1 | contig 13097 bp, 13 predicted proteins | sample SS_ome_3_FD_132467 | JGI IMG/M metagenome (GOLD analysis project Ga0180435, IMG submission 132467) | Hypersaline lake sediment archaeal communities from the Salton Sea, California, USA - SS_3_S_1 metaG | ecosystem: Environmental > Aquatic > Non-marine Saline and Alkaline > Hypersaline >... | reverse complement strand
GCAGGTGGTGTGCGGCTGCGAACGTGAACGACTTGGCTATGGCGTATGGCTTCACACGGCCCTCCTGTTGCCGAAGATGTCGATGTGCAGTCTAGGCGTCACGCGGTAGCCGCGCTCGATGGCACCGGGCAGCAGCTGCTCCATGCGGTGTGCCAGGCGCCACGCCTCGGTGCCTTCGGCCATGACCCACACCGGCGCCAGCTGGTGCTGCTCCACCAGCCAGTCCACCTCGCGGTAGTCGCTGTCGGTGGCCAGCACGAACTTCCACGCGGCCACCTGGCCGCTGTCGCGCAGGGCGTTGATAGCGTCGGGCACGTACCTGCCGCCGGCGTTGCCGCTGTGCGCGAGCTTGAGGCTCACCACGTAGCTGAGCCGGCCGGCGTCGAAGTCGGCCAAGTCGCGCGGCGCGATGGTGCCGGCAGTCTCCACCTGTACCCGGCAGCTGGCCGGCAGCTGGCGCAGCGTGGCCAGCAGCGCTGGCTGCTGCAGCATCGGCTCGCCACCGCTCACCACCACCAGGTGCGTGCCGGCGTTGGCGTGCTTGCGGATGCGCAGCGCGGCCTGGTGAGGCGTGAGCAGCTGGCGCTCGGCGGCCAGGTTGAAGCGCTTGCCGTCCCAGGTGTACGGCGTGTCACACCAGCGACACGAGAGGTTGCATGCCATCGTGCGCAGGAACACCGCCGGCACGCCGCAGTCCGGCCCCTCACCCTGGATGGTCGGGCCGAACACCTCACTCACTGCTAGCCGCACGCGCTGTCCTCCCTACGGTGTAGCCGCCACGATACTCCGGTGCGCTCTCATCGGTGGCCGCGTGGTACATCGGCTCTTGCTTGCCGGCCAGGTACACCAGCGGCCCGGTGGCCGCCGTGATGTTGTCGGCGCTGCCGTCTGCCAGGTACAGGTGCAGCCCCTCGTCGGCGCCTGGTAGCTCGATGGGGCCGTGGCGCTGGCGCAGCCAGGCGGTGGCGCGCTGCCAGGCCTCGGCGCTGAGCCGTGCCGCGAACCGGCGGTGATACTTCTCGCGGTCGTACAGCCACTCAGGCGCCACGCCGTAGCGCTTGAGCAGGTTGTAGTGCGCGAGCACGTCCTTCTTGTCGCCTACGTGCACCGACACCCACCGGCCACGGTCGAACAGCTTGACCACGCCGTAGCGGTAGGCGCTGCCCCAGCTGCTGCTGTCCACCGAGTAGAACGGGAAGTCGCGCAGTAGCTCCCAGCGCGTCATGCCGAAGCCATGGAAGGCGGTGCCGTGCGGCTGCGCGCGCGTGAAGCACTGCACCAGCCAGGCGGCCACCAGGCGCCAGTCGGCACCGACCGCGCCGCCGAGCGCGATGTACGGGTAGCGGTCGAGGTAGCGGTCGAGGTAGCTCCAGTCCTCGCCGCCGTGGAACACCGGCAGCGGCTGCAGCCCTCGGTCCTCTAGGTGCACCAGGTTGCGCAGCGAGGCCTCATCGTCGCCGATGACGTCGAGGTTGGCGTATGCCGCGAACAGGTGGCGCCAGCGCTCCAGCCAGGCCGCGTAGACCTCGATGTCGATGTCGGCGCCTTGGTGCTTGGCGCTGTAGGCGCCGCTGTCACCGAACAGCCGGATGCGGCTGGTGCCACCCATGGCCTCCATCCAGGCCTCGATGTCAGTGTCGCGGTAGTAGTGGAAGCTCACCAGGAACGACAGGCGCCCCGTGGCTGCCCCAGGCGGCCCGCTGGTCACGCGGTGCGCAGCTTATGCGGCTCGGCCGGTAGCGGCCGCCCTAGCGCGGCCAGCACGGCCTCTGCGCTCATGCGCGGTAGCTGGTTGGCCTCGACGTAGGCGCGCATGTCAGGCTCGCTGGCCACACCGTTGGCGGCCAGCGCCACCCAGCGGTTCGCGCACGCCTCACAGCCGCCGCAGGGCTGCCCCGATACAGGCCGATAGCAGCTGATGGTGTCGAGCAGCTTCTGCTCGCTCCCGCCGGCGTCAAGATACAGCTTGACCACCTCATCCTTGCTCATGCCGCTCACCGGCTGCTCGACGCGTATCCGCCGGCCCTCGGTCCACCACTGCGGCGCCCACAGGTAGTCCAGCAGGTGCTCCAGCTGCTGGCCGAACCGTGGCTGGTTGTCGTGTATGCGGTCGCCGCGCATGCTGCCAAGCGCAACGGTCAGGTCGCCCTCCTGGTACAGCAGCGTGGCCAGGCTCACCAGCCACAGGTTCCGCAGTGGCAGCACGCCGTCGTCGCGCTCCCAGCCGCCGAGGCGGTGATGGTAGACGTGGGTGCCTGGTGGCAGGTGTGCCATCTCCGTGGCGGTGTACCGGCCGCCGTAGTCGATGAACAGCAGCTGGTCCGGCTGCCAGATGTGCGCCAAGCACACCGAGTCCACGCCACCGGAGTAGAGCAGTACCCTCATTCGCCGGTGGCCTGGTCGATGATGGCAGCCAGGCGCTCGCTGTCGGTGCCTTCCTGCTGGTTCCACAGCGCGTTCCAGCGGCTGTAGGTGTCCGTCTCAACGCGGAGCGAGATGCGTGGCCAGAACGACTCGCTCTCGGCCGCGCTGCCGTCGCCGTACTTGGCGGCCAGGCCGGCCAGGTCGGGCGGGTTCTCCACCAGGCGCAGCAGGTCGTCAACGTCGTCGCCGTCGAAGCCGGTGCCGTCAAGTAGCTCGGCCATGGCTAGCTCGGCCAGCACCTCGGCCAGCTGCTCGCTGTTGGTGGTGCCAAGCTCTTGCGTTCGGTTGTCGGCCACCATGAAGCGCAGCGCGGTGGCGTCGTCCATCGGCACCACCGCCACAGCCATGTCGGGCCAGCCTAGCTGCTGTGCGGCCAGCAGCTGGTGGTTCCCAGCCACCACGGTGTGCGGTGGCTTGGCGGCCTGCTGCGCGACGATGGGCTTCAGCTGGCCGAACGTGCGCAGGCTCTCGATGATGGCGCCGACATCTCCCTCGCGCGCGTTGCGCGGATGCAGCTGCAGCTGGTCCAGCGATACGGCCAGGTGCTGCAGCTGCTGCGCGATGCGCGGCGCCTTACTCAACCTCGTCCACCGGCTCGATAAGCTCCACGGTCGGCGTGCTTGACTTCTGGCCGAAGTAGAAGCCGATGACCAGGCCGACCCAGCCCACCACGGCAGCCAAGCTGGCGTTGACGATGGCCTCGCCGCCGATGCCGAACGACACGGCGAACACGAACAGGAACCCGAGCGCCACCGTGCCAAGCGCGATGATGCCGCGCACGCTCACTCCGAAGATGCTGCTCTCCACGTTGCCTCCTAGACTGCGATGCCGGCCGCCACTGGTGTGGCGTCATCGGCTTCCGGGTTGCCTTGAACGCCCAGCAGAAGGCGCAGCGCATCCACGCTGAGGCCTAGCTGGCGTGCCTGTAGCGGGTCGGTGCTGGTAGCAGCTAGCTCGACCAGGTCGCTGAGGATGTCGGGCAGGGTGTCGAACTCAGGCGGCACCGGCAGTGGCGCGCCGGGGTCGCCAGGTTCCAGCACCGTGTCCGGGTGCAGCAGCAGGCCGAAGATGCCGCCGGTGCCCTCCTTGGTGCCGACCACCTCGGCTGCCTCTCGCACCTTCCACTTCGGCACCCACACGGGTCCGTCAGGACAGCCACGGTAGCGGCCGTCCAGCAGCGAGTCGAAGCTGCGGACCTGGTTGCCGCCGGCCAGCCGGCGCAGGCCGCCGAACAGGATGGCGTGGTAGCCGGTGAAGCTGAGGCTGCCGGTCTTGCCTGGCAGCAGCTTGCGCATGCGGCCGTAGTGCACGGCTGCGATGGCCCAGCCGCCATTAACCACATGGTCGTTCCACTCGCTCCAGCTGTTGGTGCGCTGGCCACTGAAGCCAAGCTGCCGGCCGCCAAGCTCGTCCACGACCTCGTCCCATTCGTGATAGTTCGTTGGCCCGTCGCCCATGCCGCCAAGCTCGCGGATGCGCGGCACGCTTGGCACGACCTTGCCCTCGGTGATGGCGTCCAGCCCCATCTGCGTGGCGCGCACGCCACAGTCAACGCTCTCGGTCGAGATGCCGGTCAGCTGCGGTCTGTGCCGTGGCCAATACATGCGCGCTCCTTACCTGCTGCGGCGCCACCGGCGCCAGTAGTAGCCCACCAGAGCCATACAGACGATGAGGATGAGAGTCTGCCACACCAGCACCGCTGCGCGCAGCAGCGGGAACAGGCCGGCGTCGCTCATCAGCTCGCCCCACGTGAAGCTGCTGGCGCTGTACAGCCGCAGCGCGGCGTACATCCACAGCGCGGTCAGGCCGTACTTGAGCGCCACCGGCGCCTCGCCGTTCATACGTCGCGCCACGTACACGCCTGCCGTGACGACGGCGAACGACGCCACGGCCGCTACCAGGCCGACCTCGCGGATGCTTGGCAGTCCGTACTCAATCATCGCGCCGGCCTCTCATCACCACGGACACGCCGAACATGGCCGCAGCTGCCGTGCCGGCGCTGGTGGCCAAGCCAAGCAGCAGCGTAGTGCGCGTCTCGGCTTCGGGGAGGAACACGGCTGCCACGACGATGAACATGAAGGCGGCCACGAACACCACACCGGCGGCGTTGCGCAGTAGCTCCTGAAGTTCGCGCTCGTCGTCGCGTGGTTCACGGGACATGCCCGCAGTCTATCGGCTGGTCAGCCGGCGCGCTAGGTGCCTGATGGCCAGTTCCGTAGCAGCAGCAGCGGCCAGGCCGCCGACAATGAAACCGCACACGAAGCTGAACGGGTCGATGTCCATATGCACATCATACGCGCTCGGCACAATCAGCAGTTCTACCTATCAAACAAGAACGATGCTGGGGTACTTGGCGAGTGGGCCACCGCCAGCGTACTCGACTTCGAGATAAACCTGCCACAAGCGAGGGTTGTGGTAGTAACGGTGGGTCCTAGCCTCGAAGCGCAGCCCACAATCGCGGATGTCTCGCTCGTCCATGACAATCCAGTCCATGGGCATGTCGTCAAGACGTCACCGGTCCAGTTCTCGGCATCCCATGTGTTCAGGTATTCAAGGAACTTGGTGGAAGCTGCGCCAGCAGGAGTCTCCCACCAGCCTTGACACCAGTCAGCCCGCCCGCCTACCTTGACCGAAGTGATGGCGACTCCAGCGACCTCTGCCACCGCTGCGGCATCGAAACCAGCGACATAGCAGCGTCCGCCTGACTGCGGATACGGAGCGACGTAGTCGCCAGTGTCAAGCACCTCCTCGTCAATGAGGTTCCACCCCGTCGAACCCGTGGAGTAGGTCGTGCTGCCGTTGTCGTAGATGTCACGCGAGGGGCGGACGTATGCCGTAGTCATCAGGTCGTGACCTTGAAGTAGTTGACCTTGGAGCCATCGGACATGTGCAGCCCGAAGTGTGACGGCGTGAACCCCAGCGTGCTCTCCGTGTAGTAGCGAGTCCACGTTCCGCCGTCACCGAAGGCGTAGTCGAAGTGGTAGTCGGTGCCATCCTTGACGATGCGCAAGCGATATCGCTGCGGCATGTAGCGTAGCCCGGTGGTCTGGCTGTACGTGGTGCTGAACGCGCCGTTCACGAACTTCTCGGAGACGAATCGCTTGGTGCCGAGCGTGTTGTCACCGCCGATGCCCCATCGAGCGTCAGTGGCCGAACTCTCCGTGGTCCCGTTGGTGAGGATAAGCCCGACGTTGCCGTACCCGGCAGCGAGGTAGTCGGGGGCGATGAACTCGGCCTCGATGCTCGACCATCCACCACCGGGTACAGCTTGCAACTTAGCGCCTTCAGATGATGCGGCGGCCCAGCCATCGCCAGCCGCCACGCTAAGGGTCGCGTCATAGCCGGTGTAGGCCAGCCACTTTGCATCCACAGACCCACCGTCGAAGCTGTCGTCCTCAGCCTCGGACTCATCATCACGACCAAGCAGCGTCAGGGCACCCGCATCGATGCTGGCGATGGCGCCAGCCGCAGGAGTGACAGGTAGGCCACCCAGCCCGTTGGAGTCGGTGCGCCGGAAGAAGTCACAAGCGGCCATGACGTGCGGAGTGCCCGTCTGCGACTTAGGGCGACGGAAGAACAGGCCAATCTCGTCACACGCCGTTGTGAACGTCTTTGTGGACTCGCCCACCTGATGCCACACGACTCCGTCACTGGAGGCATAGACCTTGTATGTCTGTGACGAGGTATAGCCGCTGGATGACTCCTTGACAAGCTTGACATAGACGAACTCGCCCGGTGCGTAGCCGCGCTGGGGAGTGGTCGTACTGGTCGGGGTGACGCCACCAGAGCCATTGTCCTCGATGCCGATAGCCTGCAACGACGAGCGCGCCTTGAAGGTATCGGTCGAGATGTCGTCAGCGTTGAACTCCAAGCAGGCGCCGATGAACTCATCATCGGTGCTGTTCCCGAGGTATAGCGCGACCTCTGACCACTCGGCGCCCTCTTGGCCCCACTGGTCCGCAGCCAGCGACACCTTGGCAACGTACTCAGCCGCAGCAGCACCAGACGGAGCAGTCTGGTACAGGCGGACCAGATTGTCGAAGTTGTCCGTGACGTCTAGCTCGTCCAAGCCGACGTGCAGATAGCCCGTGAACAGTGATTGCGACAACGCATCATCGCCTGACGGGTCGTTGACCTTGGTCCACTTGCCAGCGATGGACGCGCCCTCGAACTCGTCGTCCAGCGTGTCTGGCGAGGAAGCAGGAACGTCGGGGCTCCACGTATCGCCTAGGACAGCACCACTGGCCTCGACCTCCAGCACAACCGTCAGCACGCCCACCGTGGACACGCTGTCAACGTGGAACAGCAGGCCGGTGCCACCAGTGAGGCTGGTCGTCCAGCCGGTCAGTGTGGTGTCCTCGCTCTCGTCCGCAGACGACAGGGTCATGGGCGCAGAAGCGGTGATGCTGTCCGAGTCGGTGGGCCGGTACGTGGCGCTGTTCCAGACATCGACCACTGCGCTACCAGACACGTCGCCGTACAGCCGTGCGGCCACGATGTCGCAGTCGAACGGCACCTCCACGAACACCTCGTCATTCGCGGCAGGACTGTCGATGGTGAACACGATGCGCGTGGGCGACACGGTGACACTGGAGCCACCCGTCGCGTCCTCGAACGCGAACCCGCCAGCCCCGTCGCTCGTCAGCACCTGACCGTCTGTCTCAGAGCCGCTGACGGTCACATCGCCGAGGTCGCCAAGGTCAGACGCACCGCCGCCACCGGTCTGGTCTGACGGCACCCATAGGCTCTGGTAGTCGTCCCACGCCAGCACCTGGCCATCGGTAGGCGCGCCGGCGCTTACATCGGTCAGGTCGTCCAGCGCCACGTCGCCAGTGGCCACGGTGCCGGGAACCCACAGGCTCTGGTAGTCGTCCCACACCAACGCCTGCCCGTCGCTTGGCGTGTCGGCATCCACGTCGGTCAGGTTATCCAGCAGACCTGCCAGGTCGGCCAAGCTCGGCAGTGCCTCTCTGGCGTGGCGATGGCCGGCGTCTGCTACCTCGCCGGTGCTGCCGGCCAGCGCGCTGTCGCCGAAGTCCGAGGCGGCGATGTCGCCTACCTCACCGAAGTCAAGGCCTGCCGTAGTGGCAACGCCTATCTGCTCCCAGCTGCCAGCTTGATTCTGCTCGATGACACCTTCGTCAGTGACCACGTACACCACCGCTTCGCCGACCGTCGAAGCGGCCGGCTGCGCTGCACGCGTGCCGTACTGAAGGCCGTCCTCCCATAGCGCCATTAGTCAGCCACCTTCTCAATCATCACGATGTCACCCTCGTCGGTGAACAGCCACGCGTCATACACGCCGTCGCCGTCGGTATCCATCCTGACAGGCTCGCGCCACTTGGACAATGGCAGCGCGCTCACAGCCTCCCAGGTCGGCGGTTCCAGCAGGTGCTGCACCAGCACGTCGCCCTCGTTGCCGCCCACGGTCATCTCCGGCGTCTCGATGTCGCCGCCTACCAGCGACACCTGCCGCTGTGCCGACAGGCCGACGCGCCAACCCTCGCGCACGGCCAGCTGGAAGCCGCGCATCGGGAAGCCGCTGCCAGCCTCGGGCGTGCCAGAGAACGCGATGACTGCTCCACTCCGAACGCCCAACTCCATGCCGATGCGCGTGGCGCTGACGCCGGGCGTGTCGTCGTAGAGGCTGACCGTAGCGCAGGCGCTGAAGAACTGGCTGTTGGATACGAAGCCCGGTGCCACGTTCTCGCCTGCAGCGCCCACCGCGTACCCAGCGAACGTGGTGCCGGTGTCAAGCAACTCGGTCGTGCCTGATGCCGGGTCAGGGATATCGGCATTGCCCCTAGCGGCCACCAGCGCCACGCTGCCGCCGTTGTCGGGGATGCCCTGTGGGAACGTGTAGGTGCCGCCGCTGAAGTAGTGGGCCGAGGCGTTGAGCAGCGCCGGGTTGAACGCAGACACGTACACCAGCGCGTGCTCGTAGACGCCGGCTGGCGTGAACACATCGCTGGCCCTGCCGCTGATGTCCAGCAGATAGAACGAGTCCGCGTACCATGAGCCGGTGCCATTACCGGCACCATGCGTGAACGTCAGCCCGCCCAGCGTTGGCGGCGACCCGCTGCTGTCAGTCGTGTTGGTCTGGGCGCACAGGATGGCCGTGGTGCCCTCGGGGATGGTGAGGGTCGTCGGCCCCTGTACGACCTCCGAGCCGAGGTAGGCGATGGCCATGTTAGGCCGCGCTCAGCGCCAGTAGCCCGCCGGTCGGTGGCGTGAACGTGATGGCGGTATTGACGCCGTTGAGCGGGAAGCCACCGCTGTCACTGAACGCCACGGCGATGTCGTTTGCCTCGGTGCCGTCCACGCGCAGCTTGACGAGGATGCCGATGGCGTCGCGCGGACCTGGTGCCACGGTGCTGCCGTCGGCGTTGAACTCGCCGGCATCGAAGTCCAGCCGGTACTCGTTGGCCGAGCTGTCGTAGGCCATGGTGACGTTCTCGCAGTCCAGCTCGATGTAGCCGGCGCCGCTGAACTCGTCCACCGTGGTGAAGTCCGCGATGTTGACCGCGTCCTCCTCGCTCTCGCCGGTGAAGTTCTCAGCCACCAGCATGATGCGCAGGTCGCAGCCGTCCACCAGCAGCCCCTCCACGAGCGCGTACATGCCGCCTTGGTAGATGACGTCTGCCACGTGGGCCTCCTATGCGATGACGTAAGTGGCGCGGATGATGCTGCCGGCCGTTGGCCAGAAGTCTAGTCCGAACGTGGACTCAGGTCCATCCATGGTTGCCGGCGCAACGTCGTGGCCGTTGACCATGACGCGCAGCGACTTCGGCGTGAACGGGTGCGCTGTCTGGAACACCTTGTCAAGCCCACGCGCGAAGCCGATGAGTTCCTTGCGCACGTGCTGGCCGGGCACGCCGCCTTGGTAGGCGTTGACCTTCTGCACGTATACGCCCATCTCGGTGCCGTTGTTTCCGGCGCGCAGCCACAGCGTCCAGCGGTCGTCGTCGTCCTCCGTCTCGCTCAGCGCTGCCTGCACGTTCCAGTAAGCCGGCTCGCCGTCGCCCTTCTTCCACAGCTTGCCGCGCACATACAGGCCGGACCTGGTGTCGAACTTCGCCTTCCATAGCTCGCCTACGGTCAGGTCCACTTGGTCGTAGTCGCTGGCCGTTGGCCCCAGTACCTCGATGCCGCTCTCGTAGCTGCTGTCTCCTAGGTGCACGTACCCGACCACGCGCTCACCCTCGCCGGTCGTGGTGGACTCGATGTGGCGCGGGCCGGCGCTGGCCGTGTCGCCAAGCGCGGTGATGCGGAAGATGAACTCGTGCGCCCAGCCAAGGTCGCTCCACGGCCCCTCGGAGTCGCCTTGGCGGTCGCCTACGACGGTGATGCCCTTGCCGGCTGGCGCATCGTTGGTCACGCCGAACTCGCCGCTGGCGATGGACCACGCATCGCCATCGCCCTCGGTGCCGGCATCGGCGATGGTGTTGTCGCCGTCCCACGGTGCGTCCGGGTCGCTGTCCAGCTGGCCAAGCTCTGGCGCAGCCGCGCCCCACGTCAGCCACGTAGGCGATGTCGGAGCCGACCAGCCATGGCTGCCACGGTAGCCGCCCCACGGGTAGCCTTGCGCGGTGGTCACATAGGACTCGTTCGCAGGGAAGCCGACGAGCCAGTCATACGTCGCGCCGTAGAACGACGTGACCCAATCAGCGGCCAGCCCTACGTACAGGTCCTGGCCCTCTGCTGGCAGCAGGCCGATAGGGATGGTGACGGTGCGGTCCTCGTTCGGTGAGAGCGTGGCGATGATGGTGCCGGCCCTGAGCGCCTGCGGCTGCGTCGTTGCCACTAGCACGCTCGCCCCTCTTACGGTGCCGTAACCTGAAGCGCCGCCGATACCGATGTCGATGGTCATGCCAGCGGCGTTCGCCGGATGCGCACCCATCGTCATCTTCCACCACTGCTCGCCCTGATACCAGCCGGTCTGCACCCACGTCACGCCCGTCACGCCCTCCACCCAGGAGGGGCGTGCGGTCCAGGCGTTAGGTGCGCCGGTGGATTGCTCGATACGGTCCTGGCGTCCAGCCGTCCACGTGAACGGGTAGTCGATGATGGAGTCGTCCTGGTCGGGGAAGAAGAACCACGGCTGCAGGTCTGTCTTGGCGACCTGGGACGCAAGGCCAGCGACGGCGAACGAGCCAGCGCTGCCTGCAGGCGTGAGAGCTGGCGGCGACACGTCGGTCGGGAAGTCGGTCAGCGTGTACGGCGACGGGTCCGCGTCCTCGCCACGGTCGCTGCCACGGTCGCGGCTCGGCTGGCGCCAGCCGGCAGCTGGCCGGCGGTCCACCAGCACCGCCTCGGTGAGCAGGTACGCCGTGCCAGCGCTGTCGTGTGGGTCTACTGCGCGAATGTCGACCGACTTGACGATGCGGCTGAAGTCGTGGCCCCACAGGCCTTCCACCACGGCCACGGTCATGCCGGCGTACAGACCTGGCTCCCACAGCTGCAGCGTGGACTCCTCGGTCGGGTAGCCCTCCTGCGCCACCAGGCGCGTGCCGACGTTGGTAGCCGACTGCGGGCCTGGCAGGTCGCTGTCTGCTACGTGCACCTCCTGCCGGCCGTAGGCCGCGATGGACTCGCTGTTGACCGACCAGCGGCTGTTGGGTGTGTTCTTCGGCGTCACGAGCGCGGCGTTGTGCAGCTCGGTGGACTCCTCGGTGTGTGTCCACATGCGGAACGGGAAGCTGCTGCTGTAGTCCGGCGCGTCGTTATCGAGGCTGAACGGTGCCGCCGTCGTCTCGGTCTTGAACATGCGGAACACATTGTCGAAGCCGACGTAGTAGAACGCGTTGAGTTCGTCCGCTACCTGCTGGAGCCCCTCGGCCACGGTCATGCCGAAGTAGTCGTACGGCTCCATGTACACGCCAGCGGGCACGCCGCTGATGTCGGTGCCATCGAGCGTCCAGACGTTGGCCTTCAGCTGGTTGAGCAGCCACCTGATGCGCCGCCGCGCGCTCTCGCCCTTGCGCTCCTTGCGCCGGCGGATGATGGCATCGTCCAGCTTGGCGGTGTAGTCCTGCCCTGACAGCACGAACACGCCGGTCTGCTCGCCTTCCAGCGACGACTCCTCGACGGCCTTGAGGTGGCCGCGCCACAGCGGCACCTGCGTGCCGCCGGCCTTGGTGAACAGTGCCTCGACCTGGTCCTCGACCGCGAACACCAGGCCGGCGTTATCGCCGTCCAGCACGACCTCGCAGTCAAGGTTCGCCAGCGCGCTGGGATGCTCCTGCTTGATGGACACGCTCGACAGGCGCGGGTAGAACTGGAAGTCGCGGCTGATGTTGCGCCAGTACCATGCGCCGCGCTCCGGGTAGGCCACAGCTAGTACCTGTCGTTGTGGCGGCTGCGGCGCTTGAACCTGCGGTCCATGCGTTGCTTGAGCACGTCCAGGCCGGCCTCGTCAGCGATAAGCGTGCCGACCTGTAGCGTTACGCCCTGCCCACTTGCCCCCAGGGCGCCGTAGCCGGCCCCTGCGGCCCGCAGCGCTACGGCCTGCATGTTGGGCCGCGGAGCCACTGCAGCGGCCAGCATGTCGCCTACAGCGCCGGCCTCGCCGGCCGTGCTGGCCACGCCATCCAGCCACGCGCGCATGATGTTGCGGCCGCCCTTGTCAATCTGCGAGAGCGGACCCTTGGGCGGCGGCGACTGGCCTTGCGTGCGCGAGCGCACCTCGGCCAGCACGGCATCCACTGCTTGCTGCACATAGATGCTGCCGCTGGCGATACCAGCTGCCAGCGTGGCCATCAGCTGGTTGCCATCGGCGGCCATGCTCGCGCCCTGGAAGTAGGTCGCTATCTTGCCGAACGACGCCGTGGCGTTGGTAGCCGCTTGCTGCGCATTGTTGGTGATGGCGGTCTTCTGCTCCTTGGCGGCGGCCGTGGTCTTGGTCTTGGCCTCCTGCGCTGCCTTGGCTTGCTTGTTCTTCGTCTCGTTCCACGCCTTGGCCGTGTCGGTGCCGGCGCCCTTGTAGGCCTTGCCGATGGCCTTGGCGCTGGATACGTTCTTGGCCTTGAGCTTGTCAATCTGCGCCTGTTGCTTGGCGCGCGCCTTCTCCCAGTAGCGCTGCGCCATCGGGTCACCGACCTCGGTGGCCTTGCGGATGTTCGCCACCACCTTCTTCATGCGCTTGGCCATGTTCTCTAGCCGGTCGCCCTTGCTAATCATCTGCGGCGGGTTGGCCAGCGCTTGCTTCACGCTACCGAAGCCCTTGGCCACCTCGGCGCTGGCCAGCTGGAACTCCTCGCGGATGGGTGCAGCCACCTGTGGCGGCGGCACGGTGATGCTGGAGAGCGGGTCGTAGGCGGCCTCCACCTTGCCGACGCGCTGCGCCACGGTGGCGGCGATGGAGTCAATCTGGTCAGCGACTGCCTGGTTGCCGCGCGCAGCTGCCTCGTGCGCGGCCTGCTCCAGCGCCACGCCGGCGCGCTCAAGCTCGCCCACCGTCATGTCGGTGTCGGCCTCGATGGCCTTGGCCAAGTTCAGCAGGCCGGTGGCCTGCTCGGCGCCGCCGAACGTGTCGCCAAGGATGCGGTCGAGGCCTTGCACCTCGTTCATGTGCTTGGTCAGCTTCTCTAGGTTGGCCACCGCCTCGGTGGCCGTCTGGTTGATAGCGCCTTCGGCCTTGTCGCGCAGTTCGCCCTGCCACTGGCCGACGTTGT
>Ga0180435_10004909_pt1 | contig 13097 bp, 12 predicted proteins | sample SS_ome_3_FD_132467 | JGI IMG/M metagenome (GOLD analysis project Ga0180435, IMG submission 132467) | Hypersaline lake sediment archaeal communities from the Salton Sea, California, USA - SS_3_S_1 metaG | ecosystem: Environmental > Aquatic > Non-marine Saline and Alkaline > Hypersaline >... | reverse complement strand
TCCCGAGCGAAGCCGAGGGATCTTCAACCCCGAAATGAAAACCCAGTACTCCCTCCAGCCCATCGGCATTATCCACTCCCCCTACAAAGAAAAATTCGGCACACCCCGCCAACCCGGCCTGGTGTCTTCACAATGCAGTATCGAACTGATACCACCCTATAACCAGCGACAGGCCCTCAAAGGACTGGAAGGCTTCTCACACCTGTGGATCAGCTTTATCTTCGACCAGGCTATTCGTGACCCCCAGTCCAACCCCCAGTCTAATAATTGGCAGCCCACCGTCAGGCCGCCAAGACTCGGCGGCAATGAAAAAATCGGCGTGTTTGCCAGCCGCTCACCGTTTCGGCCAAACAACCTGGGTCTTTCCGTGGCAAAAATCCTCGACATCGAACAACAGGACAAAAAGCTGTTTATCCATGTTGAGGGGCTGGACATCATTGACGGCACGCCCGTGGTCGATATCAAGCCTTACATTCCGTATGTCGATGCCGTTGCCGATGCCAAAGAGGGCTTTGCAACCGGACAGCCTGAAAAAAAACTCGGTGTGGAATTTTCAGAACAGGCCAACCAGCAACTGGAAAACACTCAAAACACTGAGGCCTTAAAACAACTGATTGTTGAGGTTTTGCAACTTGATCCCAGGCCTGCGTATAAGCAGCAGGAACAGCAGGGCGAATATGGCATCCTGCTTGATGACTTTAATGTTCGCTGGGTCATCCAGGACAGGGCTGCAATCGTCGTTTCTATTGAAGCTGCAAGCACGTCTTAGGTGTCAGAATCCTTTACAGTCTTGTTTGTGGCACCCCGTAACTCATTGAAAAATAAGCACTGGCATAGAATATGCTCTTAATATATCAAGCATATCTAAGTGTAAAAAATAACGACGTATTCGGGAAAAACGACACATGAAAATTTTACAGGCCGCTGGGGTAGCGGCAATTTTAGGTCTGGGCTCATTCAGCGCCCAGGCCGCAACCATCGATTTCGAAAGTTTCAACAACGGTGACAACGTCACTAGTGTCGGATACGGCTTCGGTACCATGAATGTCACCGGCGTTACCGGCGGTATCGGCCAGGCATGGGCCTATGACAGTAATGTGCAATCCCCCACCAATGGTGACCCCGACCTCGATGGCCCGGTTTTCGTTGACAATGGCGGCAACCAGAAAAGCCTGGGCAATATTCTCATCATCCAGGAAGACAACGGCGACAACCGCAGGCCGGATGACAATGGTCGTGGCGGTACCATCTCGCTTGATTTTACCTCTACCGTCAAACTGGTCAGTATCGATGTGGTCGATATGCCGCTGGGCAGCTTCACCATCAGCCTGTTTGACAGCCTGGATAACTCCCTGGGTATCTTCAATAACCTGGAAAACACTGAAACCACTGGCAACCAGAACGGGCTCAATATGTTCGAGACCCTCTATTTTGGTGAGCTGTCAGGTGTATCCCGAATGGACCTTAGCCTGAGACATTCTGGTGCCATTGATAATATCGTGGTGTCTTCTGTGCCATTGCCTGCTGCAGCTTGGTTGTTTGGTTCGGCATTGATCGGTTTTGTAGGGTTCAAGCGTTTCAAAAAATAATTTCTTCTACCAGCTTTCCGGCATGTAACCTAATCTATTGATTGGCTTCGTTATTATAGCGTTTCACTCATGGAGATCTTCTCCAGTGCATGTGTTACGTTGTCTATTTAAGATTTTTCTAAAATAGTCGATAATAGCTGCAACTAGGGAAATTATTAGGTAACGAACACATGTACGAGTCTTTTTACGGGTTCACGGAAAAACCATTTTCCCTGCTGCCGGATCCCTCCTTTTTGTACCTGGGTAAAAAGCATAGCGCCGCCTATGCGATGCTCGAATACGGCCTGATGAACCAGGCCGGTTTTACCGTGATTACCGGTGATGTCGGCAGCGGTAAAACCACGTTGGTCAGGCACCTGCTCGATCAGTTGGATGAGGACATGACCGTTGGCCTGATTAGCAATACGCCGCGAGATATCGGCCAGTTGCTGCAGTGGGTATTGCTGGCTTTTGACCAGGATTACCGCGAGGAAAACCAGGTTGCGCTCTTCGATACCTTTAACCAGTTCCTGATCAGTCAGTATTCGGCCAACAAGCGCACGGTGCTGATTATTGATGAAGCGCAGAACCTGCAGCCGCACATTCTTGAAGAATTGCGTATGTTGTCTAACATCAATGCCGACAAGTACCAGATTTTACAGATGATTCTTGTGGGCCAACCTCAATTGCTGGCCTTGCTCAAAGACCCCGAGTTGCTGCAGTTTCGCCAGCGTATTGCTTCAGATTACTTCCTTAAGTCCCTGGAACGCGATGAGGTGGCGGCTTACATCAAGCACCGTATCCATCATGCCGGTGTTGAAGAGGAAGTTTTTACTGAAGAAGCGGTTGATCTGTTACACCAGGCCAGTAATGGAGTTCCTCGCCTGGTGAATGTGCTGTGTGACACAGCCTTGGTCTATGGCTTTGCAGAACAACAAAAAACTATTGGCGTTGATCTGGTGAAAGCGGTGCTGGAAGACAAATCCAACTCGGGACTGATTGAAGTGGATATGCCTAAAGCACCAGAAACCGTGCCTGGCCAGAATATGGACCAGAAAGTGGAGCAGAAACCGGAACTGGTCGAAAACCCGTATTCTGAAGAGGCTGCCCCGAAAACCAGAAAGAGGGCTGACAAAAGTGCCGCACTCAAGGGGCGCACCCTGGACAAGGACACCATCAAGCACCTGTTTTTCAAAAACTAGCGCAGCTCAATATTCCATAATCCGTTAAAGTCTGGGCGTCTGTTGCCGCTATTAGTATATCATTAGTTTCGGATGGATCCGCCAATCATTTACTAAGATTTAATATGCTCAATAAAGAAGGCTTTTTCAAACCCCATCATTCGAAACTCAGCGCTTTTTACCGTCTTTCAGATACCCTGATTATCGCTTTTGTGCTGCTCGCGGCCTTGTTGATTTTCGGGGTGCCGGTCGATGACAAGTACCTGGTGGCGATGTTTTTGGCCATCACGGTGTTTAATGTCGTCGCCGAATCGCAGAGTCTTTACGAATCTTTTCGAGGTGCCACTTTAACCCAATACCTGACGCCGGTAGGCCGCTCCTGGCTGGTTACGGTCGTTATTTTGCTGGGCCTGGGCTGGATGCTGAAGATTTCAGCCGAATTTTCCAGGCTGGTTTTGGGATCCTGGATGCTGGTGGTACCTTTTCTAATGATTGCCTGGCGCCTGATTGTGCGCGTGGGGCTGGCCAAGTACCGTTCTTACGAACGCTTTACCCGCAAAGTAGCGATTATCGGTGCCGAGCCCATGTCACTTCAACTGGCTGAGGTTATCCGTGATACGCCGTCTCTGGGGCTCAAGCTGTTGGGTTTTTATGATGACAGGCGTTCCAGTAAAAGAAGAAATATCGATGGGCTTTCTGAAGACCTGATTATCGGTGATGTTCAGGAGGCCGTTGACCTGGCCAAGGCGGGAGAGGTCGACCTGGTTTACATTGCGATGTCGCTCAAAGGCCAGGAACGCATTCTTAAAATCATCAACGAGCTGACCGACACCTCCGTAGCTGTCCACCTGGTACCCGATTTTTTCGTATTTGACCTGTTACACTCGCGGTTAATTAATCTGGGGCCGATTCCAACTATCAGTGTTTACGAGTCGCCTTATTTCGGGGTTAACGGATGGGCCAAGCGTGCCGAGGATATCGTGTTTTCCATCCTGATTTTACTGATTATCGCCATCCCTATGCTGATCATCGCTATTGGCGTGAAGCTCAGTTCACCAGGCCCGGTGATCTTCAAGCAGAGACGCTACGGCATGGATGGCTCTGAAATGCGTATCTGGAAGTTTCGCAGCATGACGACCTGTGATGATGGCGATACCATTGTCCAGGCGCAAAAAAATGACGTACGCGTTACCCGTTTTGGTGCTTTTTTACGCCGTCATTCACTGGATGAACTGCCGCAGTTCATTAATGTGTTGCAGGGTAGTATGTCAATCGTTGGGCCTCGTCCGCATGCAGTAGCGCATAACGAGGAATATCGCCGCCTCATTTCTGATTACATGCTCAGGCATAAAGTCAAACCCGGCATTACCGGCTGGGCCCAGGTCAACGGCTGGCGCGGTGAAACTGATACGGTTGAGAAGATGAAAATGCGTGTGGAGCACGATATTTATTACATCAGGAACTGGTCGATCTGGTTTGATATTATGATTATTGTCAGAACCGTATTCACCGCTTTCTGGGGTAAATCGGTGTATTAGTTTTGATCTGAAGTTTTCCAGCAAGAGTCTATATTACTAAAGACAGTCAAAGGATGAGCAAATGGGCTTGCGATCATTTCTCGAAAACCAGCATTATTTATGGAAATTTTCTTATAAGTCCATAATCAAGGATCGACTCCTGCATCGTTCGGATATCCTGATCATTACGCATTGGTCTGGGGGGCAGATAAGATTTAATCGTACACCGGCTGGCTGGCAAGGGGATTGGCCAAACAATTCTGAAGTGAAAATTAAAAGTGGTCCAATTTTGTCGAGATTCGAAGAGATTTTTGACGAGGAGCTGCCGGTAGAAAAAAATGGATCATTCAAAAGGCAAATAATTGACTTTTCCAAAGAGACAATCGGGGTAGAAAATTGGCGTGATATTTTTGAAGGACGCATCGATGAAATTATCAATGACGATACAAACCCGGTAGATAATGCAATTGTGGGAGCATTTGGTTTTCTGGCAGGAAACAGTAAACCCACGAGGGTAGACTTTGTTGAAGTAGCCAGGAAATATCCAGATAAATACGAATATATACAAACGGATCGATATTCAAGAGAAATGAAAAACTTCATTTCTCTTCCAGAATACAAGAATCGCTTTAAATATCTTATTGATTTGCCTGGGCACACCTATAGCACAAAGATTTACTGGATGTTATTTATGAGACGGCCCGTTTTCTATATCCCTTCTCCATTGGTGTTCGAGTGGGAAAAACAACTTAAGCCTTGGGAACACTATATACCGGTAAAACTGGATCTCTCTGATCTGGATAAAAATTACTCCTGGGCTGAAGACAACCCGGAAGAAGTCAATGCTATGATGCAACGCATGTATGAGTTCGGTATGTCAGTGATGCACCCCGACAAGGTGATGAATGATTTGGTGGAAACGATAAAATTTAAAACAGGTATAGGATGATCGAAATCGAATGAACAAAAAGTATAAAGGCATCATACTGGCCGGTGGTTCGGGTACAAGACTACACCCCCTGACCATGTCAGTCAGTAAACAGCTGATGCCGGTTTATGACAAGCCCATGATCTATTATCCCCTGTCGGTCTTGATGCTGGCCGGTATCCAGGACATATTGATCATTACCACTCCGCATGACCAGGCCCAGTTTCAACACCTGCTTGGTGATGGCTCCCAGTGGGGGCTGGATATCAGTTACGCCGTTCAACCCAGCCCGGATGGATTGGCGCAGGCCTTTTTGATTGGCGAGTCCTTTATCGGCGACAGTCCGGTCAGCCTGGTGTTGGGTGATAATATTTTCTTTGGCCAGGGTGTGCATCAACTACTGCGTAATGCGGTTAATCGCGACAGTGGTGCCACGGTATTTGGCTATTATGTCAAAGACCCTGAACGCTACGGTGTGGTCACCTTTGATGATGATGGTATGGCGGTTAATCTCGAAGAAAAGCCGGAACAACCTCAGAGCAACTATGCCGTGACAGGCCTGTATTTCTATGACAATGATGTCGTTGAATATGCCAGGCAATTAAAGCCTTCTGCACGAGGCGAGCTGGAAATCACCGATCTCAACAAGCTTTACCTGGATGCAGGCCAGCTCAATGTCGAAGTGATGGGGCGAGGCTATGCCTGGCTGGATACCGGTACGCATGCCTCCTTGCTGTCAGCGGCCAACTTTGTGCAGGTGATGGAAGAGCGCCAGGGATTGAAGATCGCCTGCCCGGAAGAAATTGCCTACGAGATGGGTTTTATTACCGATGAACAACTGGCAGCACTGGCTGAGCCGTTAAAGAAAAATGGTTATGGTCAATACCTGCTGGGGCTACTCGATTAAACAAATATGGAAATTGTAGAAACGACTTTACCGGGTGTCTTGCTGATCAAGCCCCGGGTTTTTGGTGACCAGCGCGGTTTTTTTCTTGAAACTTTTCGTGACAGCTTGTTTAAAGATGCCGGTGTGACTGAGACCTTTGTGCAGGATAACCATTCACGTTCATCACGCGGTGTCTTGCGTGGCCTGCATTTTCAATTGACCCAGCCCCAGGGCAAACTGGTCAGGGCAGCCACCGGTGCGGTATTTGATGTGGCGGTTGATGTACGGGAGGGTTCACCGCATTTTGGCCAGTGGTTTGGTGCAGAACTTAACGATGAAAATATGCACATGATGTACGTGCCACCGGGCTTTGCCCATGGTTTTGTGGTGTTGTCTGACATCGCAGATTTTATTTACAAGTGTACGGATTACTATCATCCGCAATCAGAACAAAGTGTTTTGTGGAATGATCCTGGTATCGGTATTCAATGGCCAATCACCGATGTCAGTTTATCTGACAAAGACTCAAGTGCTTTGCCCTTGAACGCCATGCCCTCAGAAAAACTTCCTGAATATCCGGCCAACACGATATGAAAACTCTGGTAACAGGTGCAAGAGGGCAGGTGGGCTCTGAGCTGATAGCCCAGGGTGAGGTCGCTGGTTTTGAGATGTTGGCTACAGACTCTGCCGACCTGGATATTTGCCAGGCTGATGCCGTGTCTGGTTTTCTTGAGCAGCAACGCCCTGACCTGGTAATCAATGCTGCGGCCCACACCGCTGTTGATAAGGCGGAGTCAGAACAGGCACTGGCTTATGCCATTAACCGCGATGGACCGGCCAACCTGGCGGCATCTTGCAAGGCACTCGGCATTCCCCTGTTTCACATTTCGACTGACTATGTGTTCGATGGCGAAAAAGCTTCTGCCTATGCAGAGACCGACTTGCCGAACCCACAGTCTGTTTATGGCCAAAGCAAGCTCGAAGGTGAACAGGCGGTTGAGCAGGTATTGCCAGAACACATCATGCTGCGGGTAGCCTGGGTGTTTGGTAAAACGGGTAATAACTTTGTGCGTACCATGCTGCGCCTGGCTGAAACCCGTGATGAACTGGGTATCGTTGAAGATCAGCGCGGAGCGCCTACCAGTGCAGCGGATATCGCATCGGTGTTGCTGAAACTTGCCACAAGCTATCAGCAACAGCGATCCCTGGCGTGGGGAACGTATCACTACATCGGCACGCCAGCGACCACTTGGTATGGTTTTGCCGATGCGATCTTTTCAGAAGCTGTGAAGTTGGGATTGCTTACTAAAGCTCCCAGGCTCAATGGCATTACTACCGAACAATATCCTACACCTGCGTCCCGTCCCAAAAACTCGGTACTGGATTGTCGCAAACTTGAAGAAACCTTTGGTATCAGGCAGCCCGACTGGCGTGCAGCGCTGTCTGAAACATTAAAATACTGGAAAACGCATGAAACATAAGACGAAAAACCTGCTGGTAACTGGCGGTGCTGGTTTTATTGGCAGCAACTTTGTGCATTACTGGCTGGAAAATTATCCTGATGAGAAAGTCATGGTGCTGGATGCCTTAACCTATGCAGGAAATGGCGCCAACCTATTGCCGGTTGAAAATCATGACAGTTTTGAATTTGTGCATGGGGATATCCTCGATACCCCCCTGGTGGAGTCATTATTGGTGGATGAGGATATCGACACGATTGTGCATTTCGCCGCAGAAAGTCATGTCGACCGTTCCATTCATGGGCCTGACGCTTTTATAAAAACCAATATCGAGGGGACGCATTCCCTGCTGAAGGCGGCCAAAAAGGTTTGGTTGGATAATGGAGTCAAACCACATCGTTTTCACCACGTCTCCACCGACGAGGTCTACGGTACGCTGGAACCTGATGCGCCTGCTTTTACGGAAAAACACCAGTATCTGCCCAATTCACCTTATGCGGCCAGTAAGGCCTCTTCCGATCATGTGGTGCGTAGCTATCATCACACTTATGGGCTGAATACCACGATCAGCAACTGTTCCAACAATTACGGCCCATACCAGTTTCCGGAAAAGCTGATCCCGCTGGTGATCGCCAATTGCCTGGATGGGAAGCCGCTTCCTATCTACGGCGATGGCAAACAGATCCGTGACTGGCTTTATGTCGACGACCACAACAGGGGGATTGATCTGATTATCCATGAGGGGGATGTCGATAATACTTACAACATCGGCGGCAATAACGAATGGACCAATATTGATATTGTCACCCTGATCTGTGAACTGATGGATGAGCATCATCCGGCAGGGGCGCCGCATAAGAGCCTGATTACCCACGTTAAAGACCGGGCAGGGCATGACCGGCGCTATGCCATTGATGCGGGTAAAATAACCTCGCAGCTGGGCTATTCACCCGAAGAGACCTTTGAGACCGGTATCCGCAAAACCCTGGGCTGGTACCTGGATAATGAACAGTGGTGGCGCAAGGTCATGGATGGCAGTTATGCGGACTGGGTGAAGACGAATTATCAGTAGTTTTTGATACCAGACAACGACTGTCAGGTATTTTTACAACTTTGAAAAAAACTCAGTGGGAATAAAATTGATATTGATGTAAGTGTTTGAAAATACAGTTTTAATTAAAGTTGGCAAGCTAGTTGCTTTGTCTATGCTACAAGTGTGATGTCATCACGTAGAATTGCACTAGAACTATTAAACTCTAATTTTTCATTTGCGAAGGACATAGACGATGAAACTGAAAACTCAATTTAAAACAGCGCTTCTTGCAGCTGCCTTGATGGCATCAAGCACGGGTTTCGCTGGTATGGTTAATAACTGGAGCTACGTAACTTCTCTGGAATTTACCGATTCTTCATTTAACGACTACGGTGTTGGTGGTGAATATGCTGATGGTGACGAACTTTCCTGGGGTGAGGACGGTGGTACCTGGACTACTGCAGACGGTGGTCGTAGTGCGCTGACTATTGGTGGCAACCTGATTGCTGATCCTACTGACACAAGCGGTACAGAGCGTACAATAGAGCCACTGAACACTGTAAGTGGTGTTGTTGCGACTGGCGGTGCTGGTATCGGTAACTCCATGACTCACTGGAACAGAACTATCAGCCTGGACTGGGCTGTTCTGGATTCAGGAACACTGGAAGACAAACTGACTCTGACTGCACTGGATGGTGCAATGACTGGTGTCAGTAAGAATGCACCAACTCTGGAAATCGGTTTCGGTTTTGAAGAAACTCTGAACTACCCAGGTCCTGGCAACTGTGTAACTGGTGACACTCCATGTGCTGACGTTTGGGGTATTGTTGGTGTTCAGACCACTGGTATTGACTTCATTTTCGACAGCTGGTTGTACGAGATCGATATCGTAATCGTTGATCCTAATGACCTGAACACTTCTCCAATTGAACAGTTAACTGCTGATCAGTGTGCAGTACTGGGCTTCGATCCTAATGATCCATGCTTCGGTTTCATCACTCCTGAAAAACAGGTGACTTCTGTTCAGTTTGGTTTCACCATCGAAAGTGTTGGCCAGGTTCCTGTTCCTGCAGCGGTATGGCTGTTCGGTTCAGCTCTGCTGGGTTTCGTTGGTTACAACCGTCGCAGAAAAAGCAAAGCTTAATTCTGCCTCAGTAGTAAACTGATAAAAGCCTGCACAGTAAAATGTGCAGGCTTTTTTTTTGGGGTGCTTTTGTTGATTAAGAACTGGTTTTGAAAACTCGAAGTCAGTACAATCATTAAAAAAATCAATGAGTATTAACAGGGATGAGCGAAGAGTATCAACTAACTTTCAACGATTATAAAGACATCGTCAAAAGGCGCTGGCTTCATTTTTTCATACCTTTTGTTATAGCTTTTGCGGCCAGTGTTGTCATAACACTTTTACTGCCACCAATATACAAGTCTCAGGGAACCATTCTTGTTGAATCGCAGCAGATACCGATAGAACTGATTCGTTCCACGGTGACCAGTTATGCCGATGAGCGCATACAGGTTATCCAGCAACGGGTGATGACCAGGGCAAATCTGCTCAGAATTATCCAGAAGTTTGATCTTCTCAAAGATGAAACTGAGGATCTGACTGTCTCTGAACAGGTTGACCTGATGCGTGATCGCATCTCTGTCGCAAGCATTAGCAGCGCCAAGGAGAAAAAGAAACGTAAAAAAGATGCGGTAACGATTGCCTTTACGGTTGGCTTTGAGGCAAAAACGCCTCGAAGGGCTTTTAACGTGGCGAATGAGCTTATTACCCTGTTTCTTGAAGAAAATGTTAAAACGCGAACTGAAAGAGCGACCGAAACAACTGAGTTCCTGTCGGAAGAGGGCGAAAAGCTAAAGCTACAAGTCGAGGAGATTGAAGCTAAAATTATTGCCTTCAAACAGGAAAATAGTAAAGCTCTGCCAGAACACCTGGATCTCCACACCAAAATGCTGGAGCGTACCGAACTGGATATCAAGGAGCTTGACCGTGAAAAAAAATCAGCACAGGAAGAAAGACGTTTTCTTGAAATAGAGCTTTCGGCTGTAAGAAATGGCAGAAGTGGCAGTAGAAATGATGCAGGTATTCCTACGCCATCTCAGGAACTAGCCCGCTTGAAACTTGAATATTCTGAGAAAATCACTGTATACCAGGAAGCCCACCCCGATATCAGATCGTTGACAAGAAGAATCAATGAATTAACAGAGCAGGTAAATTCTTCTGCCGGAAACGAGATGGATGCTTTTTCGGTTGAAGATGTCGATATCAGACGAATTGAAGCGAAAATTACCTCCGTAAATAACCGTATTGCTTCCATTGTCGAGCTGATTGATGAACTGAAAGAAAAAAGAAGAGATCTTGAAGATGTGATCGTTCGTACACCCCTGGTTCAAAAGGACTTGTTGGGGTTGAATCGTGACTATGAAAATACACTAAAAAAATACAAGGAAATCCAGGCTAAGGAGATGGAAGCCAAATTAGCCGAAAGTCTTGAAGAAGGGAAAAAAGCAGAAAGGTTCTCATTGCTTGAACCTCCCATCATGGCTGAAAAGCCCATTAAACCAAATCGTAAAAAGTTTATTGCCATGGGTTTTTTCCTGTCTCTGGCTTTTGCGGGTGGATTGGTATTCTTATTAGAGACAGCTGACCGTAGAATCAGGGGCTCAAACGCATTGACTTCTTTGCTAAAGCAAAGGCCTCTGGTTGTCTTGCCCTATATTACGACTGAAAAAGAGTTACGCCGTAGGAAGTGGCTGATCAAGTTATTAATTTTTATATCCATTCTGCTTGTCTTGTCTGTATTAGCCCTGGTGCATTTCTTTTATATGCAGCTTGATATTTTGCTCTATAAAATAATATCGATGTTAGGTTAGGAGAACGTATGGAACGCATCAAAGCTGCAATAGCTAAAGCTAAAAAAGATCAGGTTAATCAACCCGGTGCGAAAAGGAACATTGCTTCTTCCGGCCCGCTTGGTGGTAAAGAAACACCAGAACAGGATCCACATGCAATTGAAAATCTGGAATACAAACAGACCAGGATTGTTGAACTGGATAATGACCTTCTGGCCAGTAACAGAATCATTGCATACAACAAAAATAACCTGTTAAGCGGCTCCTTCGATTTATTGCGAACCCAGGTTCTTCATAAAATGGAAGAAAATGGATGGAAGACAATTGCAATCACCTCTCCGACTCCTGAAGCAGGAAAAACTGTGGTTTCTATAAACCTGGCGATGAGTATTGCACAACAAACGGAAAAAACGGCCATGCTGGTTGATTTTGATCTTAAGAAACCCAAAATTGCCCGGTACCTTGGGCTTGATCTTGATGAATCAATTAACGACGTTTTTGAAAATGAAAAGCCTGTTGAGGAAGTGCTTATTAATCCCGGCATTCCCCGCTTTGTTGTGCTGGCGGCAAAAAAATCCATGCGAAATTCATCAGAGCTTTTATCATCAAATAAAGCCAGGACATTGATTCAGGATGTAAAAGGGCGATACAAGGATCGTATTGTTGTATTTGACTTACCCCCATTATTAAACACGGATGATGCGATTGCAGTGTTGCCCCAGATTGACTGTGTCCTGATGGTCATTGCAAATGGCATGTCAACAAAACAGGAAATTGAAGACAGTATGCGTTATCTGCCTGCAGCCAACCTGTTAGGTGTTGTTTTGAACAAATCAGAAGAGAGTACCAGTTCTTACTATTACTAATCACACAGTGTGTTTCTCATTATGAATGTATTTGCATCAGATCATTTTCAGAAAAAGAAAGTCACTCGTAGAGGCTTTTTCAGATTTTCCGTGGTGGGCTTATTGGGAATGGGGTTGTTTCCCGCCCTACAGCTTGAAAACAAGGCTGAATCTGATGAACATGTCATCATCAATGGCTGGGTAGTGCCGCTAAAAATGATCAACCGCGGTGAATGATTTGTGATAGTCGATCTTGACATTGATTTACCTCCGAAACAGGAGTTTGATGTCTGTATCGCAGGTGCAGGCCCTGCTGGAATAATACTGGCAAAAAAGCTGGCTGATTCAGGTTACCAGGTGGCACTGCTGGAAGGAGGCAGCGAAGCTTATACCCAGAAGTCCCAGGACTTGTATGAATGTCAGTCGACAGCAAGAGATATGTGGCCACAACAAACCAGGCTGCGATACCTGGGTGGAACTTCCAATCATTGGGCTGGTCGATGCCGTCCTTTTGATCGTTCAGACTTTGACAGGGCTGAATTTGGTGGCCTGCCTGGATGGCCAATCAACTATGCCGAGATAGAGCCCTACCTGAAAGAGGCAATGGAAATCCTTGATCTTGACTCCGGGGATTTTAAAGCACTTAATCCACCATTAAAGGGTAACGATTTTATCGCGGATGCTTTTCTTAAAAGCCCGCCAACGCGATTTGGTCAAAAGTACAAAAGTTATCTGGCTGATTCAAAAAATATCATCTGCTTTCTCAATGCCAACGCAAGCAGGCTGATCATTGAGGGTAATGGCAATACAGTTACTGCTCTTAAAG
>Ga0180435_10004908_pt1 | contig 13097 bp, 8 predicted proteins | sample SS_ome_3_FD_132467 | JGI IMG/M metagenome (GOLD analysis project Ga0180435, IMG submission 132467) | Hypersaline lake sediment archaeal communities from the Salton Sea, California, USA - SS_3_S_1 metaG | ecosystem: Environmental > Aquatic > Non-marine Saline and Alkaline > Hypersaline > Sediment... | reverse complement strand
GTTCGCGCAAAAATAACTTCACAGAATGGGCGCTCGGATTTGGTTCGGATTTGGCCGATCCGATTGAGCAAAATCGCAGGCATAGCAGGCTATGTCGAGGTGTGGCAAGTGAGGTATCGGGCAAAGACGGGCGGAAGCCGAGATGGCAAAATGTGAAGTTATTTTTGCGCGGGCCCTTAGACCTCTTCGGCTAAAATACCGGCCATCGGGCTAACACACTCAAACAACCGGTGTTTCCAATGCCAAATACCTCGCGTGCTTTTTGTCCAACATGTGCTGACCAACATGCTCACCAACATACTCAAACGTCTCTGGCAATACACTTTTACAACAATTTTATTCATGTACATCTTTTTCCTTAGAGTATAAAGAAAAAACCGATGAACAAGAACCCCACCCTCTCCGCGCAAGGGACGGGCTATTATCGAATGAATCCTACTGGAAGGTACGGCGCAATGTCAGAGACCAAACCGTGCGCTCGTATTCATAGATGGCGATATTGGAGTCGTTTTCAATGTAGGCAATCTGGGGGCGGAGGGTCCAGTTTTCTTTGGGCTGCCAGCTGAGTCCCACCCTGGCATCAAACTGAAGATCTTCCCGCACTTCCAGAAAAGCCGCGTTGGTCTCATCATAGTCCCCATATTGCCCGCCCACGCTGGCAAAGGCAGCGAGGCTCTCTCGGAGAGTCACCTGCCCTCCCAGCCGCAGGCCGCCTAATATTTGCCCACCGTCGGCCCGCGCTTCCTTTTCTTCCTCGTTGCCCGCATAGGCACTTACGTAGGCGATAGCCTTGTGCGGAGAGGTCAGGCCATGAAGCCAGGATATCCCGCCCAACAGTTGGTCCACGTCGTTGACCTTCAGATCCGGGTAACGAATCTGATTATACTGACCGAAAAAAATCAACTGGTTATGCCGGTTCACCCAGTGCCGCCACTCAGTGTTCAGACCCACCGTGTTGCGATATTCGACATTGTCCAACCAGGCCCGTTCTCCTTTTACACCGACCCGCAGCCGCTTTTTCTCCGGTCCCAGATTCATGCCCAAACGCACAGAGAAATTGTCCGTATCAAAATCATTTTCCTCGAAGTTCCTTCGCACCTTACCATCCAGCATCAAATAGGCTGAGCGGTCGGATTCAAACGGTCGCGTTACCGACAGGCCTCCCGTCAGCGTACTGTACGTATCGGATGATTTCACATTGGTTGGCGAAAGGGTCAAGTCAACGGCGAAGGCCGGAACGTACACCTGCCTTTCCGCAGTGGAGTTATTCACGTTGTCGTCATAACCGAGCGTGGCTTCCACGTAGCCGGACACGGTGGTTCGTTCGGCCTTGGCGGTCTCTTCGATGGCCGCCAAGTACCTTTTGGCCACCGACTTAGCCAAAGCCGGGGGGTCCAGTTTCAGAACGGCATCGAATTCCGTTTTGGCCTGATCGTAATTGCCCAGGTCGTAATACGCCCGAGCCATATCCAACCGGGCGCCTGCAAAGTTCGGATATACCGCCAGGATACGCTCGAAAACAAGACTGGCCCTGGCAGGGTTTCCGCTGTCCAAGGCCGAAACGGCGAGAAGATAATCGTAATCCACGTTTCCGGCCATCTCGGCTTCCAGCGGGACCAGTAGGTCATAGGCCTCTCCCGGCTTGCCCTCAGCCATCAAACGCTTCGCCTCGTGGATTACCGTGACGGAGTCCGATGGTCCACCCGTCTCCACCACAGTACCTTCTTCTCCGCCGGGGCACCCATTTTCGCTCCCCTTCGGAGATCGGGCATGAGCAGGAACGACAAGGCCGTCACCCAGAATCAGGACAAAAGCAACAAGACAGGGAACCCCTGCGACGGAGAATATCCGACACAGAGAACAAAAAATATCGGCAAATAATTTAATAGAATTCTCTATAAAGCCCAAGACAGTATCCTTAGCCGGCCGATGGGTTTGGTTTGGGGCTAACTGTTTCAAAAAACCAGATTGTTCAATTTTTGTGCCAGATTCCTTTCACCTCAAAAACGCTCGCTCGGTAAAGGTTGTCACAGATTTTCACCCCGATATTTGAGCGATGTCACACTTATGCCGATAGAAATGACAGTTCCATCCCGCTTGAAGCCTAACGGGCGCTTCTTTTTTGTCCGTCACGGACTGAATTTCTGTGGTCCAAGGCGACAACCACTGGGCTTGGAATGCATTGCAGTGAACAAAACAGAATACGGTCCCTCTGCTTCTATGAATCAGTTATGAATCGGCTATTTAAAAAAGAACGGCTTGCTGCGTGTCTGTTGCCGGTACTTTTTGCCGGCGTCCTACACGTGGCTGTCGCTTACGCGGAGACCGCTGGCACCTTCATTTTCGTACGCGGGAAGGTATGGATCATTGACAGCGGGGGAGACAAATCCAGGGCCAAGAGGGGTGATACTCTGTCCGAAGGGGATACGTTGGTCAGTGAAAAGAATGGATACGCCCAAATCCTGATGGCAGACAAAGGGTATATGGCCATCCGTCCCGATACAAGACTGCGAATCGACACCTTTCAGTATCGAAGCCAAAAGGACGGTGACGAAAAAGGGGTGTTTTCCCTTATGAAGGGTGGCTTTCGGGCTATCACCGGTATCATCGGCAAAAAAAACAAGGAAAACTATAAGATTAACACCCCGGTCGCCACCATCGGCATTCGGGGCACCGATCACGAACCCATGTTCATCCCTGTATCGTCTGGAAACGGCGTGGCGGCCACGCCGGGCGCCTACGACAAAGTGAACGTGGGTGAAGCGTATATCGAAAACGAAGCCGGCATGATCACCATCGGAAAAAATCAGGTCGGATTCACCCCGGACGCCGCCACTCCACCCGAAAGGCTCACGGAAATGCCGGGCTTTTACAAGCAAAGCCCCACGCCCGAAAAGGCGGACGGGGACACCGAACGAGAAGACGCCGCCGATGACGAGGGGGAAACACAAGAAGAAACCGAAACGGCGGCTCCAGATACGGAGGATGAAACTCAGGAATCCGCCACGGCAGCAGATGACGCCGCGGACGATTCCGATACCGAAGCAGACGCATCCACCACCACGACCGACGACACCTCAACGTCCGAGGAGTCGGGCACACTTCAAACCACAATGGCGGATACGACTCTGGACCCTATAGACACCACGCCTGAAGAGCAATCGATTGACCAAGCCATTACCTCAGACGACGGATCCGTCGACCTTACGGATCCCACAACGGTGACGGTTTCTCCATATCGCATTGTCGGCTTTGCCACGTGGGACCCCCGGTCACCTTCACCTCCCCACTCGCTGGTCGAGGGAAAGCCAAACGATCCGAACAACCTGTCCTTAAATGGCAGCGGTGACCTGTTGGGTTTTGAGAGCCGTTTGCCGGTCATTGGAGGAGGAGACGAAGCCGTACGCCTGGACATAAACAGCGATTATATCTTGACCGACACCGGTGCCATGCCGTTGGACAGCGGGCTGGGCGACGTCATTTGGGGCCGATGGCACTCCAGCTTGTCGACACCGCAAAACCTAGCCACCCAACTCGATTCGGGAGCCGACGTCTCACCCGCTTTTGCCCCCCAGGATCTCCACTACCTTGCCGGTCCGGAAATGAACACCCCGGTCGTCTTGCCGACCACGGGGACAATCTCATATACATACGCAGGCGGTACCACACCGACCAACCAGATTGGCATGACGGGAACTCTCAATTCAGCCTCCCTCACGGCAAACTTCACCGAAATGACCGTCGATGCCGGGGTCAGCGTAACGGTCGACACCGTCCAACTCAACGCTTTCGCCAACAGCATTCCGATCCAGGATACGTCCAGCGGCTTCACGGTCAACAGCGACGGCCCGAACTTTTCGGCCGGCATCAATGATCCCACACCTCTCAATGTAACCTGCACCGGTGGCGGCTGTGGCACTACCCATGATGGGACCCTCGCGGGAGGGTTCATCGGAGAAGCCGGCGAGGGCGCGGGCATGGCCTATTCGCTGAATACCACGGACAACTCCACTATTGACACCAGCATCTCAGGCGTGGCGATATTTAAGAAATAGAGATTATTTGCTTGTGTGAACGTAGACCCCGTCCCACCGGCTATCCGGGGGATGATGGCGAAAGTGGGCGATCCGTTCCATGTAGATTTTGTACAACCGCACCGCGGCGTTGGCTTGATGAAGGTCCTGGAACCGGAGCTGTGCCTGTTCCCAGGCCCGGCGCCGGTACAAACCAAGGGCCTCGTGATAAAGCGTGAGTTCTGCTTTCACCCCATTCGATATTTCGGCTTCCGAACCCAACGGTTCGAAGAGCGTAACCGGTTCATCTTTTCCTTTCACGCGCACCTGGTCCAACTCCCGAAAGACATAATCTGGAACCTTCTCCCGCACTGAGTCACTCACGATGATAGAAACCCCATACTGCTTAGTCAGGCCTTCCAAGCGAGACCCGAGATTGACTGCATCTCCCAGCACCGTGTATGCCATTCGAAATTCAGAACCCATATTCCCCACGTTCATCACACCCGAGTGGACCCCTACCCCCATTCGAATCTCAGGCCACCCTCTCGCCTGAAACCCTTCCTGTATCTTGGGCAAGGCCGCAATCATATCGAGGGCGGCCCTCAAGGCCCGTTGCTCATGATCCGGATCACTTAGGGGGGCACCCCAAAACGCCATGACGGCATCTCCCATGTACTTGTCGATGGTTCCCCGATGAGTGTGGATAATTCTCGTCAAGGGTGTGAGGATTTCGTTCATCAACCGGGTCAACTCATTGGGGGGAAGTCCCTCGGAGATATTGGTAAAATTTCGCACGTCTGAAAACAGCACCGTCATCTCCCGGCTGTCTCCGGCCAGACCAAAATCGTCGGGTTTTGCACTCATCTCATCGACCAGTTCAGGCGGTACGTACTGGCCGAAGAGCCTGGCCAACCGTCGCCGGGTGCGCCCCTCCACAAAAAAGCCGTAAGACATATGAACGACGAACAGGGCCAGGACGAGCAACACCGTCGCGCCTAAGGGCAGGACGATGTTACTTTCTTCCCATGCATAGACGTTGAGCCCCAAAACCAACCCGACAATGATCACGGTTGCCGTGAGAGACCAGAGGGCCGAAAAGCGGGGAAGCAAGAATGCCAAGAGACAGCCCACAAGCAGCAACTGAACGAACTCCACACCCTTCGTATAGCCCGGTTCGTGCTTAATTGATTGGTCCAGAAATCCGGATATCAGGTTTGCATGAATCTCCACACCGGGATAGACATTTTGCACCGGTGTGGAACGAAGGTCCTGGAGACCCGGTGCCGTGGTGCCGACCAGGACAATGGCCCCTGCCAACCTTTCAAGGACAACGCGCTTGGTGAGGACGTCTACCGCGGAGACATACGGAAAGCTCCCCTGTTTGCCTCGGTAAGGAATGAGGACACTGCCCCGCTCATCCACCGGAATTTTCATACCCCCCACGTCCAGCCACTCCAACACCGGTTCACCGCTTCCGGCTTTTGCGGTTACCATGCCCAGATCTACGGGAGGCGAGCCGAACAACGCCCGGGTAATGGCCAGAGGCAAGCATTCATACAAATCCCCCTGGTAGGCCTGCACCAAGGCCACACGGCGGTGCATGCCGTCACGGTCGACTACGGGATTGTCAAAGTAACCGGCGCCGACCGCACTTTCTTGAATGACCGGCAGATTGCCTCCAAAACCAACCGCCTCTACAAAGGGGACATGTCGGGATCGGCGGGTGTTCAAATCCAAAATGGGCGGTGGCAACACCCCGATATTACCGGAATTACCGTTTTTCTGGGAACTTTGGGCGGTTCGAAAATAATAGGCCAAAACGACGGGACGATTGCGGAGGCTTTCGGCAAAGCGGCGGTCTGTCTGCAGTGACGGACGAATCCGGTCCAGGGTTTCCGTAAATGCCTGGTTTTCCGCGAGTTCATGGGCGGCCAATCCGTCCAGTAGCGCAAGGCCCGAACCATGGTCTTCCTCGGCGAAGACCACATCAAAACCCAATATGCCGATCTGGTAGTGCTCAAAGAGAATATCCACCAGCCGAGCCAGGCGGTCTCTTCGCCACGGCCAATGCCCTTCGGCCTTTAAGCTTTTCTCATCGATATCCACGATGACGACCCGAGGGTCCTGGGTTCCCGGCATGGTCAGCCTAAGGCGGGTGTCGTACAGATGATTCTCAAATCGCTCCACAAAGGGAAGCCTATAGATACCAGCGACATGTAAGAGGGCCACCGCTATGATGAGGAAGCTTAAAACGAGTCGAAAGAAGGAGGGGCAGAACCCAGCTTTTGTTTTGCCGCGTCTCATAACCATCAATGGATTACTTGGAGAGGTGGATTACTTGGAGAGGGGCCGCCGGTACCGGTCACTCCAGGCGTTTCAACCCCCCGTATACGGTGTGGGCCCGATGTAGGAAATCCTTATCTCCCGGCACGGAAAATCTCCGCCCGTGACCCGTTTCCTTCTTCACGTCAATGAGGTTGGCACTGGCCATGATCTCCAAGAGTGCCTCGATTTGACCGATTTCCACGAGAAACGCCTTGGCCAACGATTCAACGGTTCGCCTGTAGGACAGGTCGCCACTGTTGTGGGCTCCAAACAGATGAAGTATCTCACATACCCCTAAAAACAAATCCGGTGTCCGCAAAGCCCGCCTGGTTGTTGCCAAAAGCCTGTCCGCAAAAGCGCCCAGGATATTTCCGATGACCGACGGCGACCGGTCGATATATTCCTCAAAGGCGCGACGACTGATTTCAACGACCTCACAGTAAGCCAGGGCTCGAGCCGTCGCCGTTCTGTTGTGGTCCTTGAGCAAGAGAGCCATTTCCCCAAAGACGGTGGGTGGATCCAATCGGGAGATCTCTTTTTCCTTATCCCCCACTTTGATCGATATGCCCACCGAGCCCTTCTTCAAAATGTAAGCGGTCTCCCCCCTCGAGCCTTCAGAGAAGATGACCTTGTTTTGCAAAAACTCTTTTACAGGATAGCCCGACATGTCCGTTGCTCCTTTGTTACCTTTGTAAAAACCGGCCCAATAGGAAGAAACAAAGACGCAAAAAACGGGCCAACCGCTTTCAAGCCGTTAATGGGGGAACCCATAAGGGTGAGAGGGGGCTTGAACGGCCCCGAGTCAAAACGAGTGTGTCTGTGGGAGCGTACTCAGAGTCCCGTCTGCGGCGGGATTTGACGCCGAGATTGTGGAAAAGGGCCATTTATGGATGGAAATTAGCCAAACAGTTCGGCAGCCTCGTCCATCAAACGCCCGATGGGAATCCCCTGGGGACATATCGCCTCTGCGGGAGAAAAGTCCGTTCGTCTCAACTGATTCCTGCTGACGCCGGGAAGTCGGGCAAACAGCTGCCTGCCCCGTTCATATTCTCCATAGCTGTGACAATACATCAAGCTCCGCATGACATCGCTGATGGGGATCTTTTCGTCCATGGCCAATTCACATCGCTCGGCACATCCCGCACAATATGAAAAAGCAGTTTCCCGAGCATACCGCTGAAGCACCTCTTTCTCGTCCCGGGTCAACTGTTTCTTGTCCGTGGCAGCCGTCACATTCGACATCAGTACGGTCAAACTCGGCATCTGGGAGCAAATGCTGGCGATATGCGGATTCTCCCACACGGCCTTCAGCTTGGCCTGTTTGTCGGTATATCCGGCCTGTATAAACCGCCCCGCAAGTGCCAATTCCGATTCTGTCTCCGTACGCACCGACCCGCCGCCCTGGGTCTTCATGGCGGTCAGGCCGATCCCGGCGTCCACGCAGGCCTTGACGGCCGATTTCATCCGCTGCTCATGCATGAGCCGGAAATTGTAGCTCATCATAATGGCGTCGATCCAGCCCAGCCGAGCAGCGTCCATCATACACCGTTCCATGTTTCGGTGCGTGCTGAAACCAAAAAGTCGTATCCGTCCCTTCGACTTTTCCGTCTCCACCCAGCGGCGCGTATCCGCATTGATCTCGTCGATGTCTGAAAGACCATGAATAAAATAACAATCGATGTAGTCCGTCTTCATCCGCTTCAAGGAGCGCTCCAACAGTTCCGTCATACCTTGGGGGTCCCGCCGGTCCGATTTGGTGACCAGAAACACCCGTGATCGGGCATCGGACATCTTGGAAAAAAACTGACCAATCCCTTCCTCGCTCCTGCCTCCCCCGTAACAATCGGCGGTATCCCAATGGGTAACGCCCCATTTGAGGGCCTGCCTGAGGAGCAGCTGGTTGTTGGGAATGTCGAACATGCCCCCCAGCGAGAGCGCCGACACCTCCACCCCGGTGCGACCGAATGGTCGGGTGGGCACCACGGGTGCTTCAGTCGTTTCGGCCCGGTCATCTTTGCCCCCCCGAGCCAGCTTCTCCGCCGAGAGCATCAGGGAACTGATCCCCCCCATTCCGAGCCCCTTGAGTAACGTCCTGCGAGACATTCCTTTTCCTTCTCTCTCCATGCGTTCCTCCCGTTCAAATACGTTTCACTTGATAATAAAGCCCCGTCCCTTCAATCACTTGGCTCGTCGAAGACTATGCGTTCCGCGCCAACAAGGCATGATCACGGTCCCGGGTTTCGTTCTCCGCCGTCACCCGAATGGCCCGCTTTCCACTTACCGGACATTCATGTTCACATATACCGCAGCCGATACACCGATCCGGAACGATGTGTGGCTGTTTCAACCGAACCCGTATTTCTATTTCCGCACCCGGCGGCGGCAGGCCGTCCCTCACCTCACCGGCAATCAGAAGGCTTTCCTTTCCATTATCCAGTATCACCCATTTCCTCTCCGGCTTACCGATCCTGTTAAAGACATAATCCCCTGTTCCAAAGGCTCCCGGTTGCATGACGGGCCCTCCCAGCCGGAGTTGCCGCTTGTCCACCGATCGGACCGTCCATCCCCGCTCCTCAACCAGAGAATAGACGTCACGGGTAACAATGGCCTTCGGACTGACCGGACAATTCTCCTCGCACACGATACAGGGCCGGCCCATGGCCCATGGCAGGCACCGGCCGCGATCCACAAAGGCGGTACCGAGACGGATCGGTTCCTTCTCTTGAAAATCCCCCCTCCCGTGTTTTTCATCCAGGCTTATCGGTCGAATCGCGGAAGTCGGACAAATATGCCCGCAGGCCACGCAGTTGACCTGACATCCGCTGGTGCCGATCCGGAAATTGAGCACGGGCGTCCAGATCCCTTCAATACCCCCTTCAAGGCCGGCCGGATGAATGATATTGGTGGGACATACCCGCATACACTGGCCGCATTTGATGCACCGGGTGAGAAACGCAGCCTCCACCAGCGCTCCAGGAGGACGAACCAAACGAGGCGACCAGTTCGCCCCCAGTGTCCCACCCAGCCGCAACATGGGCACGGCCGCTACACCGGAAACCAGGCATAAGGTCACCCCTCGTCGGGAGAGGTCCGGTGTGGCAACCTCACCACCTTTAGATCGGACCGTGCCGTAGGTTATCAAATCATCCCGGCAACGGACCATACAATTGAGACAGAGTACGCATTCATGGATTCGAATGGCCCCTGAGGGACTACAAGCCCCTTCACATGCGGACTCACATCGTTGGCATGCCACACATTCCTCTTTCGTCTTGCCGATACGCCACAAGCTGTATCGCCCCAGTATACCGAAGAGCGCACCGAGGGGACAGACAAAGCGACAATAAAAACGGGGGACCTTTATACAAAGAAACAGGGCGACAAGAAACACGGCACCGATGATCCAGCCCGCTGCGGTATAACGCTCCACCGGCGCCAGCACATGGGTACCGCTGTCGGCGATGGGAACGAAGATGAGATTGACCGAGCGATACATCAAGGAGATGGGATCGAGCACCCCCACCTGAAGGGAGGCATCCAGGAAGGAGGGTGAATGAAAAAGCGTGCCCAGGATCATCCACAGCCCGAGGACGAAACAAGCCCACATGAGGCCCGAGCGCCTCTGGCGCAGCTTTTTCCCAGACAGCACCGGGACCGCCATCAGCCCGATAGCCAGCCCTGTCCCGGCAATGGAGATCCCGGCGGACACCGCTTCCCACGGCGAGATCAGCCACACCATCAGGTGCCAGGCGGACAGCCCCAGCAAAACGAAGAGCAGGATGTACTTCAGTTTCTGGGCGGGATGATATCGGTGGCGTTTCGCCCGCCGGGCGACACTTTGGTCCCTGCCGGCAAGATGGCCGACAAGTTGCTGCGTAGTCCCGAAGGGGCAAAGCCAGCCGCAAAAAAACCGTCCCAGCAGGATGGTCAACACCACCGTCACTACGGCCCATATCAACCCCTTGTAAAGCGTGCCAGTACTCAACAGGGTTCCCAAAGCCAGCAGCGGATCCAACTGGAGAAACCAGTTGACCGGCCACCCCCGGAGCTGCCACCACTTCTCGCCCACATTGGACACCAGACAAAACCACAGGAATAGAAGGAGAAAAAAGACCTGGCTGATTCGTCTGGCCGTAACGATGCGCAATGTTGTTTCTCTTTCCGGGTGGTTATCGATTAAACGATATCCCCCTTCACCCCCAAAGACCTGAAATCGGTGGTTCCCACACCGGCCTGTTCCGCCTTGGCCAGATAGGGCAACTCGGAACCCTTCTTACCCAGCAGGCGGGCGCCGAATGCGTCGGCGGCTACCTGATCCGTACTCACGATCATGGTTCGGGTGGCCGTCAAATCATCCAGGGAGCCCCCTGTGGGGCCGTTGGTCATCATCGACCAGGTACCGTCGAGAACAACCAGCGTCGGGGTGACCATCATGGAGAGTTCTTTTATGATATTGTTGATGTCCTGATGAAACACGTTTCGTCGGCCCCCGAGCAACCCGTACCAGTTTTTCATGGTCATGGAGGCCCCGCTCCGGTGGTGGCTCTTCACCGGTGCCACACCGATGACCTTGTTTACCCCCGCCAACGGTTTGAACAGAATGGGCCAATGGTCCAGCAAGGCGCCTGTCGCCAACGTGAAGGGCTTGAAGTGATCCGCACGAGGAACGACCACTTCCGCGCCGGCCTTTTTGGCCGCCGCTTCAATACCGGTAAGGGCGAAGGCACTGCCGGGATCATGGATCGGATTGTCCGTCACGACCACTCGCGCCGCCCCCGCTTTCAGACAATAGCGGGTCAGTTCACCAACCAACTCGGGGTGCGTCGTGGCCGACAACAGGGGCGGCATGGCGAACGCGGCGTTTACCTTGATCAAGACCTGATCGTTGGGTTTGATAAAGGCCTCAATCCCCCCAACGGCCTTCAGGGCCCGCGCCAGCGTTTTTGAACGGACCTCTCCCTTGGCAACACCCAACCGTCCTTCGGTTCCCGCGACGGAAAACCGCGGCAACGTAACACTTTGCTCGTCCGCATCGATTCCTGTGGGCGGTGTATCGTCGTATCGCCAAAAGGCCAGACCCCCCACTGCGACTATCGCCGCGCCCGCCTTGAGACACCGGGCCATAAAATCCCGCCGGCCCGATTTGCCTTCCGCTTCCCGCGTCATCATTGTTCACACGCCTCCCCGAGATGTGCCCTCAGCCTTAAGGCGAGTTCCTCCGCAGGTTTCTGCGCCTCTGCCTGATGAACACCGACGACATAGGGACCACAGGGAAAGAAAATCTCAAATGTTCCGAAGAGGCTGATCATCTCCGCCTGCGGAAACGGCGCGGCCGGCTCAACCGCCCCGCCGTTTGCCACCAGAAAATCGCTGTACGCGGCAACCAACGCCGCTGCCGCCGCCGTGTCGCCGTTTTTGGTGATGAAGGCTGTCAATTGGGTGTCGCCCAGTTGATACCGGGCCGTAAACACGTTTTGAAGGCCCTTGAAGCCGAACGCATCGGACACAATCAGTCCCGTGTGACTGGGACCCGTGTGACTGGGATCAACCCCCTTTTCGGGAAACAAGCTTAGCTCTTTGATTCGAACCGCACTCGGAGAAATCTGATCGACAAATCGTTCGGCAAAAGCCGTGGCGCTTTCCATAATTGCTTCCGATGCCGAAGCGGCTACGAGTTCGACATAGTACTTTCCATGGACAAAGAAGAGGGCGTTTTTCGTTTCATAGGAAAAACGCGCCAGGCTGAGATCGGCCCCTCCGGAACGCCGTTGAGCACTGAAAACGGCAAAGGCTTGCCGTATGTTGCCCATGTCATAAACAAACACCTCCATCCAATCTTCGGAACCGGATGTCGACTTGAAGCGCCTGCACCAGAGATGCTCAAACCCGGCGGGAAGATAGAGTTCCGCCTTTCCGTCGATCTTCTGAGACAGCGTGTCGGGTCCGAAAGACTCTAAAGGACCCATCGGCGTCAATGTGGGGGGCGTCAGGTTCTCCAAATCGGGAAGGCTACCGGAATCCCGGGATGAACCCTCTCTGGAAACCCAAGCCGCTTCTTCCGGCACCCAGATACCGGACTCATACCGAGACTGCTTCAGGTAGACCCCGACCGCCACCACTACCAACACGCCGATAATCCCCCAGGAAAGGATGGTTTCCATCAAACCCGGAGTTGCCTTTGTGAAGGGATCCGTCTTCATGTTGTCAATTCTTTTACAAATCCTTTCACTGCGCCGACCCCCGCCTCCTCCACCAAGCGTATGGTTTGGGTGCCGATGACGGCGACATCGGCCTTTCCTTTCAGGAAATCGATGTCCCCTTTTCCTTTCACCCCAAACCCCAGGGCAAGCGGCAATGCCGTGGCCTTCCGGCATCGGGCCAGATAGTCGTCCAGCTCAGCGGAGAATGCCGTTTCCTGGCCGGTCACGCCTTTTCTGGCCACACAGTAGACAAACCCTCTGGCAAAGGAGGCGATATAGTCCATCCGCGCCTGAGAAGACGTCGGGGAGAATATGAAAATCGGTGAAAGCCCCTGCTCATTCATGGCGGTCAGATATGCGTCGCCCTCTTCCGGGGGAAGATCCGGAATGATAGCCCCTTTTATCCCCCCTTGGGCCATCTCGGCGGCGAACGCCTCCACCCCGTACTGAAAAAGGATATTGTAATAGGTCATGAACAGAAAGGGAATATCAAAAGCGGCCGTCACCTCCCGGGCGAAGTCCAGACACCGCCCCACGGTAGCCCCCCTTGAAAGGG
>Ga0180435_10004907_pt1 | contig 13097 bp, 14 predicted proteins | sample SS_ome_3_FD_132467 | JGI IMG/M metagenome (GOLD analysis project Ga0180435, IMG submission 132467) | Hypersaline lake sediment archaeal communities from the Salton Sea, California, USA - SS_3_S_1 metaG | ecosystem: Environmental > Aquatic > Non-marine Saline and Alkaline > Hypersaline >... | reverse complement strand
TCGCTCGGGTTTCATACCGATGTGCCCCACAAGGCGCTGCCCGATCTCGTCTGGGCGGTGCAGAAGCGGATTCCGAACGTCGTGCTGACCGCGTCGGTCATGCTCGGCTGCCTCTGGTGGGTGGTCGATCGGCGCATGAAGCATGCGCGCCTGCCCGAGGGGGGCGATGCTGGGGAGTCGCGTCAAGGGCGGCACTAGCGCCGTCTGCGCACGCGGCCGGGTCGCAGGCGCAGCGACGGCAACGAAGCGCAAGGCGGAGCCGGCTGCCGCGCAGCGGGCAGCCCGCAGTGAGGGACTAGGGGGAGGAGAAGCATGGAGATCGCAGGACGCGCGGTGGATCCGCGCCGGCTGCTGACGCCGGGCAAGATCCTGATCGGGATCATCCTGCTCGGGGGGATCATCCTGACCGTCAAGCGCTTCGCGTTCGGACTCGGCGCGACGACCAATCTGAGCGACCAGTTTCCCTGGGGGCTCTGGATCGGCTTCGACGTCATCTCGGGCGTAGCGCTCGCCGCGGGCGGCTTCACGATGGCCTTCCTGGTGCACATCTTCCTGGACGACTTCTACCGTCCGCTCGTGCGCCCGGCGATCCTGACCGCGTTCCTCGGCTATCTGCTCGTGATCGTCGGACTGCTCTTCGATCTCGGTAAACCGTGGAACATCTGGCACGCGATCTTCTGGTGGAACCCGCACTCGGCGATGTTCGAAGTAGCCTGGTGCGTGATGCTCTACACCTCGGTGCTCTTTCTGGAGTTTCTGCCGATGGTCTTCGAGCGCTTCCGCGCCAAGAAGGCGATGCGCATCATCCTCATCTTCCAGATCCCGATCTTCATCGCCGGCATTGTGCTTTCGACCCTGCACCAGTCGTCACTCGGGAGCCTCTTCCTGCTGATGCCGTCGAAGCTCCATCCGCTCTGGTATACGCCCTATCTGCCGCTGCTCTTCTTCTTCTCCGCCGTCACCGTCGGCTTCGCGATGGTGATCGTCGAGTCATTCCTGAGCTCGCGGTTTCTCAATCACGGTTTGCGGATCGAGCTGCTCGCGCGCCTCGGGCGCTACCTCGCCTTCGCCAACCTGGTCTACCTCGTGCTGCGCTTCCAGGACCTCTTTGCACGCGGCCAGTTGGGCCGCATTTTTGCCGGCGAGTACGAGAGCTACTTCTTCATCGCCGAGATCCTGCTCTTCCTCGTGCCGCTCTTGATCCTGCTCAGTGGCCGCCTGCGGCACTCGCGCGGAGGGCTCTTCGCGGCCGCGCTGATGGTCGTACTCGGTCTCGTGCTCAACCGCATCAACGTCGCGATCGTCGGCTTCACGCGCAGCGTCGGCGGCGCCTATTTCCCGAACTGGCAAGAGATCTGGGTCTCGGTCTTCCTCGTGGTGAGCGCCGCACTGGTCTTCGGTCTCGCGGCGCGCTACTTGCCCGTTTTCAGCCACGGCCCGGAGGGGGTGGGGGAAGGCGACGAGGAGATGGCGCCGGTCTCGGCCAGCGTCTGAGCGAGGCGGTGGGGAGCGCGAGAAGGAGCGCGAGGAGGAGAGCGATGAAGGCTAAGCTCAGCGAAGCGACAACGAAGAAGAGGGCGGCGGCTGCGGGCGCGGCGGTGCTGCTCGGCTGCGGCTTGCTCATGGCCGGCGGTTGGCTGCTCGGCTCCGCGCCGCGCGCGGCGGATGACCCGGAGGACGGCATCACCATCTATCAGACCTGGTTCGGCGACAGCAGCCAAGTCGTCTTCGATCACAACCTGCACGAGCAGATCGGCCCCTGTGGCCAGTGCCATCACTTGGAGCGCTGCGCGTTCTGCCACCAGGAATCGGGCGCCGGGCTCTACGTCTCGGACTCCAAGATCGCCCTGCACCGCGCCTGCCTGACCTGCCACGTCCAGGATCCACGCGGCGAGAACTGCGGCGAGTGCCACACGGGCGTAGCGGCAGTGCCGCCGATGACCGGAGTGGCCGTTTCGCCCCGCCTGCCGGAACGCAGCGCGGCGGAGGAGGAGGCGCTGCTCGCGATGACGCCCGGCAGCTACGCCGCCGAGCGCCGGCCGCGGCCGGAGGAGATGGCGGGGCTCGAGCCGGAGGATGTGCGCGTCTACCTGACCGAGGTCGATGGTCTGACGACCGTCTATTTCAAGCACGCCGCCCACGCCGAGGAGCGCGGCATTTCCTGCGGCGCCTGTCATCACTTCGAGACGTGCGGGCGTTGTCACGATCGCTTCTCGCAACGCATCGAGACGTCGAACGCCGAGGACGCGTTTCACGCGACTTGCATCACGTGTCACGCCGAAGAGGGCGGCCCGGTCGATTGCGACGAGTGTCATCGACAGCCACGCCCTTGAGGCTCGGCGCGCACCTGTCGACCGCCGGCGGCTTGAGCACGGCGCTCGATCGCGCGCGTGAGTTGCGCTGCACCGCGGTTCAGATCTTCACCCACAGCCGCGCCCAGTGGCGCATGCCGCCGCTCGACGCCGCCCAGGTCGAGCGCTTTCGCCGTCTGGCGCGCGAGCAGGGGCCCTACGCCCTCGCCGCGCACGCGAGCTACTTGATCAACGTCGCCTCGCCCGAGCGCGCGCTGCGCGAGCGCTCGATCCGAACCCTGACGGCCGAAGTGCGCCACTGCGCCACCCTCGGCATCCCGCTACTCGTCTTTCACCCCGGAGCACACATGGGCGCCGGCGAGCGGCGGGGCATCGCACGCGTGGCGCGCGCGCTCGACCGCGTCTTCGCCGCCACGGCCGACTGCGACGTCGCCGTCGCACTCGAGACGACCGCGGGGCAGGGAACCGGTCTCGGTCACCGCTTCAGCCAGTTGGCCGAGATCCTGGCGCGGCTCGCCTCCCCCGCGCGCGCGCGCATCTGCTTTGACACGGCCCACGCCTTCGCGGCCGGGTATGAACTGCGCCGCCCGGAGCAATACACCGCCCTGTGGGAGCGCTTCGATCAGCGGCTCGGGCTCGATCGGCTGGCGCTCTTTCACTTCAACGATTCGCGCACGCCGTGCGGCTCGCGTGTCGACCGCCACGCGCACATCGGCCGCGGCGAGATCGGCTCGCGCCCCTTCGGCTGGTTGCTCGCCGATGCACGCTTTGCGCGCGTACCCAAGGTGCTCGAGACGCCGAAGGAGAACGAGATGGATCGGCGCAATCTGCGTCTGCTCCGGCGGCTGGCGACGATGACGCCGCGCCACCGCGGCCGGCCGCGGAGCTAGGGATGGAGGCGATCGCCTCGCTGCAGGCGCTCGAGCGCGCGCTCGCGGCGGCGCTGCCGGGGCCGCTGCCGGGGGCGGAGGCACAAGCGCGCATGGCGCCCGTGCCGCGCCCGGGCTGGACGCCGGAGCATCCGTCGCCGCCCGGCATTCCGGCCGCCGTGCTCGTGCTCTTCTACCCGGCCGTCGATCGGCTGCAATCGGCCGTGCCCGTACCGCACGTGCTCCTGACCGAGCGCACCGGAGCGGTCGAGAAGCACAAGCATCAGATCGCCTACCCGGGCGGATCGCTCGAGCCGGACGAGACGCCGATCGCCGCCGCGCTGCGTGAAGCGCACGAAGAGACGGGTGTCTCTCCCAGCCTGCCGCGCGTGCTCGGCGCGCTGACCCCGCTCTACGTCCCGGCGACCGGCTTCACGATCCAGCCCTTCGTCGCCACCGTGGCGCGCCGGCCCGCGCTCCGCCGCCAGCCGAGCGAGGTGGCGCGCTTGCTCGAGGTGCCGCTCGCGCGCCTGCTCGAGCCCGAGTGCTTGCGTTTTGCCGCGACCTCCACGGACGGCCTGTGGCGCGAAGTGCCCTACTTCGATCTCGGAGGTCAGCGTCTGTGGGGGGCGAGCGCGATGATCACGGCCGAATGGCTGGCGCTCCTCGGCTGGGAGCGACCCGATTGAGCGCTACGCCTGATCGAGCATGCCGCGCTCGGCGAGCTCGCTCCAGACGGCGGTGAGATCGGCGGGCGTCGCCGCGACCCAGCGCGGCGCCGCGTAGCGGCGGTTCCAGGCGCGCACGGCGCGCGCGATGCGCCCCACGTCGCGTGCGGCGCGCAGCGGCACGACGGCCGCCGCCGGCGGCAGCCAGGGCGAGTCGAGGGCACGCGCCGGCGTTTCCGCCGCGAAGACGACGCCGCCCGGACCGGGCGCCTGTTCGAGGCGATCGGCGATCCACTGCGCGAGGAGCGCATCGTCGGGCGCCGCGAAGAAGGCGTCGGGGGGAGGTGGGGTGAACGGCACGTGCCAGGCGGCCGCTTCGGCTTGCGCCGCATCGATCGCCGGCGATGCCACCTGGGACGTGGCCGCGGGCGCATCCGGCCATCCCGGAGGAACGAGCAGTAGCGTTTCGCGCTCGGCTGCCGCGCCCGCTTCGCCCTCGCCCGCCGCGGCGGTCGCGCCGCTCACCGCCTCACCGGCCAGCAACCAGGCATGGCGAGAGGCATGCCGCGCGCCCGCGGCCGAGGGGATCTCGAGCCATCGTCCGGCGGCGACGAGCGGCGCCGCATCGGCTGCGCGCAGGGCGCCGGTGAATCCATCCGGATAGCCGCTGAGCCCGCACGCCCGCACGCGCTTCGCCCGCCTGAGCGCACGCAGCAGACGACCCGCGGTTCGTTCAGTGGCGACCGGCAGGAGATAGAGGCGCGCGACCGCGGCCGGTGGCTGAAGCGTCATGCGGGCGCTTTGCGTGACAGCGGGTGCCCGGTCAGCGGATGGTGTCGCGGCCGGCGGGGGGTGAAGTTCCAACAAGAGATCAGCCTGCATCTCGGCCGCGCGCGTTCGGGTCGCAGCGCGCGGCGGTGGCCCGGGTGCCAGCGGGCCGCTGCCCGCCCGGCGCCGGCGCGCGCGCGCCGGCCGCAATTCCGGTTGCGGGCGCGGCAGCGCGATCTCAAAGCGCAATGGCTCGCCGGTCGGCGCGCTCCAGGCGGCGGAGAAATCGCGTCGCCCGCCGGCGGTGATGACGTCGAGGCGCGCCTCGCCGCGGAACCCTGGCGGTGGATAGAGCAGGCCGACCAGGCTTTGGCGCCGGCGGCGCGTACGCACGAGCGGCGTCGGGCGCAGGTGCCAGCCTTCAAAGCTCATTCGTCGGACCGTCTGCCGGCGGCGTCGCCCGCGGGGGTTGCCGCGCGCACGAGATCGATCAGGCCGTGCCAGACACGATCCGGGTTCCCGCAGGCGAGCGTGCTCATGTGGGCGCACGCTTCGAAGCCCCAGATCGCGATGCAGTCGGGCTGGTGCGCGAGCAGGCGGCGGGTGCCGGCGAAGAGGTCCTCTTCACGACCGGCCGGCACGCGAAACGCCTGCAGCCAGAGCAGGCATTCGACCCCGGCGCGGCGCGCCGCGCCGAGGGCGGCGGTCGCGTGACGATCGATGAAGGCGTCACGTTCTTCGGGCGTGTCGATCCCGAATGCCTGCCAGTACGGATCGGTCCCGAACTCGGTCACGCCGGGTAGGCCGGCGAGCTCATCCCAGTCGAGCGGGGGCTGGTCGATCACGCCCTGGGGCAAGACGCAGATCGAGGAGGCGAGCCCGCGGCGCTCGGCGTAGGCGGTCAGCTCGGCGAGCAGGCGCACGACCGCCTCGCCGCGCAGCCGCGCGATCTCGGCGGGCGAGCGCTTGACGAGCGTGCCGGCAATGCGGCGACAGTGCTCGCAGGCGCAGATCTCGCCGTCGGGATTGCCGGGGCCGCGTGGCACCCAGTGCGGTTCGTCCCAGAAGATGCGCCGGGCGCCGGTCGCGGCGGCGGCGTCGATCCAGCCGAAGAGCCGTTCGCGCAGGCGCGGGTGGTTGAGGCAGGCGCCCGCCAGCGGGCGGCCCGAGCGGCCGCGTTGCGCCAGGTCGGGGTCTTCGAGCAACCAGTGGGAGTAGGCCTCGCCGCCGAAGATGCGAGCCACACCCCAGGGGTCGAGCGCGACGTCGAGCCCGGCGTCGCGGCTGAGAGCGACGATCTCGCGCAGCGTGCCGGCGTAGTAGGCGAGGTCGTTCTCCGAGAAGGTGTGGACGACGCGCTCGCAGCCGAGCGCGCGCAGCGCCTCCATGTCGGCGGCGACGTGGCGCGCCATGCGGTTGCCGAAGTAGCTGGCGGCGAGCTTCATGCCCCGGCGGTCCTCGCCGGGGCGCGCGCCGTGCCGTTCTGCCCGAGAATCGTCCAGTGGCGCCGCCGGGTAAAACCGCAGCGCGCGAAAAGGTCGGCCTTCTCATCGGGGGGCGCGATGCCGGCGACGGTGATGAAGCGGGCATGCTGCAGGCGGCGGATCGACTCCTGCAGCAGGAGGGTGCCGTAGCCGCGGTGGCGGTCGTCGGGACGGACTTGGATCCAGTCGACGAAGCCCTCCTCGAACTCGGGGCAGTAGCCATTGATTGCCAGCCCGACCCGCTCGCCGCTGTCGCGCCGCTCGAGGAAGAACCAGCCGGCGGGGAAGAAGTCGTCCGCGGCGAGCAACGCCTCGAAGCGCAGGGCGGCGGCCCGGGGCTCCCGCTCCGGATCGCACGCATGCAGTAGATCGAGCGCCGCCTGGCAGTCCAGGTCGGGACGGAACGGGACGAAACGCGTGGCGTTGCTCGCCGCGCGCAGCGGCGCGGCTGTGTCCGCCAGCAGCGCGCGATAGCAGCGGCCGCGCGCCGGCAGCGCGAGTACGCGGCTCCAGTCGCGGCGGGCCGACTCGATCAGCGGCACGAACGAAAGCGCGGGATTGCGGTGCGCCACCTGCATGATCAGGTTGCGCAGCGATTCCCCGCGCCCGCGACGCGCGTAGGTGAACTCGATCGCATCGGCCGCATGGCCGAGGACGGCGTTGAGCCGTGCCCCGTTGGTCGAGGCAAGGTAGTGCGCTCCGGCGAGCTTCGCCTTCGCTCGGCTGAAGGGCATGCAGAGCGTCGCGTGCGGTGCCTGCGGATAGAGCGCGCGGACCAAGTCGAGGACGGCCGAGCGCCGTTCGCGGACCGCGGGCGCCGGCGAGCGGACACTCTCCGGATGTAGGCGGGAGAGGATCACAGCTCGGGACGATAGGCAGCGCCCGCGGGACGGTCAAGCTGGATTGTCAGTCGCTACCGGGCTCGGCCGTCGCAATGCGCAACCGTACGAGCTCGGTGCCTTCGTCGTCGGTTACTCGGATCCGATCGCCCGGCTCGAGCTGGCGCCGCCGGCGCGTCTCGGTCTCGCCGTTGACCGCAACCCAACCCTGCTGGATCCACTGCTTCGCCTCACCGCCGGTGCCGACCGCGCCGGCGAACTTGAGGCAGGCGTCGAGGCGGATCGTGGCGGTGCGAATCATGATCGTTTCTTCGGCAGCGGTCACGCGAACCTCCCGCAGGCTGAACGACGGGAGCAGTCTAGCGGGCGGGCGGCGCCGGACGCAAAGGCGAAGCGTGTACGGTCGGAGCGCGCGGCCGTCTTGAGGTTGCGGCGGCGACTGTCTACACTGTCTGCGGCAACGGGTCCCGCAGGCTGACCACGCCCAGCGAAGGAGAGATCGATGGCGCCCGTCCTCCCCTCCCAGGAGCTCGGACATCTGCTGGTCGCCGCCGTGCGCATCCTGCAACACAAGCAGGGCACGCCGCCCAAGCCGGAGGAGGCGGCCGAGCTGCTGGCGTGGGAGACGGAGCGCGCCTACTTCGTCGTGCGCGGTCTGGTCGATGTCGGCGCGCTCCAGATGCACGAGACGCCCTTCGAGGTGCGCGTGGAAATCGCCGATGCGCGGGCGATCGAGCGGCTGCCCGAGGAGACATCCGAGGGGGCGCTCAACGACGAGGTCGACGCCTTCCGTCGCGCCGACCAGTCGCGCAAGGAGGAGCTCGAGAAGCTGTTCTCGAGCGGTGAGCTCGAGCGGCGCAAGCAGGAAGAGACGGCCGAGCTCGAGAAGCAGTTCGAGAGATTCCGCCAGCAGAAGCGCCAGCCGCCCCGCTAAAGCAAATCTGTTGAATCTGTCTCCCGCCGGATGCAACAGGCCTTCGTTCCTCCGGCGAATCGTGATCGCAACCCCAACGATTTGTGGGGTTTCTGCGAGTGAAGCGTCACGGATCCTCCCCCTGTCAGGTATAATGGCAGCATGCTCGCATCCAGCGGCCGGAGCGCGCGCGCTGCGCCGCGCCCGGCGGCACGGTTCTGCAAGGTTTGGGGAAGGAGGAGCGCATGCGCGTGAGGGGAACTGCCCGGTTGCTGCTCGGTTTGGCGGCGATCGGTCTCGCGACCGTCGCGGCGGCCTGGGCCTCGGCGCCCAAGGTCGTCACGATCGAAGACTTCGATGCCCATGGGTGAGGCTACTGCGCCTATTCCCGGTGCGGGATAGAAGTGGTTCTCGGCGAGTTCGGAGATCAGCTGATTGCCGTCCAGTATCACTACAGCGATGCCTGGACGGCCGACTACTCGAGCGAGCGGCGCGGGTTTTACGGCGTTACCGGCACACCGACGATCGTGATCGACGGCAAGAACAAGATCGTCGGCACGTACGGTTCGTGCACCGCCGACGCGAACGCGTACCGCAACGCGATCAACCAGCGCCTCGCCGCGACCGGCGGTTTGGCACCGGTCGGGATCGACGGCGTCTATTCCTACACGGAGGACGACATCACCCTGACGGCGACCTTCGAGTTGCTCGACCCGGTGACGCTGGTCGATCCAAAGGCACATGTGGTTGTGATCGAGGATGGGCTCCACTACGGCGGGAATGTCTACAACCATGTCACCCGGGCGGGCCAGAGCGAGATGGTGACGCTCGAGAACCAGGGCGACCAGGCGGTCGTCACGGCGACCTTCCCGATGGGCAACTGGGACATGGCGCGCGTCCAGTGCATCGCCTTCTTGCAGCGCAACAGCGGCTCGTCGACCCAGGTCGAAATGTACCAGGCGGCCAAGCTCGTCAAGGTCGAGGACTTCACCTTTGCCTTCGACTGCAAGATCGCCTCGGTGCCCGCCGGCAACGGCGATGTCGAGTTCAACGGCCTGCTGACCAACATCAGTGACAGCGCCGACGAGTTCACCGTCAGTCTCGACAACAGCTCGGGCTGGACGGCGGAGTTCAAGCTCGAGGGCGAGGCCGAATACCACACCACACCGAGCATGATCACGCTCGGACCCGGTGAGGATATCGCCGCCTTCCTGCGCGTTTCGACCGACGGCGAGCTGCGCACCGGCTCGGACTTCCTCGTTGTGACCTCGACGAACTCCGAGCGGACGCAGTCGAATCAAGTGGTTGCCTACAACGGCAGCCCGGCCGTCCTGCTCGTCGACGACGACAGCATGTATCCGTACGAGACGATCCTGACCAACGGGCTCGACGCCCACAACTACCTCTATCATCACTGGGACGTCTACAATGATCACAGTGGCGCCGGCCCGACGTTTGCCGACATGAAGTGCTACGACGTCGTGATCTGGCATCAGGGCTACGGCCCCCACGTGCTCTTCACTGCCGAGGAGATCGAGGACGTCAAGGACTTCATGGATCTCGGGAAGGGCTTCATCCTTTCGGCCCAGGACTACCTCGACAATCCGATCGACATGACGTTCGTCCACGACTACCTCGGGATTGCCAGCTACACGACCTACGCCGATGCCGATCATCTGACCGGAGTCGGCGGCGATCCGATTTCCGACGGCATCGACACGCCGCTCGACTACCTCTACTCCGTGTGGGATCGCGCCGACCATGCCGAGACGAACGCCTACGGCACGGCGATGCTCTTCTCGGAGGATATGGATCAGGTCGGGATCCGCGCCGACAACGGCACGGCGAAGGCGGTCACCTTTACCTTCTGCATGAACGGCATGGACGAGGGTGCGGCGAATCCCAACAACCCGGCGACGCTGATCGACCGGGCGATCCAGTGGGTGCTGCCGGCTGGCGGCCAGTCGGTGCCGGAGATCAACCGGCCTGTGCTGGCGTCGCAGATTCGAGCGGTCCAGCCCAATCCCTTCTCGGCGCGCAGCGCGCGCGGGGAGACGGCGATCCGGCTGCGGATCAGCGAGCGCGCCGCGCTGCAACCGGCGCGTCTGGACGTGCTCGACATCAGCGGGCGTCTCGTGCGCAACCTGGTCGACGGCGTTCTCCCGGTCGGCGTGACCGAGGCGGACTGGGACGGACGTGACGCGGCCGGCCAGCCGGTCACCGCCGGTGTCTACTACGTTCGCTTCCAGACGGCAGACGGCACGCATGGCGCGCGGGCGGTCGTGATCGACTAACCGGCGTGCGCCGTACGTAGAGGCGCGCGAAGCGCTTCGCGCCGAACTTCTCGGGCCGCGACCTGCATGGCCGCGGCCCGAACGCGTTCCCGGGCTTTTGCTTGACGCCGCGCCCCTGTCGCGCGCTACAATCGGCGGATCAAAAGCTCACGCAATTCTATTGCGTTTGCGGTTTTCTGATCATGTGCCTGGAAGAGATGCACGGATTCGACAGAAAGGAGCAATCATGAAGTCGCGCTGGCTCACTCTCCCCTTGGCGGTGTTGCTCGCCCTACCGCTCGTCCTGCTCGCCTCCTGTGGCGACGATGACGACGACAACAACAATGGTGGCACGCAGCCGGAGGTGACGGACGTGCCTCAGATCCCGGCGGCGGAGATCGAGACCGACGTCACGTTCAACAGCCAAGATCCGAACGCGCAGAATGCCGAGTATTTCGTCGAGGGCCAACTCGCGATGGCGCAGGCCTTCACCTCGCTCGGCCAAGCCTACCTCGCTCCGCTCGACGGCGCCGACTGGAGCAGCGGATCGGGCGATTGCTACTCCTACAGCTATACCTATGCCGCTTGTACCTACACGTATGAGGTGTGCGAGACGAACGACGGCTACACCTGGACGGCGACCTTCAACGGCGACTGCGGCGGCCAGATACCCTACGTCAATTGGGTCGCGATGCGCGGGACGACAAATGACGACGGGACCGAGGGCTCGTGGCGGCTGTACGAGGAGAACTCGACCACGGTCATGGCCGCCTGGGCCTGGTCGATGGCGGACGACGGCAAGAGCGGAAGCTGGACGTTCTACGATGGTGACATCGGCAGCACGATCGACATGACCTATACGTGGGTCGAGAACAACGACGGCTCGATCGACATGACGATGGAGATGCCGCAGTCCTCGAAGATGGTGACGCACATCGAGTCCGGCTCGGCCGCGGGCACGATGACCTCCTATGACTGGAGCACCTCGCAGAACGACTGGTACCAGTCGGCCGTGATCATCTGGACCACGAGCGGCTCGGGGAGCTGGACGAACTACGACGAAGACGGCGAGGAGGTCAGCAGCTACAGCTGGAGCTAACCCTTCCGCCGGACGCTGGCAGCGAGATCGCGCGCAGCGCTTCCGCAACCACATTCAGATCCAGACGCAAGGCCCGGGCCCGTTGCCCGGGCCTTGTCTGTGCGTCCGACTACCGCTGCACCGCGACCCACCTACGCCAACGCTCCTCGCAGGCGCGGATCTCTGCGTCCGTCAGCGGCCGCTCGCGCTCCAGGTGTCGCAGCTCACCGGGACGCGCCAGGAAGAGATTGGGTCGAAAACACTCCGCGTACCCCGTCGGCGGCTCGCGATCGTGCGCCATCTGGCGCTCGGGCGTCGGAATGCGCGGACTGCGCGCGATGACGTAGTCGTTTAGCCCCCAGCCGTCGAGCACGTGCACGTGCGGCAAGACCCAGCCCGGAACGCCGACCGCCAGGCCGGCCAGGACCGGATTGCCCGCCGGCCCATAGGCGCGGCCCGCGGCGCGCGAGGGATAGGCCGCGATCGAGAGGCGGTGCATCATCTTGTGCTCTTGATGTCGGATGCAGACCATGTGGGCGATCAACCACGCCTGCAGGCGGTCGAACGCGGCCGCGTAGAGGCGGATCCCCGGCGGCCAGTGCGGCGCCACGCGCACGTGCATCTGGAACGTCTCCGCCCGCGTCTGGCGGGATTGCGAGAGCGCCCAGTGCGAGGCGGCGAGCGGATAGGTAAGCAGCAACGCCGCGAGCACGAGCGACAGCGCGGCGCGCGGGCGCCAGGGGAGCACGTTCACCATCCAGAGCCAGCCGAGCACGATTAGCGGCGCCCAGTGGCTGTAGACGCGGTACTCGAAGTGGTCGCCGCCGATCACGAACGTGTAGTAGGCGCCGTGGAGCACGAGGACACTCCAGACGAGCGTGCGCCGCAGCGTGGCGGCCGGTGCGGCCTGCGGATCCTGTGGGGTCGTGCGCGGCGCGTGCCAGAGGGCCCGGGCGGCCGTTCGCAGGCGGCCGGTGGCAGCCGGCGCTTCCCGCCAGACGATCACGAGCAGCACCGCCAGGGCGAGCCAGTGGCCATGTTCGAGCAGGAAGGAGAGCGCGTAGCGCCAACCGCTCTCGGGCCACGGCCCGGTGTACTTGGCGTAGAACGTGTTCGGCAGCCAGGCGCCGTAGAAGGAGCGTCGCCAGAGCAGGTGGGTGGGGACGATCAGGAGTGGAAGTGCAGCGAGCGCGAGGTCGACGCCTGGCGCGCGCGTTGCGCCTGGGCCCCCTGCCGCGCGGGCGCCGGCCGCCGTGCGCGCTTCGATCAGCAGCAGCCCGACGGTGGCGGCGGCGAAGAGCAGTCCGTCGGGGCGGGCGAGGTAGATCGCCGCGGCCAGCGCGGCCAGGGCAAGATTGCGCGCGCGGGGAGCGAGGCGCGCGGCGACGGCGGCGTAGACCCAGGCGAGCAGGAGCAGGTTGAAGAGCGCTGTCTCCAGGCCGGAACTGCTCCAGGTGAGAAACGGGCGCTGCGTCGCGAGTCCAACGAGGGCAACGGCGATCAACGGGAAGCGCAGGCGCGCAAGCCGCGCGCGCCAGCGCAGGCGCAGCGCGAAGCGCAACGTCAGGGCGAGGGTGGCCAGCGTGCAGAGGAGCGCGAGTGGGTTGGCCGTCTCCGGCGGCGGGGCGCCCGTCACGCGCCAGAGCAGATCGAGCAGGAGGACCCAGAGGAAGCTCGTGTAGCCCTCGACCGGCAGGAAGGGCGGTGCGTTCCACACGTAGCCGTGGCCGAGCAGGCTGTGGCTGACGTAGCGAAAGGCGATGTAGGCATCATCGGTCAGGAACCAGAAGAGGCGCCAGCCGCCGTAGACGAGCGCCGCGCAGGCAAGGTAGAGGGCGGCGTAGGCCCAGGAGGGGGCTTTCCGGTTCATGGCTGCAACGCCTCGCGCAGGGC
>Ga0180435_10004906_pt1 | contig 13097 bp, 10 predicted proteins | sample SS_ome_3_FD_132467 | JGI IMG/M metagenome (GOLD analysis project Ga0180435, IMG submission 132467) | Hypersaline lake sediment archaeal communities from the Salton Sea, California, USA - SS_3_S_1 metaG | ecosystem: Environmental > Aquatic > Non-marine Saline and Alkaline > Hypersaline >... | reverse complement strand
TCGCGCACCAGGACGCTGGTCGATGCCGTCTACGACTGGTCGCGGTTCAGTTCTCTACCGCGGGGGTACGAGTGGATTCGCGGGGAATTGATCGCACAGAACGTCAGTGCCGAGAGCCTGGTTCGCACTGCAATCCGCTACGGTAACCAGGGAACGCTGCGGAGGATCGGCGTGTTGCTGGAACGCGAAGGCGTTGCGGAAGGGCTGCTGCTCCGCATCGAAAAAAACGTGAGGCCCTCGACAAGCCTGATACCCTGGATTCCGGTCAACGCCAGGCACGGAGAGACGATCCGTCGTTGGGGAGTCATATTGAATGAACGGTCGTGAAAACCAGGCCACTCGAATCCACAAGGATATCGATTTCTTTGTCGAAGCTTTGTCCTTCACGGCGGCTCAGAGGACATTCCCCGCCCGTCTGATCGAGAAGGATTACTTCTGTTCGGTACTTTTGTCGCGTCTGTCGGCTGTGAATAAAAAGCTTGTGTTCAAGGGCGGTACCTGCCTGGCCAAAGTCCATGCCGGTTTCTACCGGTTGAGCGAGGATCTGGATTTTGTTATCCCGATGGACGTGGCGGCTTCGCGAAGGGAACGCAGCCGCAAGGTCACCGGACTGAAAATCGCGTTCAGTAAGCTTCCCCACGGCGCAGACTGCTTCGAGGTAGTCGATCCGCTTACGGGCGCCAATGATTCGACACAGTATGCCGGCAGCATGCGATATGTCTCTCGGTTGAGCGGACAAGCGGAAACAGTCAAGGTCGAGATCAGCCTGCGGGAACCCTTGATCAAACCTTTCGTAGCCGGTCAGTCGCAGACACTCCTGTTAGACCCCATCTCCGGGAATCCCGTCGTGCCCCCTGTGACAGTGCCCAGCATCGACCGAACCGAGGCGTTCGCCGAAAAGTTCCGGGCTGCGATGACACGACGCGAGGTCGCTATTCGCGATTTTTACGATATTGACTACGCGGTACGGATGCTTGGGATTAAGATTCAGACGACCGAGTTCCTTGGACTCGTCCGGGAGAAGCTTGCCGTCCCGGACAACGGGCCTGTCAGTGTCGGTCTGGATCGTCTGGAGCAATTGCGATGGCAACTGGCCGGTCAACTGAAACCCGTGTTGCGTCAGGCTGATTTCAATGCCTTTGACCTGGATAATGCCTTCGCAATTGTCACCCGAGTCGCCCAGGCCGTGTGCGCCCAATAGTAATCAACCGCACCACTGTTTCCCGAGATCGACTGAAATGGGTGTTCCGTCGATTCTCTTTGCCATCATAATGTCAAACGACTTAAACTGGCGCGAGTGACAGCAGAAGGAGACGATGAAGATGAATCGGAGAGAATTCATAAAGAGCAGCACCGCAGCCGGCGCCGCGATCGGACTTCCCGTCGTTATTCCTTCCACCGCCCTGGGCAGGGACGGCGCCGCGGCGCCGAGCGACCGGGCGGCTATCGGGATAATCGCCTGCGGGAATCGCGCCAGGTACGCCGGTAAGTACAAGCAGTACGCCAAGTCCGAAGTCGTGGCGGTCTGCGATCCTATCAACTGGCGCCGCCTGCACTTCAAGAAATCGTTCGGGAACTGCAAAGACTACGGCGATTTCCGCGAACTGCTCGCACAAAAGGACCTCGACGCCGTTCATATCGCAACGGCCGATCACTGGCACGTTCCCATCGCTCTGGCGGCCGCCAAGGCCGGTAAGGACATGTACGTCGAAAAACCGCTTGGGATATCCATCCGCCACGATCTCGAATCGCGGAAAATCGTCGACGAGCACCGGCGCATCTTCCAGTACGGCGCCCAGCAGCGATCGCAGGTCTACGCCCGCATGGGCATCGAGCTTGTGCTGAACGGACACATAGGAGAGGTCAAGGAGATCCTCGTCAAGTGTCCCAAGGGTCATTCCGGCGGATCGGCCGATCCCGTGCTGCCCGTGCCCAAGGGGGTCAACTATGACATGTGGCTCGGACCGGCGCCCGAGGCGCCGTTCTGCGCCGATCGCGTACTCCACCAACCGGGCAAGTGGTGGATCGAGAGGAATGGAATTTATCACATCCGCGACTACGCGATCGGTTTCATCGCCGGTTGGGGCGCCCATCCGATGGACATGCTGCAGTGGTGGGCCGACAACTCCGGCATGAAAGAAAAGATTCCCGTAAGGTACGAAGGGAAGGGAACGCTCCCGACCGAGGGCCTGTTCAACACGGTGACGCACTGGGACGTTAACTGCCAATACGCCAACGGCGTTAAGATGCGTTTCATGGACAACGATACAGCCGGAAAGCTGAAACTGCATAAAGGCTTCCGCGGGACTATCGCGGTCCTGTTTTGCGGGACCAGGGGATGGGTGCGCGTCTCGCGAGGCGGTTGGGAGACTTCATCGAAGGAACTCGCCCGGAAAGCCAGGAACCCGGGCGACACACGCCTGAGGGTCAGCAAAGACCAGATCACGGACTTCGTCGACTGCGTGATGTCCCGCGAAACGCCGGTGGACGATCTCCATTCAGCCGTCCGATCGGACGTCGCGACGCACCTGTGCGATATCGCGATTCGCACCGGCCGGGCAATCACCTGGGACTCGAAAGAAGAAACGATTAAATGCGACCCCCAGGCCGTGCAGATGATGACGCGCGAAATGCGGACTCCGTGGACACTTTAAGAAAGAGCGTCTCGACTGCGACAGCATATTCTATTTTCGGTTAATCCATTGCAATAGGAGTAGCTGAAAGTAGACGATTAACCCGAATCGTAATGGGTATCCCACAGTCCGCCAGACCACCACAACGCAGCTATCCATATCCAAATTTGCCCCAACGAGTCAACCGAAAGCAACGCCCTGCAGGCGACAGTTTCTTAGCTCTTAAGAGATTTTGGAAGTTGTAGCCAACGATCAGAGATCAACCGTGTGGCCAATTCGTATCAATTTGGCGTTTGGTGTAACCTCAAAGATAGTCGGAGCCTCGCAAATTGCTATCTCTTCCAGAATTCTGGGCCACACCTTGAAAAACTTCACAACCTGATCCTCAAATTGCATATTGTGGAATGTCTTTCGAAAAAATATAGCAGTGAGTCCGCTCTCACCAAGCGCCTTCCGCTCATGCGGGTGTTTTCTCTTGATGTTGAGATCCCCTGTTACAAAAACAGGGGACGGAGATTCGTTCTGCAAGGCCTGAATGATCTCCACATCCGAGCTGTCTATTCTAAAGCGACTATCATCGTCAAGATGTCTGACTTCAATGGCTGTTTTGTACTGTGAAGCCATCCGAGCAAGATGTACAGAGAGATTCCTGTCGAAGAAATACTTCACGCGGCTGCCCCGTTGACGGTCCTTTCAAAATCAACCGCGCGTAACACTTCAATCGGCTTGATCTCGTACCAGTTAGCCACTGCGCGGGCATCCTGGTTGTTCCCTTCATAAGCGGCGGCCAGGACCACCGTAGGGATGCCAACAGAATCTACAATAGGCTTCCCGTACTGACGAGATGGGTCGATAACGATTCCGCGGCCAATTTTCCACCGCTTCGCCAAGAGCGAATCTGAGTCGTATTCAACCTGTCGAAGAAACGGAAGAAGAATCCTCGGAAAGGCATACTGCTTAGTAAGAAGCTCTTTGAGTCGTTCCTCTCCGCATTCTTCCGCAGTATGAATGAATATGCGCTTACCATCCGTGAAAATACCTTTGCGGCAGAACGGATGAGGCGAGTCAAACTCCTGAATCAGTGCATGGTGTACCTTGCGAAGATACTGCATAGGCACGTCGTACCCGCGAAGCCTGCCTATAACCAAAGCGTCGATCATGTCCAGAAAACTCACCAGGTTCTCGGCGCCTGGCACATCAGCGAAGTCACTATGGATTACAGCACCAGGTCTGTTTCGAACACCTTGAAACCATGCGCGAATACACCGAGGGCTTACGTTTGTAAGCCTCGCCACCTCGCTGAAGCCGTAGATTCCTTCGCCAAGCATGCTGTGTGACATTAAGAGTATTCCTTCGCGTCTTCCCGAGTAACAACTGATTACACCTGTATTCTATCGACTGAAAGCGGGGGTTTTCAATATCTATTTCCCGCGTCCTGTGATGCGCAGGAGTTCGCCTCCGGCGGCGTCCAGGGCAAACGAGACCGCCGCGTCTTTTGATTCGAGGCGGCGCCACTTTCCGGTCTTACGATCGAGCAGTTCGACTGCGGCTTTGGCGTCAGCCTTCCGGGTCAATACGAGCTTCATTTCCTGCGGGGCGTGGGCGTTGTGGTTGGCGACGTACACCGCATCGTCGCCGTTTGGATACTTGAAGAAGCCCAGTACCGCCTCGCCCTGTCGCACCTCAAGCCAGTGGGTTTTCGGAAAGGGCGGAAGGCCCCACGGTACGCTCTTTTTCTTGTCCTTGTTGGACTCGCTTTTGATCGTCTGCGTAGAGTACACCCCGGTGGGCCGGCCGATCTTCATCAGGTCCGCGTAGAGCGCCTTTCGTTCCTGTCCGATCCGCACCAGGTGATGGAAGCGGTGTTTCGGGTTGATGTTCCCGGCCTTGTCGAACGGTCCGCCGATGAACCAGATGCACACCTTTAGCCCGAACGGAATGGAGGTGTTCAGCGTGTAGCTGTTGAGATTGTAGTTGCTGCCCAGTATCCACCGCCCGATGTGCCCGTCCATGTTCCGGCAGTGTCCCATGTACCACTGCAGGTCCGCGAAGTGCCACATGAACCCCCGCTGCCAGTGATAGTCGTAGTAGGCGTGGATACCGGGCTTCTCTTTGGGTGCATTGGCGTAGGAGACCCGATACGTTCCCATCCAGACCGGGTGGGTAGGGTCCCATTTTTTGATCATTGCTATGTACTGATCGATGTTCTTCTTGTCGGGATATCCGAAGAATGGCAGTTTTTCGTTCCAGAGGTTGTATCCCCAGATGGCGTCGGAGCCCCGGAGTTTCCGACACATGGCCTCGACGGCGGGTCGCTGGGCCCGTCGGCGGATGTCCATTTTGACGTCATCCTTCCAGGCCAGGATATCCACCATCATCTTCACCCCGTGCTTGATGCACAGCGGCTCGCGCCAGGGGCGGTAGACGCAGTGGATCGTGTTGAAACCGGACTTTTTCATGTTGACCAGGAGGTTCTCGAAGACCTTCGGGTCGGATGAAAAATGATCGATCGTACCGTATCCCGGCGAGAGCACGAAAGCGAACTCCCTGGGCGGCGCGGGAGGTTTGTTGGCTTTGTAGTCGACTTGGGGCTTCGCGGCGGCGCCAACCGCACCGCACAAGAGCAAAACGATCGCCAGAAAGAGAACTCGATTCATTGGCATGTCATTAAGTCCTTTCGGTGCGGGTTGGGGTGAAACCCTGTTGTCTGTCAGCAGATTCGGGGCAGTTCTTCGCCGTAGGGCATTTGCACTATGCGCCTTCCTCCAATACTTGTGATCATTTCGACCAGTGGCGGTTGTCCGGTTTCCGCCGGTCCGGTGATTTGTCCGATCCGGGCGGCCTGCCTGGCGACCTGGTATTTGCGCAGCACTTCGACGGCCTGGTCGGACGCTTCGGCGGCGACCACCGCCACGAGTTTGCCTTCGTTGGCTACTGTCAGCAGGTCCAGGCCAAGTATCTCGGCGGCGCCGAGGGCTGTGGGATTCACGGGGATGGACGCCTCGTCGATTTCGATGTCGTGCGCGGAGCCTTCCGCCAGGTCCGCCAGGGTGGCCGCCAGCCCTCCGCGGGTCGGGTCTCGCATGAAGTGCAGGTCTCCGCCCAAGGCCTCGACCAGCGCTGCGGCCGGTTCTGACAGCGAAGCGCAGTCGCTGAGCAGATCGCTCGAGAATCTCAGACCCTTTCTCCTGGCCATCACGGCCAGCCCGTGCTCGCCCAGCGGACCGGAAAGCACGACAGAATCGCCCGTCGAGACCTGGTTGAAACCCAGATTCGCTCCGTCGAGGACCTCGCCGAGGCCGGCGGTGTTGATCATCATCCCGTCAAGCGCCCCGCCCGGGACAACCTTGGTGTCTCCGGTGACGACCGCCACGCCTACCTCGGCGGCGGTTCGTCCGGCCGATTCGACGATCCGCTTCAGCAGCGAGATATCAAGTCCCTCGGAGATGATAAGCGCCATGGTCATCGCCGTCGGGCGGGCGCCGGCGACCGCAAGATCGTTCACCGTCCCGCATATCGCCAGCGTTCCGATGTCACCGCCGGGAAACTCCAGCGGATGCACAACGTAACTGTCGGTGGTCAGCGCCAGTCGCTTACCCGGGGAAGTCAGAACGGCCGAGTCGGTCAATGCGCCCGCCTGCTGAGGACCGCCCAGCGCCGGAAGGATCACCTGTTCGATCAGTTCGGTCGTTAACTGCCCGCCGCCACCGTGGGCCAACTGTATGTGGGTCGTGTCGCTCATTGCATGGGGCCTCTGTCATGTAATCCGTATTTGTATGCGGCCGCACACGCGCCTTCGGAAGACACCATGCACGGTCCGACCGCCCTTCGAGGCGTACACTGCTTGCCAAACAGCCCGCAGCCGGTCGGATGCAACCTCCCGCAGATCACGTCTCCGCAGCGGCATCCGGGAATCTCACGAGACGGGAAATCTGGCAGGTCGAAACGAACGGCCGCGTCGAATCGTCCGAACGCCTCTCGCAGTTCCATTCCGCTTTCGGGGATTACGCCCAGGCCGCGCCAAGATGCCTCGGACGTGACGAAGACTTCGTCAAGCAGTTCCATGGCCCGCCGGTTGCCTTCGGCTGCGACGCTCGGGTAGACGCTTGTCGCCTCCGCCCGCCCGGAGACCAGTTGCGCCAGGATGGCTTCGACTGCCGCGAGCACCTGCGGAGCGTCAAAACCCGCGACCACGCACGGTCGGGCGTACTTCTCGGCGATCTGTTCGTAGGCCTTCCAACCGAGTATCACGCTGACGTGCCCGGGGCAGAGGAAACCATCAATCCGCACGTCGTCCTGACTCAGGAGCGCTTCCATCGCCGGTAGAATGAATTTCTGTGCCGTCATTAGGCTGAAGTTAGGCACGTTTTCACGGCGTGCTCGCAGGACCGCCATCGCGGCGCCTGGTGCGGTGGTCTCGAAACCCACCGCCAGAAACACCACCTCCGTATCGCCTCGGTCAAGGGCAAGTTCCACCGCCTGGTCGGCGCTGTAGACCACCTCTACACGAGCGCCCGCGGCGCGGGCCTCGCCGAGCGAACCACCGCTACCGGGAACGCGCACCATGTCTCCGTAAGTCGCGACGATCGGTCGTTGCTTGCACTCCAGCGCCAGGTGCATCGCTCGGTCGATGTAGGACTGGTCAGTTACGCAGACCGGGCATCCGGGTCCGCTGATCAGTTTGAGATCGTCCGGCAGGAGACCCGCCAGCCCGCTCCGCGCGATGCACATGGTATGCGTCCCGCAGACCTCCATTATCTGAATCGGTCCGGCGCTTCCGGAAGATTCGAGGACCTGTCGGCATAGTCGGTCGATCCGATCGCACTGCCGGCGGATTTCCGTGTCGACCGCCCGGGTCATAGCATCTCCGACAGGAGGTCCAGGGTGGCTTGAGCGTCCTCCGGGTCAAGGAGCGTTATTGCGAAACCCGCGTGTATCAGAACCCAGTCGTCTACTTTCGCCTCCGGAACGAGGTCCAGGAGAATATCGATGCGATTGCCCGCCAGTACGCCGGTTCCGCGGTTTCCTTCAATCGTTTCAATCTTTGTTGGTACTGCCAGACACATTGTGTTTGTCCTGTTGGTTAGAGTTTTCGCCGCGGGTCGAATTCCGCCGGCGGTGGGTGGCTTGGGCTATTACGGCCTGGCCCAGTGCGATTCCGCCGTCGTTGCACGGTATTCGGCGGTGTGTAAGAACTTCAAAGCCCCTGGCGCCCAGCGCCTCGGTGAGCCTGCCGGTCACGTAGCGATTGGCAAAGCATCCGCCCGAGATCGCCACACTGTTCAACGCCGTTTCCTCCCGCGCCCGAATCGCCGCAGCCAGCAGGAAACTCACCACGGTATTGTGGAACCTGGCGGATATTACAGGCGTTTCGATGCCGGAGCGGAGGTCACCGCAAAGATCGACCACCATCGGCCTCAGGTCGATCACAAACGGTCCGGTCGACCGAATGTCGAATGAATAGGCATCGTCCACACCTTCGGCGGTAACGGTTTCCAGCCTCATCGGCGCCTCGCCCTCGTAACGATTTACCGTCGCGGCGCCGGTTAAGTACGCCGCGGCGTCGAACCACCGCCCGAGCGAACTGGCCGGGGGACAGTTAACGCCCAGCGCGAGCATTTCGGCAACCGCCTCGACCGCTTCCGAGTCGCGCGGGGACCTCGCCAGGTCCAGGTGCTCCCGAAAGTCGTCGCCGAACGCATCGTAAAGCGCCGCAGCCGCCGGGCGAAGGGTTTCACTTCCGGCTGCATCTCCGCCGACCAGCGGGAGATACCGAAGGTGACCGAGGCGCGTGTAATCCAGCAGGTCCGCCTCGAGCACCTCGCAGCCCCATGTGGCGCCGTCGTCGCCATAGCCCGTACCGTCGCACGCCAGGCCGATCACCGGTCCGCAACGATCGTTCTCCGCCAGGCACGCGGCGATGTGAGCGTGGTGGTGTTGTACGGCGATCATAGGCAGTTCTGGCCGACCGGGAAGGTCGCCGAAATGACGCCGGCGAGCGTACTGCGTCGACAGGTAGGCAGGATGGAGGTCCGCCGCCAGCAGTTCCGGCGAGATCGCCAGCAACCGCTCGAGGTGGTCGATGGTCTTGATGAAATGGCGGTATACTCGCCCGTCGGTCAGGTCGCCGATGTGTTCGCTGAGCACGGCCCGCCCTCGATGCATCAGGCAGATGGTATTCTTCAGTTCGCCCCCGACGGCCAGAACGGCTGGAGAATCTCCCGCCGCCCGCACCATGCGAATCGGCCTGGGGACATATCCCCTTGCCCTTCGGAGCACCTGCAGGCACCCCGCCCCGGTGATCTGCGCCACGCTGTCGTCCACGCTGCGCTCGATTCGTCGGTTGTGCAGGAGGATCGCGTCGGCGATTGGGGACAGTTGTTCGACGGCCGCCTCGTTGTCCTTGATGAGCGGTTGGTTACTGAAGTTGCCCGAGGTCATCACCAGCACTCCGGGCGCCCCGCGCGCGAACAGAAGATGATGTAGCGGCGTGTACGGCAGCATGATCCCCATCATGCCCAGTCCGTCGGAGACGTGTTTGCTGATCTTCAGCGCATCTCGTCCGGGCGGCGCCAGGACAATGGGTCGGATCGCCCCGGTCAGCAGCGCCGCGGCCTGTGGGTTCAGATCGCACAGGCCCGCGGCGGCGCGGGGATCGGATACCATCATCGCAAACGGTTTTGCGTCCCTGTGCTTTCGTTGGCGCAGGCGGAGGACGGCCGCGTCGTCGTCGGCGCGGACCGCCAGGTGAAAACCGCCCAGGCCCTTTATCGCCACTATCTCCCCTTCGCGGAGCATCCGCCCGGCCGCCGCTACGGGATCGTCGCAGGGCAGTTGTTTACCGCCTGAGTCGACGAGCCAGACGTGCGGACCACAGATAGGGCAGGCGATAGGTTCGGCGTGGAATCGCCGATCGCCCGGATCGCCATACTGCCCGGCACACATCGGGCACATTCCGAATTCCGACATCGTGGTATTAGGGCGGTCGTAGGGGATGTTGCGGACGATGGTGTACCTCGGACCGCAGTTCGTGCAGTTTATGAACGGATAATCGTGTCGAGGGTCGTCGGATGAGTTCATTTCCTCGAGGCATTGGGCGCACGTTGCGGTGTCCACCGTTATCTGTGCGTCGATCAACCCGCCGCCGGCGCTGGGGAGGATTTCGAAATGCTTCTCGCCGATCATTGTTTCAATGGGCGCGGATTCCAGATGCTCGATCGCCGCCAGAGGCGGCAGATCGAGGCGGAGACGGCGCTCGTATTCGTCCAGCATGCGGGCCTGACCCTGGATATCGAGGCGCACGCCCGTCGTGTTGTTAATGACGAACCCGGTCAAGCCCAGTTCGCGCGCCAGCCTGTAGGCAAACGGGCGGAATCCCACGCCCTGAACCTGCCCGGACACAGTCAAACGGCGGCGAGATATCTGAGTTTCTGAGGACATCCGATTTCCCTGCGGAGGCATCCGCAACTAACCATTATAGCACCGCGCATGACTTCCGACCAGATACACTGCTCGCAATGCAAGCACCAAACCGCGATACTTCCCTTAACCGGATGACATATCCTCAACTTCTTCAATGGTTTTCGGTATTGGTTTGCCCAACACTCGATGCCCGTTTTCGATGACAAGAATATCGTCTTCCACTCTCATACCACCGAAATCCCTGTACTCTTCGACCATGTCGTAATTGATGAAGGAAAGGCACTTGTTCTCGGCCCGCCATCGATCGATCAGTTCTGGAATGAAATAAATCCCCGGTTCCACTGTTATTACGAAGCCCGGTTCGAGAGCCTTGGCAAGTCTCAAAGATTTCCAACCGAACTCGGGATTCCTTTTGATCGTATCGGTGTAACCGACATACGCCTCGCCAAGGCCTTCCATATCGTGAACGTCGAGCCCCATCATGTGACCTAATCCGCATTGAAAGAACAATGTATGCGCCCCGGCGCCGACGGCCTCGTCGAGGTCCCCTTTCATCAATCCCAGGTCCTTCAAACCCGACGCGAGCCTCGTGCATGCCAGGCGATGGACATCCCTGAATTCAACACCCGGGCGTACCGCCTCGATCGCCTTTTCCTGCGCGTCGAGGACAATGGTGTAGATTTCCTTTTGTTTTTGGGAGAACTGCCCGCCGACAGGGATAGTCCTGGTGATGTCGCCGGCGTAGTGAAGGGCGGATTCGGCGCCCGAGTCGTGGACGACGATATCCCCCTCGCTCATCCGGTTTCCATGGTACGGGTTGTGGAGCGTTTCTCCGTGAATTGAGAAGATGGTCGGAAATGCAAGACGCCCTCCTCTGGAAAAAGCGAGTCCCTCGATTGCGCCGGCGATATCCCTTTCGTACAAACCGGGCCTAGACATCTTCATCGCCAGGACGTGCATCTCGCCGGTTATGTCGACGGCAGCTTCGATCTGGGCGATTTCTTCAGGGCTCTTGATGGATCTCTGCGCGACTATAGATTTTATCAGCACCTCCGAAGCGCCGGATGCAATCTCTGTGGGCTGAATCCCCAAAAGCTGCTGCATCGCCAGAATATTGCCCGCCCTGTATTGGGGAAGGAAATGGATTGTCCTGCCCTGGGCGGCCGCTTTGCCCAAAATCGCCTGCAATTCATCGAGGGGAGCGGATTCCTCAACGCCAACTTCCAGGCGCCGCTGAGCCAGGGTCGGACGCGGACCCGTCCAGACGATATCTTCAACCGTCAAATCATCGCCGAATACATACTCCTTCCCTTCGTCGACGTCGATAACGCCGGCCAGACCGGGCGAATCCAGACCGAAGAAATAGAGAAACGAGCTGTCCTGGCGGAACGGATATTGATTGTCCGGATAATTCATCGGACTTTCGTTATTTCCCAACAGGAGAACCAGTCCGTCTTGAACCTGCCGACCGAGGCGTTTCCTTCGTTCAACATATATCTCTCTACTAAACATTTCTTAATCCTCAGGTGTCGCTTTTTTCGCAGGCGTCAGTAGACTGACAACCACCAGGGCGGCGACGGATATCGTTATTGCGGGCAGTACGGCGTCGAGTCTCGCCAGTTCTTTCGGCAGATAGCCTTTAACTGCTTCTTCCCACAGAAGCGTGGTCACAGTTCCGGCCAGGATGGACGAAACGGCCCCGGCCTTTGTGGCCTTTTTCCAGAACAATGCAGCCACCAGGCACGGAGTAATCGCTGAACCGTACACGGTGAAGGCGTACAGCGCTTTTTGAAATACCGTGGTGGATTCCGAGAACACTCGCGAGACCATCCATGCGATAACTCCGAAGCCCAGGACCATGGAGCGGCTCATGAAGACGATTCGTTTCTCGGACGCCTTGGGATTGATGTAATTCAGGTAGATATCCTTGATGAAGGTGGTCGAGGGAACCAGGAGGAATGAGTCTGCTGTCGATATGATAATACCCACTACCGTGATCATGAATATGACGCCGAGCGCTTGGGGCATGAAGTGGCGTGCGGCGTAAATCAGTATATAGCGTCCGTTTTCAGGGTCGGGTGTCAGACTTCCGGCGAACCATGCCTCGGCGATGATCAACTCTTCGATCAGCAGCGCCACGAATATCATGGCTATCACGGCTTTGCGGGCGCCTTTGGCGTTCTTGCTTGCGAAAATCCTCTGGTACTGGTTGGCGTCGCCCAGTATCAGGAGGAAGACCGGCAGCAGGAAGTTAACGTAGTCCGCGGCGCTGAACACCCCCAGCATATCCATGTGCTCAGGACGATCCCCCATTGCGGTGAACGCCGCTTCCATACCGCCAAACCCCCCAGCCTTGATCAGCAACACGGGAAAGGAGATCAGCAGGGTGACTATTATGATTATCCCGGTGACAACGTCGGCGAACGCCAGGCTCAACAACCCCGCCAGCATGGTGAAGGCGATAATGAAGACCGCGGCGATAATTGTTGCGGTCTCCGCGGTCAACACAGGTTCATGCAGGTAGAGGCGGCCTTCTTCCGGTATAGCGGCCAGTTTGTATATTTCGTCCTGATTATCGAAGCTGCTGTCGTATCCTTCCGCAATCACACGGACAAAGGTGTTTTCCTTAATCACTTTCGTGTTTGTCAGCCGGCGAAGCCTGAGCTTATATTCTTTCCCCGCATTCCTGGTCCTGGCGATTGTCTCCTTGAGCTTATTTATCTCTCCGTCGAGGGCTTCTATCGTTTTGAGGATTTCCGAGGCGCCGACAACTTCGACGGTGAAAATCTCCGGGGCCTGAGACCATTTATCCAGGCCCTTGTTTCTCACGTGAAACTGAATTTCCGTAGTTCCGGTCCAGTCCTCCGGAGGCTCATAGTGGAAGTATCCTTTGTGAACCTGGTTTTTCGTGAGTACGTCATCTGTCTTCAGCGCTACTTTGTCCTGCTTGCCTGCAATTACCTCTAATACCATTCCGCCGGCGTTGAACTGATAGCTGACTATGACCATGTAGGCGATTATGAGGGCGATGACCGCCAGCAG
>Ga0180435_10004905_pt1 | contig 13098 bp, 11 predicted proteins | sample SS_ome_3_FD_132467 | JGI IMG/M metagenome (GOLD analysis project Ga0180435, IMG submission 132467) | Hypersaline lake sediment archaeal communities from the Salton Sea, California, USA - SS_3_S_1 metaG | ecosystem: Environmental > Aquatic > Non-marine Saline and Alkaline > Hypersaline >... | reverse complement strand
CACTGAAGCGCGGAATCGTCTGCGCCAACCCGCCATAGAGGTCCGTGTAGGCCGCGCCATAACGTCTTTCAAGGCCATTTACCAGCAACGCAAGAATCGCCAGAGGCACCCCGAACCACAGGGCGTAGAACATGACATCACCGTCTCCGGCCAACAGCGGGAGCCACAGACAGGCCCAGATCGATGTGGCCAGGTAGCCCGTCCACAGACCCACTTCCCGCATCGCCAGCAGCCGAAAGCCATAGAAAAAACCGGTTGCCAGCGCCCAGGGAACCACCCACTGCGGCACGTCGGGTTGCAGCCATTGGTAGAGAGAGACACCCGTCAGTGGCCACCCCAGCAGCAGCACCAGGCGCAACAGCGGGTGCCCGATTGCTGCAAACAGGGCATTGAACCCGATGCTGAAGGGAAACAGCGGCAGGAAGAACGCGACCGCCAGGAAACTCAGATCAGACATATCAGCCCCACCTGAACCAGACGTTCAAGCGGCCCGACAAGGCGAGCAGCCCGCGTGTCATTCGCGAGTAGAAATCGATCACATAGAACTCACGCGAGATCAGCGAGTAGAAATTCATCCACCAGTGACTGGGTTTCTGATCGATATGTGAACCGAGTTTCTCCACGCGGTAGGCCCGCACCCACCCCAGCACCACGATGATCGTGGTCAGCACCACCAGCGCATCGAACCAGACGATATCGATACCGGCTGCCTTGTATAACTGAGCCGAGAACTCCGGATCGTTATACAGGAACAGGTCGAAGGCGTGACTGATCAGGGTATAGCCCACCACGACCACAACGAAGGAAACCAGCACCAGGCCCAGCAGACGCCAGGGGTTCGCCGCCTTCATGTGGTAGGTGGAGAAGAGCAACTGCGCCCCGGTCACCCAGCCGAAGAACAACAGGATGATCGCGCCCTGCTTGTGGTACAGATCAGGCGCAACCCACCAGTGCGACAGCACCAGCACCAGCACTGGAATCACCAGGGTGATCCCCACCATCATCAGCAGGGGTTGCTGCACCTTGGGTGCCTCGCGCTCGACCACGAAGGTATAGAGATCGTCTTTCGGCACCCCGTCGTCGCGGCGGGCCTCGCCGATCACGCCACCGGCGCTGAGGAACATGGTGCCCTTGAACAGACCATGTGCGATCAAGTGGAAAATGGCGAGTGAAAACGCACCCACACCACACTCCATGATCATGAAGCCCATCTGGCCCATGGTGGAATAGCCGAGCGACTTCTTGATGTCGTTCTGGGCAAGCATCAGCACCGAGCCGATGATCGCGGTGAACAGACCCACGATGAACACCCAGTGGAGTACAGCATCGGTATGAATGTAAAGCGGCGCGAAACGGTTGATCAGGAAGCCACCCGAGTTGACGATCCCGGCGTGCATGAGCGCGGAAACCGGCGTCGGGCCTTCCATGGTGTAAGGCAGCCAGGTGTGCAGCAGGAACTGCGCCGATCGGGCGAACGCCGCCAGCGCCACCAGGGCACCGACAGTCTCGGCCACCGGCAGACCGAACAGGGTCCTGGCACCGGGGTCTGCTGCCAGGCGGTCGAATATCTCGGGCAGGGACCAGGTACCGAAGGCCTGGAACAGCACCACAGCCGCGAGTACCAGGGGAATGTCGCCGATGCGGTACGTGAGGAAGGTCCAAAGACCGTAGCGGTAGGCGGACTGGCTGCGGGTGTCCTGACCCAGCAGGAAGTACAGAAAGACACCGATCAGATGCCAGGCGATCAACAGCGTGATCATATCGCCTGCCGCGACCATGACCAGGAGTGCCGCGGTCATCATGTCCAGCACCACGAAGAAGCGGGCGTAACCGGTTTCCTCGGCCATATAACGCACCGAGTACAGGTGCACGATGAGGCTGATACCCGAGATGACGGTAGCCATGAGGGTACTGAGGGGGTCGAAAAGGAGTATGCCCCAGCCGGGACCCAGGCTGACCTCCTGCGCGTCATTGCCCATCAGGGCGCTTGCAAGCAAGGAGGCCGCGAGGAAAAAGGTCAAAACGCCGAACCCGACGCTGATCCGCGCAACTCCGCGATTCAGACGACTGGCCAGCAGCTGGGAGAGCACGGCAGACAGCAGCGGAAGGGCTGCAACCAGAACGATCAGGTTTTCCATCGGGTCAGGTGACTTGTGTTAACTGAAGTTCGATGTCGCTGAGCAGACCCCTACCGCCTTCTGTTCAACGTTGCGGAGACTAGCACAGCCCCCTTCGGTTCGGGGAGTGCGAGTTGGACGTTCAGAGCGCCACCCACCGGGAGGAAAGGGGTCACACCCGGGAATTCCTCGGAACCGGCAGGGCGATTGACCCGCGGGCGGACGGCCCGGAGTGAGTTCCTGCCACAATCAGAGATTTACCTCAGAAACCGATCGTTTCCAAATAACTCAAACTACGGACCAACGGCTATAGTTGAAACCTCACCCCTGTTCGTCTGGCTGGCTATTGTGACGGAGCTAACAATGCACAAGATCGTCAATTTGCCTTACAAGTCCCTGACGCTGGGCTGTCTGATACTGGTTCAGCCAGCGAGCACACTGGCCGACTGGCAGGAACGGCGCCTGCTCGAACCGACCGCTACCGAGTTGCAACGGGAACAGCAGGGAAAGATCTTCATCTATGACGGCCTCAAATCGGGCGAGGTGGATAAAGCCATGGATACCCAGTTTCAGCGCATCGACAACATGATGTTCATTCGAACGGTACATCCGCCGGCTTCCCCCGATATGCCGGAGAACGTGGATGACGACTGCGGATGAGGAGCGAGGTACGCGCCTACTGGCGATGGCGGATCAGGCGACCTTGACCCGACCCAAGCGCTCCCAGAAGGCACCTGGCATGACCGGGCGGCTGAAATAGAAACCCTGGCAGACGTCGCAACCCACGACTCTCAGGTAATTCAGCTGGCCCTCCTCCTCCACGCCCTCGGCACAGACCCGCAGGCCCAACTCATGCGCCATGAACACCATGGCGTTGACCATGGCACGGTCCTCGCTCGAATCCTCCACGTCCATGATGAAGGCGCGATCGATCTTGAGTTCGTCGGCCGGAAGATTCTTCAGATAGCTGAGCGAGGAATAGCCGGTACCGAAATCATCGATCGAAATCTCGAATCCACGATCCTTGAGGCGGTGCAATACATCCACCACCAGGTCCGGGTCCTCCATCATCATACTCTCGGTTACCTCCAGGATAAGCTGGCTGGGGCTTACTCTATGCTTCTCCACGGTCTGGCCAAGGAACCCGACAAGGTCAGATTCGAAAAACTGTTTCGCGGAGATATTGACCGCGACCTTCATCTTTATCCCCTGGCGATTCCAATCCGCCACCTGCTGGCAGACCGCATCCAGAATCCACTTTCCCAGGGGGACGATCAGGCCGGTTTCCTCGGCTATGGGAATAAACTCGGCAGGCGGTACGATTTCCCCGTCCCGGTTCTTCCAGCGTATCAGTGCCTCCGCACCCACGATTCGCTCGCTGTCCAGGGCCACCTTCGGCTGATAAACCATGAGGAACTCTTCCTCTGCGAAAGCACGGCGCAGATCGGACTCCAGGCGCAACCGGTCGAGTGAGGCCTCGTTCATCTCGGGTGAATAGAAATGCAGTTTTCGCCCGCCGTTGGCCTGGGCCTGTCCACTGGCGCTGACCGCCAGGCTGACCAGCGTGGCCGCGTCGTTTGCGTCATGCGGGAAGGCGGATATACCCACGCTGGGCTTCAGCAGGACTTCGGTCCCGTTGATACTGAAAGGCTGGGACGCGATGTCAAGAATACGTTGACCCACCACCGACGCACTGGTGCCTTCATCAACCGACGGCAAAAGTATCGAGAACTCGGCTCCACCCAGGCAGTAGAGGTTATCCACGTTGTTCCCCTCGTGATGTATCCTTCCAAACACGTCCGAGGAACGCAGGCTGGCATCCAGCCGCTTGGACAACTGGGTGACCACCTCGTCGCCCGCCTGCGGCCCCAGTGTCTCGCGGATTCTCTGGTACTCATCGAATACGATATGCAGCAGGACGACTGAAGACTCGTCCCTCACTGCCCGCTCGATCGACCATTCGCACCGGTCCAGAAAAAGCTTGCGATTGGGTAAGCCGGTTAGGCCGTCGTAATAGGCCAGCTGATCCTGATAGGCCTTGGCCGCGAGGGTGTTGCGCACGCGCAGGGCCAACTCACTGGGGTCGACCGGTTTGGAAAGGAAATCGGTAGCGCCCAAATCAAGGGCCCTGAGCTTGGTCTCAGCATTCGAGGACGACGTCAGTACGATAACCGGAAGGTGAACAAACTCATCCTGCTGCCGCAACGCCTCCAGAATCTCAAAACCATCAACCTCCGGCATCATGATATCCAGCAGAAGGACATCCGGCTGGTGGGCTCTCATCTGCTCCACCGCGCGGGTGGAATCGCTCTCCAGAACAAAGTGCTGATAACCGGCATCTTCGAGAAGGGTCTGGACGACACTCATGGTCAGAGGCTCGTCATCAACCATCATTATGACCGCACGGCTCATAAGACCAAAGTCATCTCCGAGTTGATAACGCTGTGGCGCACGGGCGCGTGGCTGTGCGTTTCCAGCCTGCCATTTTGAATCGCCATCAATGGGTGTGTGTGGCATTGCAGGAACCTTTCTCTTGATCATCCGATTGCCCCGGCCTGCTGCGGAGCAGCTACGGCGTCGGGCCTTTGAGCCCTCGCGGCCAGGTCAATCACTATGTGGTAAATGGAGGCCAAGGCCTTTTCCTCGCCGGCCACGGCGAACGATTCGAGCTTTTCCGCCGGCACGGTGAATTCATCAAACCCGAGTGTTCCCGCTGAACCCTTCAACCAGCGCGCGATCCGTTCCATTTCATCGAAATCCCGATTCTTCCAGGCGGAAGACAGCTCTGAGATCTCCTGTTCCAGTTGATCCAGGAACTGAAGAATGAACGGATGCATACGGGCGTTATCTGCCAGGCGGGAGACGATGGGAGAATTTTCCTGTTCCAGTTCCGACTCGGACTCCGATCCATCGATGTCAAGCAGGATGCTGTAGGCCGCATCCTCCTTCCAATCCTGCATGCCGGTTCCCGGGATTCTGGCCGCCAGTTCCACGATCTCGCGAATCATTCGACCCGACCTGAACTGTTTTGCGGTGTGCGCGGCGGTCTCCAATTGCAGTGCCGGATCGGTGAAGACATCGAAACCAACCGTCCCCCCCGCACCCTTCAGCCAGTGGGCCAGTCGCGCAAGCTCTTCGTAATCCTCCTGCGCATAGGCCTTGGCAAAGCTCCTCAGGCGATCACCCAGGCGCTCCAGGAACTTCCGGGCGAGCTCATCGAAACGCGAGTCCGAAGAAGCCAATGCAGATACCGGCGTTGCTTCGGGCTTGCCCCCTGTCGCGGACTCGAACACCGGCGCCGGCACCGACGAGGTATCGGCCGCCTCGCGTTCCTCGGCGCCGAGCAGCTCCGCGAGCATGGCGATGAATTTGTCGATCTCGATCGGCTTGCTGAAATAACCCGAGTAGCCTGCCGCAAGACAATCTTTCTCGAAGCCCTTCATCGCGTTGGCGGTCAAGGCAATGATCGGACGGTCGAAACCTTCTGCCCGCAGGGCCTGGGTTGCCGCGAAGCCATCCATCACCGGCATCTGCACGTCCATGAGGATGACGTCGTAGAAGTTGGCTGTCGCCATTTCGACGCCTATCTGGCCATTACCTGCCTCATCCACCTGCAGACCAAGATCCTGCAGCACCAGCTTGACCAGTTCACGGTTCTCCGGGCCATCGTCGACCACCAGCACACGCGCCTTCGGAAAGGCCCAGGCTACCTGTTTGCTGCTGTCCGAGACCCGGGCTGCGGTCATTGCCTCTTCCTCGCTGACCCACTCGACACCGGTCGCGCTGCCACCGGGCAACGTGACCTCGAACCGACTGCCTTTCCCGGGTTCGCTGTCCACCGTGATGTCGCCACCAAGGGCACGGGCAAACTTGCGGCTGATCGAAAGCCCCAGTCCGGTACCACCGAACTTGCGGGTGATGGAATTATCCGCCTGGACGAAGTCTTCGAATATACGGTTCTGCGCCTGCCGGCTCATCCCGATACCGGTATCGGTCACGGCCAGCTGCAGCACCAGTTCTCCCTGCTTCTCCAGGACGCCGATATCGACCTTCACTCCGCCCTGATCGGTAAACTTGATCGCATTGCCTACCAGGTTGGTGACAATCTGGCGCAGGCGCGAGGGATCGGTCTCCAATGCCTTCGGTACCGGACCCTTCAGCTTGTAGTCCAGGGCAATGCCCTTCTCCTGTGCCTTGACCTTGAGTACCTGGATCACCTCGTTGGTTGTTGCATAAGGGTCACACTCGACGGACTCGAACTCGAAACGCCCCGACTCGACCTTGGACAGGTCCAGAATATCGTTGATCAGGTTGAGCAGATGGTTGCCGCTCGAATGAATCGTTTCCAGGTAGCGACGGTTCTCCTGCGCGTCGTCGGTGAAGCCGCGCCGAAGGAGATCGGTAAAACCGAGGATCGCATTCATCGGGGTCCGGATCTCGTGACTCATGTTGGCCAGGAAGGCACTCTTGGCCTGGTTCGCATGTTCCGCTTCCTGCTTGGAGCGGACCAGCTCCTGTTCCTGCTCCTCGAGTTTGGTCACGTCGTCGAAGCTCACCAGCACACCGGCATATTTGCCGTTGCTTCCAAGAACCGGAGAGCAGTTGATCATGAAGGTGTGACAACGTGAATCGGGCAATGTCAGGCGCACGCGCTCGTTGATCTGGGCACGACCCTCCTCGATCGCCACGCGCCAGGGTCGTTCGTTGTCGGCAAGCGTCATACCTTCGGTGTTCGTCCAGGGCAGTTCCGAAACGCGCTTACCGAGCAGATCCTCGGTGGAGTATCCCAACAATTCGCTGAAAGAGCGGTTGGCCAATACGATCTGTTCCTTGGGATCGAGCACCAGAAGACCTTCCGCCATGGTGTCCAGCGCAGACCTGACACGTCCCGGTATCGCCTGGGAGGGATCCAGATGTTTCAGGACCTTGCCGAGATAGAAATAGAAGGCACTGAAACCCGAGAACGCGGCGAACAACACCAGCACAATGAGCGGGTCATCGAAAATACCCCAGGCAAAGTTACTGTTCAGTGGCTGGTAGCGCATCTCGACGTGACCCCAGGGCTTCGATCCCGCCCAGATGGGGACCTTGACCTGGTTCTCGGTGGAGTACTCGCTGTCTTCGCGCAACCAGCTGTCCTTGTGCTCACCCACTTCAATGAGCAGGCGACCATCCGCACGCCGCACACCGGCCGATAGCATGTCTTCGTTACGCTGTACCAGTAACTCGAGGTCGTTTTCCAGTCGCCTTACATCGTTTTGCGTAATCAGTGCAGAACTATTGATCGCCAGGGCCTCCGCAAGGACTGCCCTGCCATCCCGGATAACCGTTCGTTGATCGGGGATCAGGCCCAGGAAGCTGGCCACCAGAATGATGCTTGCCACCAGCCCCACAAGGCCGAGCGATATCCGTGTTTTCGCATTGAATCTGATCATCGCTTCGCGCTTGATTTACTCATCCGAGACAACAACACCATCCGCCCATCAGCGCACCGAAAGACGATCGCCACTCACCATCTCCGGCAGGTAACCCTCGATAAGCAGCCCATCACTCTTGAGCTCACCCCCTTCGAACTGAACCCGGCATTTCAGCCCAGCGGGTATGGCCCCTTCCGGATTGCTCATGACCAGCCTGACACCGAAAGTCCCGCTGCTCGCATCACCCATCGGGTCGATTACGGAAACCTTGGCCTCGTAAGGCTTGCCATGGAACTCGGGAAGCACCGATGCGGTCATGCCGGCCTCGATACGCCCGAAGAGATTCATCGGCAGAATTGCCTCGACGTGGAGTGGATCCAGTTGCACGACACGCAGGACCGGCTGGTCGTCGATGTACTCACCGGCATTACGCAGACGCGCGACGACCACGCCATCAATAGGACTGCGAATCACCCGTTGTTGCAGGCTCGCTTCGGCACGTAGAAGCTCGAGCCCGGAGAGGTGTCGATCGTCCTTCGCCTGGCGGGCTCGGAATGTGGATAGCCGGGCATCACGCAGGGCACGATCCCGATCCTGCTTGGACGCGATCTTTTGTGCAGCCAGCGAGCTGAGGCGACGCTGGGTACGCTGATCGATTTCCATGGCCGCTTCGCGCAGCTTCACTTCGGTATCCGTGGTTGCGCGGAAACGGGCGATTTCGAGGTTTGCCCGTTCCACACGCGAATCCAGCGAAGCCAGCACCTGTCCCGCAACGATCCTGTCGGCACGATCGACCAACACGGATTCCAGCACGCCAGCGACAGCGGTGCCCACCTCGATCGTCTTGGAGGGCGTCACAATACAGTCGAAACCCTCATCCGATGCCGCCAGTGCCACCGTAGCGGAGCCAAACGCGGCTATCGCCAGTAAGAACCTGGGGAAAAGCTTTTTCGTTCTCATTGCCTCAATACCTGTTCCCGCAACACGAGTTCACATGCTGCCCGTAGCGGCTGAAACAGAATTGACTTAAGGGATATAAGTGCCTGCTGCTACGTTTCAGCCCTTAAATGCCTAAGAGGGAATCAGCTGCGAGTCCCTGGAACAGACATGCCGGCAGCGCCTCAAGCACCTTGTGTTTCAGCATCGAGACGAACAGCGTTCGGAGCGGAAGTTGTGCAACAACGGTGGCAACAGGAAAGGCACCGGATCAATGCAAGCGAGAGGCAATACAGCGTTCGACCCGGACATGATGGACCACAACCGGCGGATCCCGTTTCAACCCTCCTTGAGGAGTAACAGGCACGAGTCGTAGATCCGGTATGCGACTACTTCCTCGGCGGTCTCATGATGAGCGGCCAGGTTTCATAGCGCTCATGGAAAGCCAGCAATTCGCCGCGAAACTGTTCGTAGGCGTGATCCACGTGCGCGCATGAAAACCCGGTTTCCTTCACCACCCAGTCCCTTGCCCGTTCCACCGCACCCTTGTGATGATCCCTGTTCGCCCGCATCAGGACCATCTGGGCGATCGCCTTGTCGCGTGCCCGGCTGTCCTGTGCCTTGGAACGATAGGCGAATCCCTCGATATGCAGAGCCTCTCCGGGGGGCAGATCCCCGTCCACGATCTGTTGAAAACACTCCGCGAGATACTTGAGAAGATGTGATGGCACCGGCTGACCGCATTCCACATAACAATGGAACTGCCACAGGAGGTTCCTTGCCAGATCCTTGTCCCCTCGCTTGGCCTCCTCGATAAGGCTGTGCATGAGATCGTCCTCGGCACGCACAATCTCCTCCCTGCCAATATCGTCATCGCTCATACGCCTGTATCCACCCTGGTGACAGTTACTACGCCAATGATAGACCAGCCCTTCGCAAGCCAGGGCACTTCAAAACCATGCAGTTGAAGCTCCCCCGTGGATAGCGAAGCAGCACGAAACGCATCGAATGAAGGTGGGCTGCAGGGCAGAATGGTGCGGTTCCTCCGTCACCACACCCTACCGAGCTAACGGTCGGAGCGCCCCTGGCCACGAACAAGATCCCGCGACTGGTGCCCGGTATCACGCCCGATGGCGACTTTCTCCCTGCGCGATACCACCTGCAATCAGGTGAGCGGTTCGCAGGGGTTCGGGAAGATTTCCGCTCAATGCAAAGCGTTTGATAAGCGCCTCGGTATCATGCAGTGAAATACCCACACGCTGCGCATATACACCGGCGGCGGCTTCGACAGGCCCGGCCTTTTCGATCAGCCGCCATTTGCGCTGCCCCCCGGGGACATGCTGCAGCAGAGCCCTTTTCACTGCCGCCATGTCCGGTTGATGACGGCTCACCGCAATGACCGGCAACTGCAGGGCCTCGTACATCGCCGGCAGGTCGACCACATTGAATCCCGCGAAGGTGATGCCCTGTAGCAATACCGCCTGCAGGTGTTCACGATAGCGGCACCCGGACAGCATACGCACAATCGTACCGGTGGCATTGACGCCGTCGCGGCGCACCCTGCCGCTCAAAACCCCTTCCAGACGCGCTCCCGCATACACTGCTCCGATCAGCAGCACGTCACCGCGATGAGACGCATCGAATGGTGCATCATCAAAACCGATGACATGGGAAATGCGTCGCGTCATAGGACCTATCGTCGCTTGTCGGCGTGTCCGATCACCGGCCGGCCGTGGAAAGTGGGTAGGACCTGACCTCACAGTTCGCGATATGAAGATCACGCAGGCGCTCGTTCGGCACGCCGCCCTCAAAGCGCGCCACAAACACTCTCAAGGTTTCCTCATGCGCCACTACCAGGATATTCTCCTGATGCTGTTTCACCAGCCAGTCGATAAATCCCAACACACGTTGCTTGTGATCGAGCAGGGACTCGCCGCCATTTACGCGTGCATTGAGCGGATCATGAGCAATGGCCTCAAAATAGGCTTCCACCGTCTGACCATCGAAACCGGATCTTATGTCTGCCAGCCCCGGATGAACCTCGATCGGCAGGCCATGACCATGGTTGATCACCTCCGCGGTCTGACGGGTGCGCGGCAAAGGTGAGACGATGATGCGATCGAGCGCGACAGCACGCAGTTGCTCTGCCGCCGCCCGGGCCTGCTGTATCCCTAGTCCGGTCAAATGAACATCGGCATTCGGGTCATCGTTGCACAACCCCAACGCGTTGTAGTTGGTGTGGCCATGACGCATCACGTAGAGGTTCATTGCTGTCGTCACCCTGCTTGCGAAATCCTGGTCTGTCCGTATCAGCGGAATATTGCCGATCAACCCGGGCCGACATTTTAACTTGAAGCGAGACAGTCCCGGTGCCGGACCGTTATCGCCTCTCCCCCCGGGAATTTGCCAAGCAACACCCGCTCGCCTAAGTTGAGTGCAATGAAAACTGCAACCCGACTTCGATACCTACTTCTGGTCCTGCTGACATGCGGAGGTGGCGCGTGGGCTGCCCGCTACCCTTTGCCGGCCGTTGCCAATGATCTGATCGGCCAGCCACTGCTGGTCAAAGCCAGCCGCAGCGAGACCCTGCTCGATATCGCGCGGTCACACGGCGTAGGTCAGGAGGAAATCCTGCTCGCCAACCCCGAGGTGGACCGGTGGCTGCCCGAAGAGGGCGACCCCGTCTGGATCCCGACCGAGTTCATCCTGCCGGATGCGCGGCGCGAAGGCCTGGTGTTGAACCTTCCCGAGATGCGCATCTATCACTTCCATCGGGGTAATGGAGATCGCCCGGCATTCGTGGATACCTACCCTGCAAGCATTGGCCGCATGGACTGGCGGACACCGCTGGGCGATACACGGATTGTGCGCAAACAACGCAACCCCAGCTGGTATCCGCCGAAGTCAGTGAAACAGGAAGCAGTGGCCGCGGGCGAAAGCCTGCCTGACGTGGTGCCGCCGGGACCCGACAATCCTCTCGGCGCGTACTCGCTGCGCCTGGGCGTACCGGGTTACCTCATCCACGGGACCAACAAGCCCTATGGAGTGGGTATGCGGGTAACCCACGGTTGCGTGCGCCTGTTACCGGAAGATATCGAGGAACTCTTCGCACGGGTACGCGTCGGCACGCCGGTTCAGATCCTCAACCAGCCGGTAAAAACAGGCTGGCAGGATGGCGTGCTGTACATCGAAGTGCATCCACCACTGGATGAAGATCACCCTGCGCAGAAGGATCTGCTGCGCTTCACCCTGGAGCGGGTCTATGCCGAACTGGAAAAACGGCCTGCGGTACTGGATGGACAGGCCCTGCTCGGAGCCGTGAAAAAGCCTCTTGGGGTTCCCGTGGCCGTATCCAAGCAGGGCGAGAAGGGAAGATCGCTCGGAAACTCATGGGACAGGTAAAGCCCCGCACGCCCTCACAGGAGAGGCATGCGGAGATTACCCTGTCACTTGTACATCGCCTTCTTGAACATACGATCAATCTTGGCATCGGTCTCTTCCGACTGAGCCCTGGCACTGTTCGCTGTCGCCATGGCGGCATCGGCACGAGACTCGGCAGCAGCCGCTGCCGAATTGGCGGCCGCGGCATCGGCTGCCGCTTTTTCCGCAATGGCGCGGACCTGATCGATCTCTCCGCGCAGGTCGTCCTGCTGGGTGGTGGCACAACCGAACAGCAGACCGCTCACGGCGATCACTGCCAGGGGTTTGATTGCGGTAACTTTCATCGATGACTCCTCGTGGTTGGGGCCTGGGCCCTCTATTGCCCATAGATGCTCAGCGTAAGGTGTAAACCGGCCCTGAGCCCTTTATATAGTAGTGGATGAGGCAGACCTGATGAGAGGAATCCGTGCGCTGTTTCTGGCGCTCACCGAATTTCCACCCGCATACCAAGCTGCACCCAGCGCAGCAGGGTATCGATCTGCTCGTCAGTGAGTGCGACGCAACCCCTGGTCCAGTTCATGCTCCGATGAACATTCGGGTCACCCCGACCGATACCGTGGATCCCGATCTGCCCACCCAGAGCGGTGTTCTGGGGCGGGGTCACGCCACGACGATGTGCGGCCAGAATCGCGCCGTGCTCGGTGTCGCTTATGACACCTTCGCGGCGAGCCTGGCCGGCACGCTCCACATCCGGATAGTCCAACTGCAGGAAGCGATGAAATGCCGCTTCCCGATCAATCCGGGTGATGTGAAAACGGCCCAGCGGGGTCGTATCGTCACCGCGACGTCTCGTCTCGCTGGTGCCATAACGCCCGATGGCCAGGTTGTGCAGGGTGAGCTGGGGCCATTCGCCGTCCATGACGACCAGGGTCAATGCCTCGGTATCCACCAGCAGCCAGCGCTCCGGTTCTGCCGCAGCGACTGCCACGGTCATCAGGAGCATCAGAACGGCCAGGTTGCACCTACGCACCCCCCTAGCTGGGATTTGCGGGCGAATCATCACTACTGCGGATCTCAGGCCATGCCGACCAGGCCGTGGCGATGCTCAGGGACAATAAATGGCGACACGCTCTTCCCGCCCCTTGCGAAGCGGGACCCTTGGCGCAATCACACCACCACATCGAAGCCTTCAAACTGCGGCGGTCCCAGGTACAGATCCTTTTTCTGGCCGGCATGCGCATGCGCCT
>Ga0180435_10004904_pt1 | contig 13098 bp, 13 predicted proteins | sample SS_ome_3_FD_132467 | JGI IMG/M metagenome (GOLD analysis project Ga0180435, IMG submission 132467) | Hypersaline lake sediment archaeal communities from the Salton Sea, California, USA - SS_3_S_1 metaG | ecosystem: Environmental > Aquatic > Non-marine Saline and Alkaline > Hypersaline >... | reverse complement strand
GCAATTTTCCACAGCAGAAAGGAATTCCTCTTTTTCAAAGAAGTCTCCGTCCTGTATTGACTTGGTAATTCTCGTGAGGTCCTGATAAACCACCCTGCCGGCACCAATATTGGTATGACCCACTTCTGAATTACCCATCTGTCCATCCGGCAGACCTACGTCCATGCCTGAAGCAGATAACCTTGCATTCGGATATTCCTTGTAGTATTTATCCAAATTAGGTGTATCTGCCATATAAACCGCATTTCCCAAATGGTTCGGATTCAATCCATATCCATCCAATATGATCAATGCAAGTGTTTTTTTATCCATTCCTTTTTTCCTGTCTATCCGTTATAACGGACTATTTTCTCGAAATCCCTGGCATCAAGGCTGGCACCGCCTACAAGACCTCCGTCTATGTTAGGCATATTGAAAAGTTCGCCTGCGTTGGTGGGTTTTACACTTCCGCCGTACTGTATGACAATTTCCTTGGCAGCTTCCCTTGAAAACAACCTTTCAACCATCTGTCTGATGATACCACACACCTCATCAGCCTGCTCACTCGTTGCCGTTTTTCCGGTTCCAATTGCCCATATGGGTTCATAAGCTATGATTAGTTTCTTAACCTGTTCTTCTGTCAATCCGTGCAAAGCCACCTTTATCTGGAACTTGATACGTTCTTCCGTAACACCAAGCTCTCTCTGATCAAGGGATTCCCCTACACAAATTATAGGTATCATACCGTACTTCAGAGCTGCATGGACTTTCTTGTTTACCGTATGGCTGCTTTCATTGAAGTATTCCCTTCTTTCAGAATGGCCTATGACTACATACCTTACACCCATATCAACAAGCATAACCGGCGAAACTTCTCCGGTGAAAGCACCGTTTTCATTCCAATGCATGTTCTGAGCTGCTATTTCAATATTCGTACCTTCAGAAGCTTTCAGGGCTTCCGGAATCGCAACATATGGTACAGCACAAACAATTATATCCTCTGAATCAGCAACCCTTTCAGCCAGGTCACTCAGGAACTCTCCTGTTTCAGACGGAGTTTTATTCATCTTCCAGTTCCCCGCAATGACTTTCTTCTTGGGAACCTTATCATCAAGAACTTCAATTCCGGGCAGAATCTTTCCTTCAAGAAATTCAAGTGCTGCCCCGCCGCCCGTTGAAATATGGGTAACCTTGTCTGCATACCCAAGCAGTTCTATTGCTGCAGCGCTGTCTCCTCCACCGATTATTGAAATGGCATCAGCCTTTGATACGGCCTTTGCAATCTCTTCCGTACCTTTTGCGAAGTTTTCAAATTCAAATACGCCCATTGGACCGTTCCAAATGATTGTCTTCGCCTTCAGAATGGCTTTTGAGTACCATTCAATTGTCTGGGAACCGATGTCAACACCCATCCACCCGTCAGGCATCGCATCCGAAGGAACATATTTATATTCAGTATCGTTCTTGAATTCCTTTACAACAATACTTCCTATGGGCAGCATAATCTCAACACCAGCTTTTTCTGCTTTTTTCATAAGCTCCTTTGCCAGGGGTATCTTGTCTTCCTCACAAAGTGAATCTCCTATTTTATAGCCCTTTGCCTTAAGGAAGGTATATGCCATTCCTCCGCCTATGATAAGCGTATCAACCTTATCAATCAGATTCTCGATTACACCGATTTTATCAGAAACCTTTGCTCCTCCGAGGATGGCAACAAAAGGTCTTTCTGGTTTTTTCAATGCTTTTCCCATTACCTCTATTTCCTTTTGAATTAGAAAACCGCATACTGCAGGAAGATAGTCGGCAAGTCCGGCTGTGGAAGCATGCGCCCTGTGGGCTGTTCCGAAAGCATCATTAACGAAAATATCCGCAATTGATGCCAGTTTTGCTGCAAATTCAGGATCATTTTTTTTCTCTTCTTTGTGGTATCTTACATTTTCAAGAAGCATGACCTGGCCGTCCTTAAGTTCTGAAGCCTTTTTAAAAGCATCTTCACCTATGACATCAGTTGCCATTATAACTTCCTGACCCAGCAATTTTGTAAGCCTTTCAGCAACAGGTTTCAGGCTGAACTTCGGTTCAAACCCTTCCTTCGGTCTTCCAAGATGTGATACAAGTATTATCCTTGCACCGTTTTCAATAAGATACTTTATTGTCGGTAGAGCTCCCCTTATTCTTTTATCATCTGTTATGCGTCCCTCATCATCAAGGGGTACATTGAAGTCCATCCTGGCGATGACCTTTTTTCCCCTGACTTCAATATCTTCTACAGTTCTTTTATTCAACGTAGCCATTACAATTCAACCTCTTTATATTCAATCTACTAATTCCCAAATGAAACAAACAAACAAAAGGCCCGGTGTTACGGGCCTTGTTTATTTATTCTGCGTCAACCCCGGCCATGTAAGTTATAAGATCCACAACCTTGTTGGAATAACCCCATTCATTGTCATACCATGAAACAACTTTGACAAATGTATCAGTAAGGGCAACTCCTGCCTTTGCATCAAATATCGATGTTCTTGGATCTGTAATGAAATCGCTTGATACCACCGGTTCTTCAGTATATCCGAGTATTCCTTTCAAAGGACCTTCGGATGCTTCCTTCATGGCATTGCATATTTCTTCATATGTTGCAGGCTTTTCAAGATTACATGTAAGGTCTACGACAGATGCATCAGGTGTCGGTACCCTGAATGCCATTCCCGTAAGTTTACCGTTAAGTTCAGGAAGTACAACTCCTACTGCTATTGCAGCACCTGTTGTTGATGGAATAATGTTTTGTGCACATGCTCTTCCAAGTCTCCAGTTCTTCTTCGAAGGACCGTCAACGGGCTTCTGGGTTGAAGTATATGAATGGATAGTGGTCATGAGTCCGTCCTTTATTCCGAATTTATCATTCAGAACCTTGGCAACAGGAGCAAGACAGTTGGTGGTACATGATGCATTTGAAACCACATCCATATCCTTTGTATAAGTATCATTATTGACACCCATTACGAACATAGGAGTTACCTTGTCCTTTGCAGGTGCACTGATAACTACTTTCTTTGCTCCTCCCTTGAGATGAGCAGACGCTTTTTCCGTCGTAAGGAATACACCGGTTGATTCAACTACATAGTCGGCACCGCATTCTCCCCAGGGTATTTCAGCAGGGTCCATGCTAGCATAGACATCTATCTTTTCACCGTTTACCACAAGTTTGCCGTCCTCAGTTGAAACATCCCCTTCAAACCTACCGTGAACAGTATCATATTTTGTCATATAAACCATATAATCAAGGTCCATGAACGGGTCATTTATACCTACTACCTTAACATCAGGATTTGCAGCAGCAGCCCTGAAAACAAGCCTTCCGATCCTTCCGAAACCATTGATTCCTATTTTTACAGCCATTTTTATCCTCCTAAAAAATTGTTTACAAAATTATCATTGTTATTTTATATTAGTTCACTTTCATTTTCAACAAAAAACGTTACCTTTTCGTTAAATTATTATCAAACTTTAAATGAAAGTTGCAAGTTTCAACATAAGTTCCGGTAATCGCTCAAGTGTCTCTACTTTTATCCTCTCACTGGTCTGATGCACCTGCTCCATACCACAGCTTATTGTAAGGGCTTCTATTCCCTTGTTGAATATAATGTTCGTGTCACTGCCTCCTCCGCTGTGCTCGGGTTCAAACTCTATTCCCATATCATCAAGTACTTTCCTGTACCTTACCAGTACAGGCTGATTTTCGGAAACTACGAATGAATTGTATTCCCTATCCATTTCAACCTTTATTGAAGCACCGGCATCTTCAGCAGCTTTTCGGAAAGACTCCGTTACAATACCTGAGTATTTTTCAAGTTTGTCAAGATTCCGGCTTCTTACCTCTCCTCTGACCTCGACTGAATCACATACAATATTGAGGGCATTTCCACCATTTATAGTTCCTATGTTAGCCGTTGTCTCATGGTCTATTCTTCCAAGTTCCATCATGGTGATTGCCTTTGATGCAACTGTTATGGCATTTATTCCTTTTTCAGGTTCCATTCCGGCATGTGCTGCCTTGCCAGTAACAACTGCCCTGAAAGTATTGTGTGAAGGTGCACTCACCGTACCCTTACCCAGGTCGCCTCCTGAATCAAGCACATATGCAAAATCAGCGTTTATTTTATCTGTGTCCAGATTTCTTGCCCCGACAAGGCCAATTTCTTCAGCAATTGTAAATACAAGCCATACATCACCGTGATTGCCGTCATAACCTTTTAGATTCTCGGCTAAACTAAGCATGGCGGCTGCTCCGGCAAGATCATCCGAACCAAGAACAGTATCACCCTCACTTACAATATACCCGTCTTTTATTACAGGAACCTTGCCTTTGCAGGGAAAAACTGAATCCATGTGGGCCAGGAACATGACAGATTGAAGATTCGGGTCACCTTCAATCCTGCATATGACATTCCCTGCGGTTCCACCGGCTTTTTCACCTGCATCATCTTCATAAGATTCATATCCAAGTTCACTGAGCCTTCCCTTTATATAATCAGCCATCTTTCTTTCATCAAGGCTTTCGTTATCCACCCTGACTATATCCATGAACTCCTTTACAATACCTTTCTTCACTTCAGTTCTCCCTTCAGTCCAAGTCCAACAAAGCTGTTCTGTCTTGCAGCTTCATATAATATTACTGCCACTGAATTTGCAAGATTCAGTGACCTTATCCTATCATTCATAGGTATCCTTATGCATTTATCATAATTATCTTTCAGGATTGTTTCATCCAGTCCCTTGGTTTCCTTACCGAAAACAAAAAAATCATTTTCTGAATACCTGAAGTCCGTATAGCTCTTTCCTGCTTTGGTTGTACAGAAAAAGAAACGCGAAGTTTTATTTTTCGACATAACTTCTTCAAGCGAATCATAATACCTTACATCAACATGCTTCCAGTAATCCAAACCGGCTCTTCTCAAGTATCTGTCCGATGTTGAGAAGCCAAGTGGTCTTACCAGATGAAGAACTGCCCCCAGACCTGCACATGTTCTCGCAATATTACCCGTATTTGGTGGAATCTCGGGTTCTACCAGAACTACATTCATTTTATTTCCTGCCTGCCTTCAAAAGTTTTATCAATAAGGGTTGCTTTATTGTTATTGCATGTTCCGGACAAAGTTCCTGACAGCAAAAGCACCTGATGCATCCACTGTAATCAAATGAAGGTTTTCCCTCCTTCATTTCAATAACTTCTGCAGGACAATTTCTCATACAGATACCGCACCCAATACAGGTTTTCTTATCCACAATGGGTTTCGATTTGAACCTGGTAATGAATTTGCTGTTCAGCAGGTTTTTCTTTCTTAGCCCGAATCCCTTTTTGAATGGTATATCATAGTCCACGACCATGAAGTCATCAATTGAATCACCAGTTGGTTCGTATTCGACAGATACACCTCGCTCCAGAGCCTGCGCCATTATATATGATTCGTCTGCCGGGAGACCTATAATGTCGTGGGCGGCCATGTCAAGGGCATAGGGACTTTCCGAAGCCAGCAGCAGATTCATTTTCCTGACTTTTCCGGCAGAAGGACCGTTTCCTTCCATTGCTTCTACAGCATCCATCAATGTAAGTCCCGGTGATATGGTTTTGCATATATCAAGCATATTGGATGCAAAGGCATCATAATCAGGTACATTCATATGATATGCAGCTTTTTCAGTTCCGGCTATTGCACCGAACATATTTTTTACTGCTCCTGTAAATGCCATCATACCGTGGGTTTTCATTTTGGGAAGATTTATTACAAAATCTGCCTCAGCAAGAGGCTTCAGTACCATGAAACTTCTCTTCCTTCCGAAACAGTCAGCCGTAACTTTTTTCAAGCTTGTATCATAATTCAATTCAATGTTGAATTTTTCGCAGACTTCATCAATCCCACAGCTTCTGTATGCTGTTCTGAGTATTGCCTTATTATACGGGCCACCCGGGCTCTCTACAATTATCGGTTTCCCGCCTGCTTCAATTACCAACCTGCCGATTGCCCCGACTACTGCAGGATTTGTGGTTGCGCCGTTATCAGGTTTTGAAGGTAAAAGAAGGTTGGGCTTCAAAGCCACAACCATTCCTTTTTCAATATATTTACCGATACCTCCTAAGGCATCCGTCAATTCCCTTACTATACCCAGAACAATATCATCATCATATGTCGCACAGGCTTTAAGGGCTACCTTGGTTTTTATATCCATGATCAAGACTCAAAGTATTCATTGAGTTCCCTGATCAGCTTGTTGGGATCAAGGCCGTGAACTGCTGATGCTTCTTCAATTGTTTCTCCGGATGCTGATGGGCATCCTATGCAATGAAGACCGTTCTTGAAGAAAATCTGTGCACAATCCGGATCCATTTTCAATACATCCATAATTATCATATTCTTGTTAACCTTAGCCATTTTTACCTCCGATTGTTTTGTTATAGTATACCCGTTGAACAGGATTTTTCACATATTGTATTTTCCTGACAGTCTGACTGCAATCTCATCCAAAAGCTCTTCAGCCATTGCTACCCTTACATCAGCGCTTTCACATAGCTTTGCCATGTCTCCTGTCATTACTCCGGCTTCAATGGTTTCCCTGCTTGCTTCTTCAAGATTATCAGCAAACTCCACCAAATCCGTAATCCCGTCGAGTTCCCCTCTTTTACGCAATGCTCCTGTCCATGCAAAAATCGTTGCCATACTGTTGGTGGATGTTTTTTCACCCTTCATGTGCCTGTAGTAATGCCTTGTAACTGTTCCATGTGCAGCTTCATATTCATAACAACCCTCCGGTGATATGAGAACGCTTGTCATCATGGAGAGGCTTCCGAAGGCCCTGGCGACCAAATCTGACATTACATCACCGTCATAATTCTTGCAGGCCCAGACCATTCCGCCTTTACCGCTTATAATTCTTGCGATTACATCATCTATCAGCGTGTAGAAGAACTCAATGCCCTGTCTTTCAAAATCATTTCTATACTCAGTTTCATAGATTTCCATGAAAATATCCTTGAATCGATGATCATATATCTTTGAAATTGTATCCTTGGTAGCAAACCAAAGATCCCTTTTTCTTTCCAGGGCATATCTGAAGCACGAATGAGCGAAATGATTTATTGATTCTTCAGTGTTGTGCATTCCCTGGATTATTCCGGGTCCGTTGAAATCCTTTATGACCTTCTTTTCCCTTTTACCTGATTTCGAAGTAAAGATAAGTTCAGCAACACCGGGTTCATCTGTTTGTATTTCAACAGATGAATAAACATCTCCATAAGCATGTCTTGCAATTATAATTGATTCTTCCCAGGTTCTTACAAATGGTTTTATATTATTTACCATTATGGGTTCGCGGAAAACGGTTCCATCAAGAATTGCCCTTATAGTACCGTTTGGGCTTTTCCACATTTCACTGAGATTGTATTCCGCAACCCTCTGAGCATTTGGTGTTATGGTTGCACATTTAACACCGACACCATATTTTTTTATGGCCATTGCCGCTTCGGTCGTTATCTTATCCCCTGTTTCTTCTCTTTTCTCAAGACCAAGGTCAAAATATTCAGACCTAAGATCCACATAAGGATTGATAAGTTTATCCTTGATCATCTGCCACAGGACACGCGTCATCTCATCTCCGTCCATCTCAACCAACGGAGTCTGCATCTTTATTTTACCCGGCATAATTTACCTCGCTGTTTACTCTAAGTCCCTGTAAGACAGCTTCCCGCTTTCATACAGGTTATTTCCGTCGCAGTCTATTATAACAATTGCCGGGAAATCTTCAACAGTTATTTCCCTCAGTGCTTCTGCACCAAGATCATCATATAGAACTATATTCTGTGCTTTTATGGTTTTTGATATGAGTGCTGCCGTACCACCCGTTGCAGCCAGATACACGCACTTGTTTCTTTTTATAGATTCTATGACCTCTTCGTTCCTGTTTCCTTTGCCTATGGTAAACAGAAGACCTGCGTCATGCATCTCAGGTGTTAAGGCATCCATCCTGCCGCTTGTCGTGGGACCGGCAGGTCCTATGACTCTGCCCGGTCTTGCCGGTGCCGGTCCTGCGTAGTATATCCCCTGTCCTTTTATATCAATTGGATAGTATCCTTTTTCAATGTAATACTCCTTCATTCTCAGATGGGCTGCATCCCTTGCCATATAAAGTTTTCCTGAAAGAAAAACCAAATCACCGGCTTCCAGGGATTCAATATCGTTCCTGTCCCATGGATACATGAGTTTTTTATTCTTCATAATATAACTCCTGCATGTCTCATGGCATGGCAGCATATGTTAACTGCAACAGGCAGGCCCGCGATATGGGTCGGGTACGATTCAACAAAAACATCAAAAACCGTCACAGTGCCTCCCGTACCTGCAGCACCTATACCGGTTTTATTAAGCTTTTCCAAGAGCTCTGATTCCAGTTTGCAGTCAATGGCAGATTTACTTCTTTCACCAGGTTTTCTAAGCAAAGCTTTTTTAGCCAAAAGCATTGCTTTTTCCGCAGTACCTCCCAAACCCACTCCGATGAAAAGGGGTGGACAAGCGTTGGGTCCCGCTTTCTCAACAGTTTCAATGACAAATTTCACTACTCCCTGCCATCCATCAGAAGGTTTGAGCATTGCAAGAGTACTCATATTCTCACTTCCGAATCCTTTGGGCATGACTATGATTTCAACAGAATCTCCGTCAATATATTCCATGTGAATAACTGCTGGAGCATTCGTTTTCGTGTTTGTTCTTTCTAGAGGGTGCAATACAACGGATTTTCTGAGATAGCCCTTTTCATATCCCTCGCTTATTCCTGAGTTTACCATATCCTCAATAGGCGCACCGGTAAAATAAACTTCTCTTCCGATTTTCAGGAAAACAACAACCATTCCAGTATCCTGGCATGAAGGGATTTCGTTTTCTTCTGCATATTCAGCGTTTTCAATTATCTGATCAAGTATTCCTGCAGCAAGTGGGCTTTTTTCTTTTTCCCTTGCATCGTAATAGCACCGTACTACTTCCTTTGGAATATTGTACGATGCCCTCTTGCAAATATCCTCAATTGCAATTTTTATATCAATTGTATTTATTTTTCTCATAGATCCAAAACAAAGGGGCCTGTAAAAGGCCCCCGAAAAAATTATTTGTTTACGGTATCCTTCAGAGCTTTTCCTGCCTTGAATACAGGTGCTTTTGAAGCAGCAATTGTAATTTTTTCCATTGTGGCTGGATTGATGCCCTGCCTAGCCGGTCTGTCCTTTACACTGAATGTACCGAAACCTACCAGTGAAACTTTGTCACCTTTGACCATTGCTTCCGTTATCGCCTCCGTAAATGCATTGCATGCATTTTCAGCATCTTTCTTTGAAAGTCCGGTCTTTTCGGCAACTGCTCCTACCAATTCCGATTTTTTCATGATTTTACCTCCACTTTTGATGTTCTAATATTATCCCCTTGCAACAATATAGTCAAGTAACTAACGTTTGGGCGGTCTTGGTCCGAAATACTGAAAATATGTACATTTTATTGTTCCGTTGTATATCTTCCTTCTTTTGTCTGCCCTTATTCCACAGATATTTTCAAAATCATCATTTGCAGTAAGTATGTATTTTGACCATGTATCCATTTCGCGGAATTTCCTGCCAATGCTTTTATACAACCCTTCTACTTTTTTCTTATCGGAAATCCTTATTCCATAAGGAGGATTTGAAATCAAAATCCCGTATTCATCATTTATTCCGAGGCTCCTGAAATCTGATGCTGTAAAACTTACTGCTTCAGAAACTCCTGCAGCTATTGCATGTTTTCGTGCAATTTCTACATTCTTGTCCGAAATATCACTGCCTTTTATGAATACTTCCTTTACTTGTTCAACAGATGCTGCTGCATCATTCCTTATAAAATCAGCTGTTTTCTTGTTTTCAGTAGTCCAATCTTCAAAGGCAAATTTTCTATTCTTTCCGGGGGCAATATTCATGGCCATCATTGCAGCTTCAACGGGAAATGTCCCTGATCCGCAGAAAGGATCCAAAAGAACCCTGCCTGGTCTCCAATAAGAGATTGAAATCAAAGCGGCTGCAATGGTCTCTTTAAGCGGAGCTTCTACGTTGTACGTTCTGTAACCTCTTTTATGGAGACCGGTTCCTGTCGTATCAATGCATACCGAAACATTATCCTTATGGATGAATATTTCAACACTGAAATCTTTTCCTGTTTCCGGCAGTCTCGAACTACCCGTATTCTCTGTAACCTTATCAACAATCGCTTTCTTTGCTATACTCTGACAATCCCTTGTGCTGTATAATCTTGAATCAATGCTGGAAGTCCTTACATTAATCACTGCGTCCGGCGGAACCAATTCCATCCAGTCAATTTTCCTTACTCCATCATAAAGCATATCAAAATCATATGCGTCAAAATTATCTGCTTCGAAATAAACTCTTTCAGCTGCCCTGAGCCAGATATTACATCTTGCGATATCTTCCATTCTTCCTTCGAATGAAATCCTGCCGTTTGAGATTTCAACATCATTGATACCCAGATTAGAAAGTTCCCTGGAAACTACCGACTCAATTCCAAAAATACATATAACAATTATATTCATTTGACTGCTCGTTCAAATTCATTGATTCTTTCAGTGAAAATCTTTGCTGTTTCTATCTCTGAAGCGGTTATAAGACTGCTGTCCATTGCACGGGAACTGCAGTTTTTGAAAATTCCCATTTGCTTCAACATTACCTTGGCTATTGCAGGATAATGGCCTGATGCCATGAATTTTGAAAGTTCATAAAGAAGTCCATGTGCCCTGGCTTCGAAAATACTCCCTGGTATCGGATTATCCATCACATATTTCACAAGGAAAGGTGATATATTTGCGTGCACCCCGGAATATCCCGCAGCACCATGCAACGAACTCCAGGCAATGGTTTCCGCATTTGCATTATATAATCCGAAATTTGCTTCGCCTATGATTTTGAGTCTTGATTCCATAATGTCTGCCCTGCAGGAAGTATCCTTCATGATGCGGAACCTTCCCGTATTTACCATATATTTGAAAACTCTGTCAGAAAGAAGCCGTTTATATGGATACGGGCACTCATAAATACCAAGGGGAATTGTAGAATTGAAGTTATTCAAAAACCAGTCAAGTCTATTAAGAAGCGCGTCATCATCCTCATCCTCTGTATTAAAAGCGTTGCTCAGCAGGACAACAGCATCTACACCGGTTTGTGCCATTGCTTTCATAGCATCCAGTTGTTCCACTTGACCGGTCTGGGTATGGCCCGAGGCTATTACAGTCAATGAGGATTCTTTTTTTACGAATTCAGCCAACTTCATCTTTTCTTCAAGACTAAGGAAGAACATTTCACTTGATTGACATACTGCAAACAAACCATCTGCACCGCCGGCCTCTAGAAACTTTATGAATTTCCCAAGTCCATCGTAATCAATTTCACCACTATTGTCATACGGTGTAACCATCGTAGGATATACACCTTTTGAAAAAACTTTATTATTCAATATATCAGACTCCTGAAGTTTTTTATTCTATGGAATGATACAAAGTTTGTATCATGTGCACTTATTGCCTTCTCATCCCCTGATCTTGAAACAATGAGAAGGTCGTCATCATTCATGGTCATTGAAGCATAATGACGTGACATCTGTTCCTCATCACCTATTGCTACAACACCTGCGAAACACCAGTCAAAACAGTTCTTTGAGAAATGAAGTACAAGTCTTCTTCTTTCGTTATCAGGAAGGTTGTATCTTTGGGGAGGAAGCTCATCCGCCCTTGTCATGCTGTCCGTTGCCTGGGTTGAAAGCAACCAGTAGAGTTTTGAAATTTCATCATAAAGGATATGAAATTTCATCTGTCCTCCCGGCAAAGGGATATACAAAAGCTTTTTACCTGAAGGAACGGTCTCAATCATTGTTTCCATGGTTCCGTCCTCCTTTTCGACAACCTTGGCAAGAGCAGCGATTCCGGTAAGTCCTGTATGGGCACGCATGAAAAGATGCAGCGTATCTTTATCATAAAGATAATGTTTTTCATCAACGAGATTTACTATGTTTGTTTCCAGCCAGCCTATTTCAGCGCAGCCTCTTCCAGGAGAGACTTCAGTGTAGGTATCACCGGTTGTCCAGAAAAATGGTATTCCCATATATTCAAGTTCATTCTTATCAACCACCTGGTCAAAATACAGTTCGGATGCAAATGTCCAGCTTTCCCTTTTTGCAAGGTCGTATCCCCGGCCTCCCCTCATCAGAACAGGTGCAATGTTGTTCACCTTCCAGCCGGTTATTTTTCTATCAGACCTTTTTTCCATTACAATATACAGATTACCGTTTTTCAACAAAACATTGCACGGAGCCTGATGCCAGTCTTCACCCTCAGTGAGTTTTACAGGATCTGTCCATGTTTCACCGTCATCTTCTGATTTAATGATCATCAGGTCATTGCATTGACCCAAAACATAAATACATCCTTCAAAAACAAATGGCCGTGCATGCATGAACGGAAATCTATGTTTCAGATCAAAGGTTTTTCCATCATTATCCGAAACAAATATCCTGCCCTGTATATACCCTCCGTAACGTCTTCCCTTGATTTTAAACAGTTCCATTGATGCATCACTGCCTGAAGTACCGGCCGTTACTATAATTCTTCCTGTATCGGTAACACAAATCCCCGGGCTGAAGCTGGAAAGTTTACCATCCTCCAGATAGTTTATCTTTACGTGTTCCTGTGCGAGAATTTCCATATTACACCGTTTTTGCCCAATTACTTAACAAAGCCGGGAAAACTATCGTCAGTATGGTTATAACCGTAGCCGAAATAAGTCCTCCTGCAATTATGTAAAGGGCCGCTTTCTTTTTATCCATCTTCAGGAATGCTGCAACAGCACTCCCTGTCCAAAGGCCTGTCGTAGGCAATGGGATAGCAACAAATAGTATCAGCCCCCATTTTTCATACTTTTCAACCTTGTCTCTGCCTTTTTGGACTTTCTTATCTATGAATCTGTAGAACCAAGCCAGTAGTTTTGTTTTTCCCAACCAATTGAATATGTGTGAAAAGAAAAATAGTATGAATGGTACAGGTACAAGGCTT
>Ga0180435_10004902_pt1 | contig 13101 bp, 12 predicted proteins | sample SS_ome_3_FD_132467 | JGI IMG/M metagenome (GOLD analysis project Ga0180435, IMG submission 132467) | Hypersaline lake sediment archaeal communities from the Salton Sea, California, USA - SS_3_S_1 metaG | ecosystem: Environmental > Aquatic > Non-marine Saline and Alkaline > Hypersaline >... | reverse complement strand
CACTGAGTGTGCCAATGTGAATCCGCTCATATTGCGAAGTACACTTGAAAAGTAACGCTTTTTTACTCTACTTTTTTCTCTTGTGAAGCGAAGCGGTGACAAAGTCATCACTCTCTTCGAGAAAAAAGTAGCAGGGGAACTCTTTACAGTAATAGAAATTATACTATTACAAATCCTGCTCGATCGTACGAGCAAACGTATTAAAGTAAACATCCTTCACTTTCTCCAAAGAAAGCTCCACATCATTTACTTTCACGCTCTCACCACCAACAGTACCGATATTCGTTACCTTGATCCCAAGCTCCATAGCCATACGAACTACCGCTTCAAGATTCTCAGAAGATACCTCTAGGATCGCTCTACTTTGAGACTCATCAAAGATATTTTTACTGTCATTTAAATCGATCTTTGCTTCAACACCTTTACTAGAAACTGCTGCCATTTTAGAGAGTGCCATAGCAATACCCCCCACATTCACATCTTTAGCAGATCTAAGGAGTCCTTTTTTGTTCGCTTCGATCACAAGATCCCAAAGCGCAAGCTCTGACTTGTAATCAAATGTCGGTAATGAACCGGCTGTTTCACCATGCAGTGCCTTAATGTATAATGACCCACCAAATTCACCTTTTGTTTCACCTACAAGAAGAAGTTGATTTCCCTCTTCCTGAAATGCTGAAGGAAGCACTTTGTTCTCATCATCATTGAGTCCTACCATCGCAATCGCAGGTGTAGGGAATACAGAGATACCATTTGTCTCATTGTAGAGTGATACGTTACCACTAACAACTGGTGTATTAAGTTCTGAACACGCCTCTTTGATCCCTTCACAACCTTGTGCGAACTGCCACATTACTTCCGGATTCTCTGGGTTACCATAATTGAGACAATCTGTAATAGAAAGCGGTCTAGCCCCTGACATTGCAACATTACGTCCAGACTCCACAACTGCAAGTGCTGCACCCTTCTTAGGGTCAATGTAACAGTAACGCGGATTACAGTCAGAACTCATCGCCAACGCTTTTCCGTTCTCTTTGATACGGATACAAGATGCATCTAAACTTCCCGGTGCTTTGGTCGTGTTGGTCTGTACCATAGAGTCATATTGATTATATACCCAGGCTTTATCTGAAATCTCCATACTTGAAAGCAGTGTCTCATATGCCTCTTGATCATCCACAGCCGGATAGCTATCAACACTCTTAGCATTGACTTCATCCAAGTACTTTGGTCTTGCTACAGGTCTATCAAGAACCGGCGCTTCCTCACTCACTGGTGCAATAGGCATATCTGCACACTTTTCACCATGCCACATCAACTCCATACGTGCTGTGTCGGTTACTTCACCGATCACGGCAACATCAAGCTCCCACTTCTCAAAGATATCGATGATTGCCTGCTCACTTCCTTTCTTGGCACAGATAAGCATACGCTCTTGTGACTCTGAAAGCATGAAGTCATACGGTGTCATGCCCTCTTCTCTTGCAGGTACTTTGTCTAAGTGCATGATAAGCCCTGCACCCGTTTTACCTGCCATCTCAAATGCTGAAGAAGTTAGTCCTGCGGCACCCATATCCTGGATACCAACAACATGATCTGTTTTAAATAATTCTAGACACGCTTCAAGCAGCAGTTTTTCTGTAAACGGGTCACCTACCTGTACCGTTGGACGAAGTGATTTTGACTCTTCAGTAAAGCTGTCTGAACTCATCACCGCCCCACCTAGACCGTCACGACCTGTTTTTGAACCAACATACATCACCGAGTTACCGATACCAGATGCAACCCCTAAAAAGATCTCATCTGATTTTACCAGTCCAAGTGAGAATGCATTAACCAAAATGTTTCCATTATAAGACTCATCAAAACTTACTTCACCACCGATCGTAGGTACACCCATACAGTTACCATAAGATCCGATACCATCTACTACACCACGAACAAGGTGTCTCTGGTATTTAGCTATCTCATCATCACCTTTAACTTTACCAAAACGTAACGCGTTCAAGTTTGCTACTGGTCTTGCACCCATCGTAAAGATATCTCTGAGTATACCCCCAACACCTGTCGCAGCACCCTGGAAAGGCTCAATAAATGAAGGGTGGTTGTGACTCTCCATTTTAAATACAGCTGCCATACCATCACCGATATCGATAACACCCGCGTTTTCACCCGGTCCCTGGATGACCCATGGTGCTTCAGTAGGAAAACCTCTGAGGTATTTTGTACTTGATTTGTATGAACAGTGCTCTGACCACATAGCTGAGAAGATACCTATCTCAACGATATTTGGGTGACGACCATCCAAGATACGTAAAATATCTTCATACTCTTCTTTGCTCAGTTTATGATTTTTTAAAACTTCATCTAAATCTTCAACGGGTTGTGACATATAGTGCGTCCTTTAAGGCGGTAATTAAGGGTATTATTCTACTAAAAAAGTACTAAATATGGGTTGAAATCAGTATATCATGGATCTTATAGTTTCGAGAGCCACTCCAGCTAAAAAGATCGAACTTAATGCAATAGATCTAAGCTAGATTCACTTAAAGTAGGATGCGCAAAGATCATTTTCTCAAGATCATTAAGCGTGAGGTTTGCATTGATAGCAATTAAAAATTGATGTATCAGTTCTGTTGCATCATAACCAATAATACTGGCTCCAAGTATCAACAAAGTTTCCTCATCGTAGAGCACTTTGATAAAACCGCTGTCATCACCTTTGATCTTTGCTTTGGCGTTACTTTTGAAAAAGAGTTTTTTATTTTTGAACTTAATATCATTTTCTTTTAACACTTTTTCACTCTTTCCAATACTTGCTATCTGCGGTGTACAAAAAGTAACTGAAGGGAAAATATATTCAGCAGGGAAACGCTCCTTCTCAAGAATATGTTGCGCTACGCGTTTTGCTTCATAGTACGCTACATGAGCTAAAGCTGGGCTCTTTAACACATCACCAATGGCATAGATGTTACTATGGTTTGTGGTTTGCAGATTTTCATTGACTTCTATAAACCCTCTATCATCTTCAATGCCGGCTTTTTCCAGATCAAGTTTTGAAGTATTAGGAATTCTACCAATAGAGATCAGTACTTTTTCAAACGTATGTGTTTCAACATTTTTACCAGTATCAATAGTAACTTCTACCCCATTCTCAACAACATTATACGCTGTGACATTGGCCTTTACATCAATTTTAATCCCTTTTTTCTCAAACTCACGTTTAAGTGTTCGTGAAACATCATCATCTTCATGAGGGACTAATTTTGGCATAAACTCTGCAATATGTACCCCTGAACCAAGCGCATTTAAAAATGAGGCAAACTCACATCCAATAGCACCTCCACCGATCACAAGAACGGACTCCGGAATCTTCTGTAATTTAAATACTTCTCTACTGGAAATGATCGTCTCACCTTGAAGTTCCATCAAGGGATGATCTCGGTGAGATGAACCTGATGCTATCACTATATTTTCTGCAGTGATTATTCTATCTTGCTTAGCTAGCTGGATAGTATGATGATCTACAAAACTTGCAGTGTCATACTCAATGGATACTTTACCTTTTTTGAGTTTATTCAAAACACCCACTTTCAGATCTTGTATAAGACAATGCGTAGAGGCTTGAAGTGTGATCATATCAAGCGTACTTTTTGAATGCGTTACTCCGCACGCTTTAAAATACTCCTCTTTTTGTATATAAGCAGAAGTCTCTAAAAAGTTTTTAGCAGGCACACACCCCTCATTAAGGCACGTGCCACCTACGGTCTCTTCAGCTTTTTCGATGATACAAACAGATTTACCACCCTCACCTAAAAGTGAAGCGACTTCATAACCTGCAGGTCCTGCACCGATAACTACTACATCAAAATCATAATTAGACATGTTTCTCTCCTATATACTCATGTGCCATATAAGAACTTCTCGCGTAAGGAGAAGAGTGTACATACTCAAACCCCATATCTAAAGCAATCTTCTTATAGGTTTCAAACTGATGTGGTGTGACATATTCAAGCACTTTTTCATACTCATTGGATGGTGCAAGGTACTGACCGATACTGAGAAGTTTACACCCCACTCCTAAAAGGTCCTTCATCACTTGTACCACTTCATCTTGCGTCTCACCAAGACCCACCATGATGGCACTTTTGGTTTTCACACTCTTTGGAGCATGGTTTTTGATCTCACGCAGTACTTCTAAAGATCGTTGATAGTTAGAAGCTTTACGGATATTATACAGACGTGGCACTGTCTCCATGTTATGCCCTACGATCACTGCACCGCTGTTAGCTACCGTTTTGATCGACTCGATATTAGCTTGAAAATCAGGCACAAGAAGTTCGACTTGTGTACCCGGAATGGTATTGATCACATTTTGTGTTACTTCATAAAATTGCTCTGCTCCGCCATCTTTTAGATCATCTCTGGCCGGACTGGTTATAACGACGAACTTTAAACCCAACTGTTTAACCGCATCGGTAACTTGATCGATCTCTTCTCGGTTGACAGGATCAGGTGCTCCAGTGGTGACGTTACAGTAGGTACATCTGCGGGTACAGATGCCACCCAAGATAAGAAAGGTTGCCGTTTTAGCAGCAAAACACTCACTGATGTTGGGACATTTTGCCTCTTGGCATATGGTATGGATCCCATTTTCATTAAGTAATTGATCCATATCTTTTTGGGCTGAAAAAGATATCTTTTTTCTAAGCCACTCCGGTTTACGTTGTTGTCTTTCAAGACGCATCTGGTAATTCCTGATTTTTTTGTTTAAACGCTATTTGAAAACTTTTCTCAAAAGCTTTTACAAGCAATGTTTTGGCTTCATCGAAGCTAATTGTCACACCCAGGTCTTCTAAAGAGTTACCCATTTTGTATGCTGAGTTGTCAATACTTACCGAGCCATGCTGGAAGATGGCCACTTTGGTTCTTCTTTGAGCATTTCCCCCGATCTTTTTACCATCAATTACTATATCATACGGTTCATAACCCTCTTGGCAATACTCGCTTTTAGATAGATTGACCTCTGCCTCTTTGGCATACATAGGATTTAGTCCCAATCCCCTATAGAACTCCATAAGAAAGCTGCAGATCAGTTCATAACTCTCTTTGACACTGAGACCTTTGACATACGATGTAGGGATGACAAGAGAATATGAAATGTCATTTCCATGAAAAAGTATGCCGCCACCCGTCATACGTTGTGCATGATTTTCATCATACTGTTTAAGATCTGCAAATTGTTGAAGTGTTTCAACTTTTTGAGAGACGCCGTAGGTAAAAGACGGCTCCCATTCATACACCCTAAAGACAGGCAGAGCATTACGTTTGAAACCCTCAAACAGCTCTTTGTCTATGCACATATTATCTTTAGCACTTAATTTGTCAGATGTGACCAGTGCAAAAGATTTTTTAGTCGTGGAATTTAACATCAAGCTCTTTAATAGCCCGTGTATCATCCGGTCTACAAACCCCAAGTGTTTTTGGATAGTGTTGGAACTCTTCAGGATTCTCATCTGCCAATTTCACAGCATTGATCATCGTGTCACAGAAGTAATCGATCGTCTCTTTATTTTCTGTCTCAGTAGGCTCGATCATGATCGCCTCTTTAACAATCAATGGGAAATAGACCGTAGGTGAATGCAATCCAAAATCAAGCAGATATTTAGCAATATCCATGGCTGAAACACCTTTTTTGGCTAACGTTTTTGCAGATAAGACACATTCATGCATACACATACCGTCGTATGGTACATCAAAATGATCTTTTAGGCGTACACGCAGGTAATTCGCATTAAGTACCGCTTTACTACTTGCATCTTTCATCCCGTCTGAACCAAGAACGGTCATATACGTGATCGCTCTGAGTGAGATACCATAGTTTCCAAAGAATGGTGAGATCTTACCGATGGAGTTTTTACCTCCTGCAGTGAATGCATACACATCATCCTCTTTTTTGATCCCAAGGTCTGGCAAGAATGGTTTGAGCTTATCATTCACCCCAACAGGACCAGAACCAGGTCCGCCACCACCGTGTGGTGTAGCAAAGGTCTTATGCACATTGATATGGATCACATCAAAACCGATATCCCCCGGTCGAGCAACACCCATGATCGCATTCATATTGGCACCATCATAATACATCAGGGCACCATGTTCATGTGCTACTTCACATAGTTCTTTGATACGTTTATTGTACATCCCCAGTGTGTTTGGCACGGTCAGCATAACAGCAGCCACTTCGTGACTCATCTTCTCTTTAAATGCTTCAAAATCAATGGCACCGTTCTCATCTGACTTGATCGTGATCACTTCATACCCGACCATTGAAGCAGTTGCAGGGTTCGTACCATGTGACGAGTCTGGAACAATAATATATTTTCTCTTTTCACCCTTACTTTTATGATACTTATCGATCATCATGACACCTAGCATCTCACCATGTGCACCTGCTTGAGGTGTTGTGGTAAAAGCACTCATACCTGTGACTTCACACAAACTCTTTTCTAGCATATCGATCGTCTCAAGCGAACCTTGCACATCTTCATTGAAGTTGTTCGTGATGACATGCGGATGAAGGTTAAGATAGCCATCCTGATTCGCCACTCTCTCAGCGATCTTTGGGTTATACTTCATTGTACAGGACCCAAGCGGATAGAAGTTTTTATCTATAGACATATTTTTGTTCGATAAATTTGTGAAGTGTCTTACAACATCAAACTCGCTTACCTGTGGAAGTCTTGCTTTTTTCTCACGCAATAGTGAACTGTCGATAGTAGCATTTACTTCAACATCCATTGGCGGCAGCTGGATCCCTGCTCTGCCATTTTGAGATTTGTCAAAAATGGTTTGTATGGTTGTACTCATAGTAGTTCTCCGATCGCAGCTACTAGCGCATCCATCTGCTCTTTACTTCTTTTCTCAGTGACTGAGATCAATACTTCGTTTTTAAACTGTGCATCAATGTTCGCCAGGTTAATACCTGCGTAAAAACCTTTTACCCTGAGCTGCTCTAACAGATCATCACTCTCTAATGGTGTCGAGATCACAAATTCATTAAAAGAGTTCTTTTTATTTAACACCATCACACCATCTATTTTAGCGAGCTCTTCTTTTAAATAGGTTGCCTTGCTAAAACATAAGTTAGCCATATTTGTTAAACCATCTTCACCTAGAAGTGACATAAATATCGTAGATCTTACAGCCACAAGGTTTTGGTTTGAACAGATGTTTGAGGTCGCTCTGTGACGTCTGATATGCTGCTCTCTTGCCTGCATGGTCAGAACAAAGATCTCATTATTGTCCTGATCTAATGTACGACCGATAATACGGCCTGGTAAATCACGGATATACTTCTCTTTAGTAGCGATCATTCCAAATGATGGACCACCAAAGTTCATATAGTTACCCAGACACTGTCCATCTGCACAGAAGATATCAGCACCCATACTACCCGGATCTTTCAAAACACCCAAAGAGATTGGATAAGCTGAGATGACCGCTAAAGCTTTATGCTCATGAAGTTTGTCGATGATCGCTGTAAAGTCATCCATCGTACCATAAAAATTAGGGTTTTGGAAAAGGTAACCAGCAACAGTATCATCGATCTTATCGAGTACTGCTTGGCGGTTGGTTTTGAAATTCTCAACATCGATCACTTCAAACTCAATATCTCTAAACGTCAAATAGGTCTGAACGACTTTGATGTACGTCGGGTTGATACCGCCATCGATCAGGATCTTGTTTCTTTTACGAGCAATACGTACAGCCATAAGTGCCGACTCAGCCAGAGCACTTGCCCCATCATACATAGAAGCATTGGATACATCCATACCACTAAGTTCACACACCATACTTTGGTATTCATAAAGTGTTTGCAGTGTTCCTTGTGAAGCTTCGGCCTGGTAAGGTGTGTAAGAAGTATAAAACTCAGACCTTCCCGCTAATGCATCAACGGCACTGGGTACGATATGATCATAATAGCCGCCACCCATAAAGATGGTTTTGTTCGTTACATTTTTAGCTGCTAAGGTTTTAAACTTTTCAAAGGTGGTGAACTCATCTAAACCTTCTGGCAGATCAATACCATGTACTTGTAACTCTTGCGGTACGGATGAGAAAAGATCAGATTCATTTTCAAGTCCGATCACATCAAGCATTTGACTAACTTGTTCGTCTGTATGTGGAGTATATTGCATAATTGTCTCTTAGAGTGAATCTACAAAGTTTTTGTATTCATCTTCACTCATAAGTGAGTTTAATTCATCTGCATTGGATATTTTGAGTTTAAATATAAATGTTCCCTGTGCATCCTCATTTAAAACTTCAGGTTCATCAAGAAGTGATTCGTTCACTTCACATACTTCACCGGATATCGGTGTATAAATATCTGAAGCAGCTTTCACTGACTCCACAAATGCTGTGCTGTCTCCCATTGAGACTTCACTCTCAACTTCAGGAAGTTCTATAAAAGTAATATCTCCTAACTGCTCAACAGCATATGCAGATATCCCAACAGTTGCGATATCACCATCCATTTCTACCCATTCATGTTCTTCGTTATATTTTTTCATCTATTTAGTCCTTATGATGTGAAATTATCTAATAAATGTTCTTAAATTGTTATTTATTTTGTATAAAAGGTAAGCTGGCAATATTTGCTTCAATGCTTGACCTTTTATCTCTTAACTCAATACTCTGCTCTTTATCAAAACCATCTATATCTATCATAGCCAGTCCTACCCCAACATTTAATATGGGAGAGAATGCCCCTGATGTGACAAAACCAACCTTTTTGTCATTTTGATAGACTTCAAAATCTTTTCTTGCACTTCTTCTTGTGGTTGTCTTAAATGGCAATAAAATTCTTTGCAGTCCATCTTCTTTTTGTTTCTCTAAAGCTGCTTTACCCACATAGTCTCTTTTGAGATTAACAAACTTTCCCAGATTTGCCTCAAGCGGTGTGATATCTTCACTTAGATCATTGCCATAAAGACTGTATCCCATCTCAAGCCGTAAGATGTCTCTGGCTCCCAGTCCAGCCGGTTTCACCCCATCGGCGATCAATGCATCCCATAACTTCACTGAAGTAGTATTGTCAACATAGAGTTCGTAGCCGAGTTCTCCGGTATAGCCAGTGCGGCTTAATAAACAATCACTATCAAACACTTTAGTTTGTGCAAATGAGAAGAAAGCCAGCTCATCTAAAGTAGTACCAAAATATTTTTCTAAAATTTTCTTAGAGTTTGGCCCCTGAACATCTAGTTTTGCATACTCCATTGATCTATCTTCCAGAATCGCATGATTAATTCTTGAATTTATAGTAGTAAAGTCATTCTCTCGTGTTGCAGCATTGACCACTATCATCAGTTCATCTTCACTTAATCGATAAATGATCAGGTCATCCATTACACCACCCTGCTCATTTAACAAAAAGCCGTATTTACACTTTCCAATATCAAGCGCATCAATATTCACGGAAGTCGCTTCATTGATCCCTGAATTTTTGATGTCACCTTTAAAGAAAAATTCACCCATGTGTGAAGTGTCAAATAGAGCAACATCATTTCTACAGTAGCCATGTTCTGCGATGATACCGTCAAATTGTATCGGCATATCCCAACCGCAGAAGCTGACATTCTTCGTTTTTAATTCTTGCTGTTTCGCATGAAGTGGCGTTTTTAGTAATTCTTCCATTTAAAAGCCTTTTTATAAAATTATATGTGTTTCTTTATCTTTACAATAATATTGTGGAAATAATATATTTCTATTATATAGAAGTAACATTAAATTGGATGACATAAAACATACTTGGAAGATTTGAGGATCATATAAAAAAAGGTAACACACTATTTAATTAATGAAAAGGTACAATACCTAGAATGAAATGAAAAAGGTTAGTAATGGACAAGATTTTACAGATGCTGCGTCTACAGCAACAACTTAATGATGCAACCAATGGCGAAGGTTGGGAAAAAGGTACCACCAAGAACGGTAAACTGATCGACTGGAAACGCTGTACTTATCTGGAGTGTGCTGAACTTATTGAGTCCTATCCATGGAAACACTGGAAAAACATAGCTGCCGAACCTGACTATGCAAATATACAGATAGAAGCTGTAGATATCTGGCACTTCATCATGTCGCAGGGACTGGAAGATTATAAGATGAAAAATCTAGGAAGTATTGATACATTGTCAAGAACTATTTCCAAGTTACCAAATTTTGAAAGCTTTCTAGTTGAGATTACACCGACGACCAAAGATCATTATGAACAGATCGAAGTAGTAGAGAACCTTATGAGAACGATCTTCTGTGACGATTCTACCGATAAACTCATGGAAGCATTTATCGATGTTGCGATCCAATCAGGACTGAATCTGGATGCACTCTACAAACTCTACATTGGAAAAAATATATTAAATCAGTTCAGACAAGATCACGGTTACAAAGAAGGTACTTATATCAAAATATGGAACGGTGAAGAGGATAATGTTACAATGCAGCGTGTACTTGAAGAGAATGATGATATAGGTCCTGATGAACTCTATAAAAAACTTGAAGCGGCTTATCCGGAAGGATAAGTGCTATTCGAACATTCTTGTCAGGTCTTGTTGTATCACTTGATTTCCTCGAACTGACACTTTGGTAGCAATACGTATATTTTTTACACTGTCATAACCACACTCATCACCACACTTAACCGTACCGATGAGATAGTAACTACCTGATGGTACACCATAAAATGCAAATTTTCCATTGCTGTCTGAGGCTGTAAATCTTAAATAATTAAAGAGTCTAGAGTCAGCCTTTTGCATCTTGTACCCACCGATATAACTCTCTTCATACCACTGTTCAGAGTAACTTGTTACTGGATTCAAATAGAGTCTTGTACTCTTTCCCGGAACACGTCGATCATAGGCATCTGTTACATAGATCATACCCTTGACAGTACCTTTCCCTGATCTAGCTAAACGGTTATACTCTGAGGTAGGGAATGCGATACGTTCCAATTTGAACTCTTCACCGTCCTCCGTCATCATCATTTCAGACTCAGTGAGATTATCATCAGACATATTGACATCATCTACATTGGTCAAGTCACCCCAAAAACTGCTACTTTTACTTCTATCAGGATGTACATCCGGTTGAACACATCCTGTAAACAAAGACATCGCCAGGAATGATGCGATGACTATAGTCACTATTTTTATCATTGTTTCCCCTCAATCATAATTTCAACATTATACATAATTAACTTTACTTTCATCTCTTAACAACGTTTTTTCTTACGTATTTTTTTCAAATGGTCCTTTGCGTCAGGATCACCTGAAAAAGCAGCCTTTTGATACCAGAACGCTGCTTTTTGGCAACTCTTCTTTACTGCGAACCCTTTCTGATATCGTTTTGCCAAATGATGCTGTGCCTCAGCTTCGCCCTCTTTTGCAAACCTATGAAGGTGTTTTACTTTTCGCTTCTCACCTTTGTAATACTTAATCGTGTTAATAATGAACCAAACTGTAAAGACAAAAAGAGCTATGATGATATAAAGCTCTATGTTCTCCAAGTTTTCAAAAAATTCCATATACTTTACCTATTTTCCTAAACAGAACTCACCGAACATTTTGTCCAGTATCTCTTCACTGTCATACGGTTTTGAGATAGATGAGATAGACTTTACCGCCTCTTGCAGATGATAAGAGAAGAATTCCAACTCACCATCCATCAAAGGTACTTTTGCTTCTTCTATGGAGTTTTTTGCCTTTTTGACCGCTTCGATCTGACGTGCAGAGATCAACATAAGCTCTTCACCCTCTCCTATACTGTCAAACAATAACTCGAGTCTATCCGTTAATCGCACAAAACCTTTTTTAGCACTCACTTCAAGCAGATCATATGCTTGAAGCTTACTCGTGTCAAATGCGCTTTCAAGATCTGTTTTGTTCAGTGCTACTACGACGTGTTTCTCTTCTACAGCTTCAAGGATGGAGAGTATCTTCTCATCCTCTTCATCAAAAACACGTGAACTGTCAAACAGTGCTACGATCACATCAGCATCTTCAACTGAAGAGAGAGAACGTTCTATCCCTATCTTCTCTATCGTATCATCTGATTCACGTATGCCAGCCGTGTCTACCAATCTAATGATATGCGAACCAATGCGCACCTGTTCTTCAATCGTATCTCTGGTCGTTCCTGCGATATCACTCACTATCGCTCTATCATAAGAGAGCAACGCATTCAACAATGAACTTTTACCAACATTTGGTTTCCCGATAATGGCAACCTTGAACCCTTCTATGAGTCCTCTTCGTCTCTGGCTGGCATCAACGATCTGCTCTATCTGAGAAGTCAGTCCATCAAGCTGCGAACGGATACTTGTCATGATATCATCAGGGATATCCTCTTCAGCATAATCGATCATCACTTCAGAATATGCCAATGATCTTAACAGTGCATCACGACTCTCATCCACAAAATGCTTGAGTTCACCTTTCATCTGTTTGGCAAGTATCTTTGCAGCATCTACACTTTTTGCTTCTATCAGTTTTGAGATGGCCTCTGCTTCTGTGAGATCTATCTTCCCATTGAGAAAAGCACGTTTAGAAAATTCACCCGGTTCAGCAAGTCTTACACCATAAGATGTAACTGTGTCGAGTATCTCCTGTGCAACGATCATTCCCCCATGGCATTGGAATTCGACGATCTCTTCACCTGTGAAACTGTGCGGTGCGACAAAGTAGATCATAATAGCATGGTCTATCAGTTCATTTTTTGCGTTATAGAGAGAAGTAAGATGCGCATGTCGAGGAGTGATATTTTCTAAATGTGAGATCTTCTTTGCTATGTCTAAAGCAGCATCTCCACTTACTCTAATGATTGAGATGGATGAAACTCCGTGGGCAGTGGCGATAGCGGCTATACTGTTATGCATGGGATTTGTTATTGTTAAATTCGTTTATAACAACAAATTTCTTACCCTCTTTAGCAGTTTTAACAGCTACATATTTATCTGGGAATCTTTCACGCAGTTGTTCAAGAGCGATCTGTACCAAGATCCCATCAAGGAAACGTGTTTTACCTTTTCCATGCTTTTCAACATTT
>Ga0180435_10004901_pt1 | contig 13101 bp, 7 predicted proteins | sample SS_ome_3_FD_132467 | JGI IMG/M metagenome (GOLD analysis project Ga0180435, IMG submission 132467) | Hypersaline lake sediment archaeal communities from the Salton Sea, California, USA - SS_3_S_1 metaG | ecosystem: Environmental > Aquatic > Non-marine Saline and Alkaline > Hypersaline > Sediment... | reverse complement strand
CAATCCGGGGGCACAAATCCTGGCTTGGATTGATATGTCCATCCCAAAAAATAGGGATACTCCTTCTTACGCGATCGGAACGTTATTTTGACAATCCCTATAGTCACCAAAAGTTGGCCCCAGGTCCAAAAACGGACATCATTTCGTTGCGACAATCCAAAATTCATAAAAAAGCCGCAATCCATTGGGATCACGGCTCTAATTTGTTATTGGTGGCGATGCAGGGAATTGAACCCCGGACACTGCGGATATGAGCCGCATGCTCTGACCATCTGAGCTACATCGCCATTTGATAACAGGTCTCTCGATTTTTGACAGCGGGTTTCCTATCAACTCGCCAAACTGAAGTCAAGGGCTTTGTTCGCAAGCTTATATACAGTGTCGTGCAACCAAAATCATTACTTGGGGGTGACGGGATAAAACCCGGTGACCTCAATGGTAAATTCCTCAAGCGATGCGGGTAAATCTGAAAACACCACCATAAACGGAATAGAGCGTCCGGGTTGTACATTGAAATTCGATTTCTTGTCACCAAATCGATTGGACAGTCGCTTATTAATGTCGGCCAGTGGTAATTGAGCCAGATCTGCATCGGAGATATAGTTACCGGCATAAGCGCCAACTTTTTTGGCCAATTTTTTCCCGCTGGAAAAAAGGCTCCCCTGGATTTTGATATATTTCTGGCTTTCAGCGAATTCATTTTTAACCGTACCGGAAATAACAAACAACTTACCAGCGTTGGCGTTGTCAATAAATTTGCTACTGATGTTGTCTACACTAATTTCACCCGCGGGACCGGTTTCGGCCTTCATCACTTGATTAATATAGGGTATCTGTTTCAGATAATCGGTCACAAACGGTACCTTATAATCCATAAACCGATCGAGCAAAATTATGGCTGCTAGTGGAATGATCAGTACAATCAGAAGAATCAAGACCGGACGCAGGAGACCGCTTCTTTTGACCGGTTTGACCTTTTTGACCTTCTTCTTCTTTTTTTCCTTGGCCTGCTCCTTGGACTCTTCAGTCACCAACGGTTCCGAGTATTCTACGGTTTCATCACCACCCGTGACTTCCCCCATGTCGGAAACTGTGGCCATGTCCCCTAGATCATCAGTGTCTTCATCCACCTCAAATTCGAGTTCAATGTCGCCACCACTAAAATCGCCGTCTGCCGTCTTGCCTTCGGCTGGGATGTCAAAATCCTCAAAACCGGAAATATCGATATCCTCAACGGCAGCTGCTTCTGTGGCCTTGGCTTCCACATCTTCCTGAATATCCAAGTCTAGCTCAATATCCTCAAAATCATCATCGGCTTCTTCGATCTCATCATCGATCATGATATCTGACAGATCGATTTCGCCGGTTTCTTCCAGCAGTTCGTCCTCATCCGGCGCTTCTTTCCATTTTTCCACTTCTACATCACTGACGTCTGCTTCCGGACCCAAACTGACGGTATCAGATTCTTCCCCGTTGACCTCTAACATTTTTTCGATATCAGTGAGGTCAACATCATCGTCCTCTCCAGGCGCGACCATTTCAAGCGCGTCACCTTCCATTTCTAAATCCAAATCAAAGTCGAGCTCCTCCAAATCAGACTCTGCTTTTTCTACTGCCGGTGCTTCGGATTCAGCCTCCATTTGGTCGCCATCTGCCATTTCGAGATCAAGCTCCAGATCCTCATCGAGGTCTTCAGGTGTGTCGTCAGCTTGGGGTACCGGTGGTGAATCGAGCATGACGGTTTCTTCGAAATCGGAAAAATCGAGCTCCTCGGAATCATCTTCGGAAGATTCCACATCTTCACTGGTCAATTCAGCCGGTGCTTCAACGGATGTCTCAATCGAAGATTCGGCGTCGTCTGCCATTTCAAGCTCCAGATCTAGATCTAGATCCTCTAACTCATCAGCCACGACAGCTTCAGCCTCTCCCTCGGACTCAGATTCCAGTGACATTTCAATTTCAGAAAGATCCAGGTCAGACACCTCGGCCTCTTCAGCCGGCCCCTCAACAGATTCTTCAACTGAAGAATCACTTTCGTCTAACGCACTCAGATCGAGATCCAGGTCTTCGAGATCCTCAGATGCAGCCTCTTCAACCGCTCCTTCAGATTCGGACGCCAGCGACATCTCAATATCTGACAAATCTAGTTCCTCGGATTCCTCGGTGACCTTAGCCGGTGCTTCAACTGATTCTTCCAGAACCGGACCGAGATCTAAATCTTCAACCTCATCCGCTGCGATTGCATCAGCTTCCCCTTCGGGCTCAGACTCAAGGTCCATTTCGATGTCGGATAGATCTAGTTCCTCTGACACCCCGTCGACATCGCCCGGTGCTTCAACCGATTCTTGGGCCGAAGCATCGTCATCGTCCGCTTCTTCGAAATCCAAAGCAAGATCCAAATCTTCATCGCCGTCGGTAGCAAGTGCTTCGGCTTGACCCTCGGAATGTAGGTCTTCGGCCAACGCGTCGGTGATTTCGTCTGTTTCTGCAGCTGGTTCTTGCGCAGGAGCCGCATCCGCATCCATAGCCAGCTCCGCATCCAAATCGGATGCCAATTCCTGATCGTCCAAGGATGGTGCTGCTGCTTCAGCTTCAACATCGCCTGCTGGTGCCTCTTCCACCTGGGGTTCCGGCTCTGCGGCTTCGGCCACGGCCCCAGTTGTCTCAGCTGCCGGTGCCTCTGGTTGCTCGGCTTCGGCCGTTTCGGGCTTTTCTTCGATCTCCTCGGTTACCGCATCTTCTTCAACCGCGAGCTCCTCCTCCGGGGGCGGTGGCGGGTAAGCTGTAAACATATGTTTACATTTGGAACACCGAACCTTGGAACCCGTCGACTTGAGGAGTTTTTCATCCAGGTTAAAGCTGGTCTCGCAGTTTCCACAAGTGATAATCATGGCAAGCCCTCGCTCGTTTGTGCCTTATTTCTGTTATTGGCACGTGTTAAAGTTACAGCTATCGCTGATTTGTCCTTTTGCAGGCTGGAATTATTGTTCGTGACACGATTGTTAGAACAGGGCGCACCTAGCCCTTGCCCTTTTAGACAGTGGTTTTAAGTACGATTTTATTGGCTTCAAAATTACATGAAATTTGCCTTCTTGTCAATAATTTAAATTCCTTACATCCCCGTATCTGCCAACTTCTCGACAAGTTTTTTCTGTTCTTCGGTGAGTTTCTTGGGCGTTTTAATGTGGATTATGAAAAACAGATCCCCCTTCTGAGAGCCTTTCATATGCGGCAGGCCATGTCCAGGTAACCGCATACGGGTTTTGTGTCTTGTTCCCGGTGGGATGGTTAAACTCAATTCACGACCATCCAATGTGGGCACAGCTACCTTTGTTCCCAAAAGTGACTGGCTCACACGAATTTCACGCGTGACTGTGAGATTATAACCGTCAAAACTGAAAACCGGATCGGCCAAGACTTTTGATTGTATGAAAAGGTCGCCAGGCTGACCACCATAGGGACTGCTTTCTCCCTTACCGGTAATTCTAACCTTTTTGCCGGTGATCATACCTTTGGGAATTTTAACGGATATATTCTCTGTTCGGCCCTCATGTTGAAACTTGATGGTTTTATGAACCCCGGTGGCGACTTCTCTCAAAGTCAGGGCCAATTCATAGACCAGATCCGAACCTTTGGCTTGGGCCGGCTGCTGGGCGCGGCCGCCAAATGGGCTGCCGCCGAAGGAAAAGCGTGTAGCCCCGCCTCTACCCCCAAAATTCATACCGCCGAAACCAAATTCCTTTAAGATGTCGCCAAAGTCAAAATTTCGAAAAATATCTTCTTGGGAATAACGCTGATGGAAATCAGTTGAACCGAAGGTGTCGTATTGCTTCCGTTTTTCCTTATCACTCAAAACAGCATAGGCTTCACTGATTTGTTTAAACTTCTCCTCGGCGGACTTGTCTCCCTTGGTATGATCAGGGTGATATTTCATGGCCATTTTGCGGTAGGCCTTTTTAATTTCGGCATCACTGGCCTTTTTATCGACCCCCAGCGCTTTGTAGTAATCAATTGACATATGCGTTAGCCCTTATAATTTCTTCAATTCCTTTGATTCCGGGTACACAGTTCATCTAACCAAATAATCGATCAGGATTCAAGGACCCAAGTATTTTAGGGCTCAAGTGACAGCTACGCAGCGACCTTCAGTAAGCTAACAGCTGCTTACTTTTAAATAGCCTTCTGCCTTTTAGCCGGTTGTTTCACTCGAATCCTTGGATCCTTGACCCCTTGAACCCTTATTTTAAGTGATCAGACTGTTTATTTAACTTCTATAGTTTAAGAGCCCTCCTAAAGTATGTCAAGGAAGATCCACAATTGAACCCATTGATATTGATTCAGATTTCATCAGGCCGCCGCATTCTAAGGGCCACCATGAGAATCGAAATCGCCGCCGGCGTCATGCCGTCCATGCGGGATGCCTGCCCCAGGGATACCGGCTGAATCTCACTCAGTTTCTCCTTGAGTTCATTGGAAAGACCGTGTACGGCCTGATAGTCAAAGGCTTCCGGAATCCGGATTTTTTCCAGGTGATTGAACTTTTCAATTTCGCGCAGCTGTCTCTGGATATAGCCTTCGTATTTTACTTCAATCTCGACTTGCTTGGCCACCTTTGGGGCCACACGTTCGGCGGGTGGTGCCAGCGCTTCAACTGCAGCATAGGATAATTCGTTGCGTTTCAGTAGGCGATCCAAATAGATGCCATTTTTTAATGGTTGGGTTCCCTTATTTTTTAAATAAGCGTTGGTGCTTGGCGACGGCTTTATCACGGTGCCTTTAATTCTCTTGATCTCTGCGGAGATCTGCTGCTTTCTTGCGCGAACGTCTTTGACCGTGTCATCCTCAATGAGTCCCAATTCATGGCCGAGTTGCATGAGTCTCAAATCTGAATTGTCCTCCCGCAACATTAGGCGGTATTCGGCACGAGAAGTAAACATGCGATAGGGTTCACGGGTTCCGCGGGTCACCAGGTCGTCAATCATCACGCCCATATAGGCTTGGGACCGATCCAGAATAAAAGCCGGTCGCTGTTGGACCTTGCAAGCGGCGTTGATACCGGCCCAAAGGCCTTGGGCAGCGGCTTCCTCATAACCTGAAGTGCCGTTAATTTGACCGGCCAGAAACAGATCCGCAACAGGCTGGGTTTCCAGGGTCGGTTTCAGCTGGACTGGGTTGACATAGTCATACTCGATTGCATAGGCCGGACGCATGATTTCAGCTGCTTCAAGCCCCTCGACAGAGCGCACAAACTGGATCTGAATTTCCAAGGGCAAGCTGTTTCCCAGGCCACTGGCGTAAATTTCCTGGGTGCTGAGGCCCTCGGGCTCCAGTATAATTTGATGGCGGTCCCTGTCTGGAAATCGCACGATTTTGTCCTCAAACGAGGGACAGTAGCGGGCGGAAACCCCAGATATCTTGCCACCGTACAAGGCCGAGTACTTTAAATTTTTCTGTACCAACTGGTGCGCACGCCGATTGGTATGACCGATGTAACTGGGCACCTGTTTTAGGGGTGCTTTCTCTGAAAAATAGGAAAACAAGTTTGGTGTAGGATCGTTTTCTTGTTTCTCAAAGCGACTGAAATCGATACTGTCGCGGTGCAGCCGCGGGGGGGTACCCGTTTTCATGCGACCGAGGGTCAGGCCGATATCCTTAAGGTTCTGGGCCAGGCCATAAGCGGCAAATTCACCAGCTCTACCAGCCTTCATGGACTTAAAACCGATATGCAAAAGACCGCTCAAAAATGTCCCGGTGGCCAATATGACGGTCTGGGCCTGGTAGCCAAAGCCGGCATGATCTTCAATACCCACAACTTTGTTATCCACGATGACTAACTTTTCCACCAGGACCTGCTTGAGGGTGAGGTTTGCCTGGCTTTCGATCACCTGCTTCATGGCCAGGTGATATTGCATTTTGTCATTTTGGGTACGGGATGAGTGTACCGCCGGGCCTTTCTTGGTATTCAGGGTGCGGTATTGGATGGCGGACCGATCGGAATTCCGTGCCATTTCACCCCCCAGGGCATCGACTTCCTTGACCAATTGTCCCTTGGCCATGCCGCCAATGGAGGGACTGCATGGCATCGCCGCAACTTTGTCCAGATCGATAGCCACGAGGAGCACTTTACAACCCATTCGCGCGGCTGCCAGTGCGGCTTCACAGCCAGCGTGACCGGCCCCAACGACAATAACATCATACGTGTTTGCTGGGTTCGTTGGGTTTGTTGGGTTCGTTGGGTTCATTGGGTTCATTGGGTTTGTTGCGTTTGTTGCGTTTGTTGCGTTTGTTGCGTTCATTGGGTTTATTGAGTTTGTTGGGTTTGTTGAGCTGAGTTTCCTATCCAAGATAAAAACATACAAATTCAAATAGTTCTAACTTTATTGTATAACCGTTTAGATCATTTCAACATTCGATATTGTGATTTGGGTCGTATTTCGATATTCGAATTTAGAGTTTATCACAACAACAATTGCTTTAAGATATAGTTATACCCCAACCAGGTCAAGATCTGATGGATGCCACCAAAAGGCGCTATAACGATTTGAACACCTATTTGCGCGATCAGTTCGGTTGCCGCGTTCAGAAAATTACTGTGGATGCCGGTCTGACCTGCCCCAATCGCGACGGCACCATTGCCACAGGCGGTTGTATCTATTGCAATGAGCGCGGCTCAGGACCAGGGCCACATGCCAGGGCGCTTTCCATCACCGAACAACTGGTGCGGGGCAAAAAAGCCATGTGGCGACGTTACAAAGCCAGAAAATTTATGGTATATTTTCAGGCTTTTAGCAATACATACGCACCAGTAGATATCTTGCGAAAACTATATCAGGAGGCCATCGATGTAGCGGATATCGTTGCCATGGCGATCGGTACGCGACCGGATTGCATCGACAACGATAAGCTAGATCTAATTCAAGAACTTGCCGCTAAACGCCTGGTATGGATGGAATACGGATTGCAGTCCGCCCATGATCCTACGCTTTTAAGCATCAACCGTGGGCATGATGTCGCCTGTTTCACACAAGCCGTCAAGGCAACCCAAAACAGAGGCATTCAAATATGTGCCCACGTAATTCTGGGTCTACCGGGTGAAACGGCCGACCATGTGCATGAAACCGCCCGATATATCGCCGACTTGGGCATCCAGGGAATCAAACTCCATCTTTTGTACGTGGTCAAAGGCACCAAGCTTGCAGCCCTGCATCAGCAAGGATCCTATCGTTGTCTGGAACAACAAGCCTATGTGGATTTGGTGTGTGATTTTCTAGAGCGGATTCCGGCCCATATGATTGTCCAGCGCTTAACCAGTGATCCCCATGCCCACGAATTGGAGGCGCCTCCGTGGTCGTTAAACAAATCTGAAGTCCTGGCGCGCATCCATACGGAGTTAGAACGCCGCGATACCCGGCAGGGACGGTTGGTTCCTTCAGGAGTCAGAAGATCGTAGTCAGAAGTCAGCCGCCTCGGGGTCGGGATCGCTATCGGAATCGGGATCGAATAAAAACAGGAAACAGATAGGGAGAAAACATGAAACTGCGATGGAAACACTTCTTGGTTCTGATCGCCGCCAGTCTAATGCCCTTGCTGGTAGTCACCTGGATCACCAAAAACGCCTCCCTGCGCTTGGGTCAAACCGTTTCGGCAACAGCCCAACAGACCATTACAGACACAGTCAGACATGAGATGGTACGTGCCACGCGCAGCTATGCCATGCTGAGTCAATTGGGCGGATTTGCCACCGAGCAGGCCCTCCAAAAACTGGCGACCGAGGCCGAACTCGCGCTGGCTCTGCCCCCGCCCTCGGCGGTTCCCACATATTACGTTGCCGCTGATTTTGATGATCCGCGCTTGGCTCCCAAAGATATGATGCCTTCCAAAGGTCATCCCATCCGCACCCAAGACGGACAAGCGTCCTATAAGTATATCAGCCGGGAGCACCCCAATTTTCTTTTAGCCCCCGGTACGACGCAAGCGGATGTGGCCACCGATCTCGCCCGCTTTTCACGTTTGGGCGCCGCTCTTAAAACCCTTGGACGACAATATGGCGATGGGCTCATATGGGCCTATGCCAGCCTTGAAAGTGGGGTGCATATTTCTTATCCGGGCCACGGCGGCTATCCGCCAGACTACGATCCCCGCAAACGTCCCTGGTATAAGAATGCCAAAAATGAGGCCGCCTTGACCTGGAGTCCCGTTGTGGATGCCACCACCGGTCAGCTCACATTAACGGTTTCCATGCCCTTTAAATTCCCGGACGGATCAATGGCCGGCGTCGCCGCCATGGATATCAAAATCGCCCATGCCCTGGTTCAAAGTGAAGCCGAATCCCGTTGGTCCCGAAACATGTCCACCTTTATCGTCGGTGAAGACCAGGGCAAGATATGGGTGCTTTCTTCCCAGGAAAACAATTATGATTTCAATATATTCTCAGTGTCTGAAAAGCTAAGCCAGAATCCTGAATTAGAGGAGCTGTATGGCCGCATTAAAAATAGTGAATCTGGATACCTTGAAATGCCTTACAGAGGTGTGGATTCTCTCTGGGCTTATGCCGGTCTGATGGTTGGCCAGCATTTCATAATTGTGGTCCCCAAATCGGAGATCATGACCCTGCCGCAAGAAGTAGGTCAAATGTTTGTGGAGTATGCTAAAAGACTGGCGGGCATTACCGGCATAGCCGTCATCCTGGCGTTAATATTTGTTGGTGTTGTGGCTTTCTTCACTTCGCGTCTCAGTACGGATTTCATGCTGACCATCATCGACGCCTGGAAACGGCTTGCCAAGGGTGACTTTTCGGTCAGGCTTAAAGCACCCATGAAAGATGAGCGCACCCAATTGGTCCAAGCCTTCAACGAAATGGTTCCTAAAATAGAAGAGCACATGCGCATGAGCTATGCCCTGGGACTGGCCCAGGAAGTGCAGCAGAGTCTCTTGCCCCAGCGCGATCCTGCCTTAGCAGGCTTTGATATCGCCGGGGCCAGCATCTACTGCGACGAAACTGGTGGAGACTATTATGATTTTATCCAGACCAACCGCGAAGGTCATGCCGGGCTGGCCGTTGTCGTGGGCGATGTCTCCGGACACGGTGTATCTTCAGCCCTGCTTATGGCTACGGCACGGGCCCTGATCATGCTGCGTGCTTCCATGCCCGGTGAAGCTGCCAGCATCATCAATGATGTCAATCGGTATCTAAGTCTGGATACAGCCCATACTGGGAATTTTATGACCTTTTTTTATTGTGAACTCACAGCACGCCAAACCGAGGTCCGCTGGGTCCGGGCCGGCCATGAACCGGCCCTGGTTTACGATCCGGAAAACGACGCCTTTGACGAACTAAAGGGTCAGGGCATGGCTTTAGGTCTGGACGATGCGTTTGCATACGAATCTTTTCAGCGGCGCATGCAACCTGGGCAGATCATAATGATCGGAACGGATGGCATATGGGAAATGCACAATCAGGCCGGAAAGATGTTCGGAAAAGAAGCTTTGATGCAAATCATCCGCAGCCAACAAACGGCTTCCGCACGGCAAATCGTGGACGCGGTTATCGAAGCACTGGAACGATTTCGAGGTAACGAGCAGCCGGAGGACGATGTCACCATGGTCGTCATAAAGGTCGACGCCTGAGAAGTCGCTGATGGAGCGCTAGCCAGGAATGTTATCCGCCACAGGCCTATTCTGGATCCCCATCTCCATGGGGATGACAACAGTGAACTGCAGCTAACAGCGATCAGCAATAAACCATAGGTAGCTAATTGCTCATACCTGCCAGCTGACCACTGTTTCCTGTCCTTGACAGCCTCCGTTATTTGCAATAGTCTGAATTCACCCCACTGATGCAGATGTCTGAGGACGGTTGCATGGATAATCAAACCGACTGGCATATTCTGGTGATCGATGATGAACATGACATTTTAGATGTCATGGTCATCATTCTCAAGGATCAGGGCTATCAGGTATCCACGGCCTCAGACGGCAGGACCGGTCTCGATCTGTGCCGGGAGGAAACTCCCCACATCCTGATCACAGACATTCGCATGCCGGGAATGAATGGCATCGAAGTTCTGGAAGCAGTCAAGCAAATCGATTCCGATATTGAAGTCATTGTGTGTACGGCCTTTGCCGATATGGAACTCGCCATTCAGGCGCTCCAGCTGGACGCATCTGATTTTATCACCAAACCGGTCAGCGCCCACACCCTCAACCTCGCCTTGACGCGCGCCAAAGAGCGCTTTTCTTCCAGGAAAAAGCTTCAGGACTACGCCCGCTTTCTGGAACAACAGGCCGCCGACCAAGCTCAAATTCTTCACCAGGACAAAATGATGTCTTTGGGCCGGCTTGCTGCCAGCGTCGTTCACGAAATCAACAATCCGCTCTCCGGCATTCTCAATTATATTCGGCTCATGTCCAAAACAGTCAACAAAGGTTCCCTGACTGAAGATCAATTGGAAAAGTTCAAACAATATCTCAATCTGGTCGAAACTGAAACCGACCGCTGCTCTCGAATCGTCTCCAATTTGCTGGCCTTTTCCCGAAAATCGCCACCAACCATGCAAGAAGTCGATGTCTATGAAATCATTGAAAAATGTACGGCCCTAAGCCAGCATAAATTGACGCTATCTAGCATCCGCCTGAATGTGATTGTCCCCTCTTATCTACCAATGATTCAGGCTGATGCCAATCAATTGCAGCAGTGTTTGATCAATCTGGTTTTTAATGCCATTGATGCCATGCCCCATGGCGGTAAATTGCAGTTACGTTGTCAGTATCAGGCCGAAAAGTCAGAGTTAGCCATTGCCGTTACCGACACCGGAACCGGAATTTCCAGCGATGCCCTGGCGCATATCTATGAGCCTTTTTACACGACCAAGCAGGAAGGCCATGGTGTTGGTTTAGGTCTATCTACGGTCTACGGCATCATCGAGCGGCATAATGGCCGTATCGAGGTTGATAGCCACCCCGGGCAGGGTACCACGTTTACGATTACCTTGCCGATTCGTGCGGATTAAAAGTAAAATATTGCCTTTATTATAATATTTTGTGACAACCGAATAAAGATACTTCTCCAATGTGGCATACCAGGGTCCAAGTGAACAGACCATGGGACGTTCGCTTTTTTGCGCTTGGCAGTTAGCTGCAAAGAGTCAAGATCTAAGCTCGGAGTGCTTGTCACTTGAACCTTGGATCCTTGAATCCTGGAATCCTGATTGGAAAATCCAAAGCAAGCGACGCATACCAATGCCCCAAAATCACATGAAAATTGATGTTATCCGCAGTGACCAAAGCCTGGCCATTCTGGATGAACTGGGTGTGGGCGCCTTTACGGTCAATCTCGACCGAGAGGTGACGACCATGAATTTGAGAGCCCAGGCACTTATGGGGCTCAAAGAAAATGATGTCATGGGCAAAGACTGCCGTGATATTTTTACCGGCGTGCCCTGTATGACATCGTGTTTGCTGCGCAGTAATAAAAATGCTGTCACCGATGAACCCGATGTAGAAATCATAAATGAACATGAAACCACCCGGCTGCTGACCCGCATGGCTATCCCGATTTACGATGCCAATTACCAACTGGCAGGGTGCTTGACCATTCTTCAGGATCATTCACCCATCGTAGATCTGATAGATCGGATTCATTATGAAGAGCGTAGTCTCAAAATCATTCTGGACAACCTCGACGTGGGCGTCTTTACCGTCAATCGCGGTGGACATATTACTTTTTTCAACGTAAAGGCTGAAGAAATCAGTGGGTATGACCGGCGCCAGGTGCTGGGAAAATCATGTGCCATCTTTTTTGGAGAAACCGAGACCAGCGATATTTGTTTTTTAAATGAATCCATTGAAAGCGGGATTAAAAAGAGCATCCACCAGGGTGAAATTTTTTCAAAAGAAGGTGAAACTGTCCCTATCCGGGCTAGCTATATTGCCCTTAAAAATGAAAAAGGGACTGTCGTGGGTGGATTGGCCACCTTTCATGACCTAACCCTCGAACACCAGTTGGATCAGGTTATCCGCGATCGCTATACCTTCCATGATATGATCGGCAAAAGCCCGGAAATACAAAAAGTCTTTGAAACCGTATCCGTCATAGCTGGTACGGATGCCACGGTATTGATCGAAGGTCCCACCGGTACCGGCAAAGATTTACTGGCTAAAGTGATTCATTCCGCCAGTCAGCGTACCAAGCATCCCTTTGTGAAAGTCAATTGTGCCGCCATACCGGATAATCTGCTGGAATCGGAGATGTTCGGGTATGTCAAAGGAGCTTTTACCGGTGCCGAACGGGATAAACCTGGCCGCTTTAATGAAGCCGACGGTGGTACGATTTTCCTGGACGAAATCGGCGAATTGCCCTTATCGCTGCAAGCTAAATTATTACGTGTCTTGGAAGATCAGGAGTTTTACCCCTTGGGCAGTCAGCATACCTTAAAGGTCAATGTCCGTATCATATCCGCCAGTAATAGAAAATTGGATGATCTCGTTAAGGACGGCCTGTTCCGTGAGGATCTTTTCTACCGCTTGAATGTTTTCAGACTCGCATTGCCCGCTCTCAAAGACCGCAAGGTGGACATTCCCCTGCTCATACGGCATCTATTGCGACGACTATGCGCAGCCCAAGGCACCCATCCGGCGGATATCGCCAGGCCCACCATGGAAATGCTGCTTAATTTCGATTATCCCGGTAATGTGCGCGAATTGGAAAACATACTTGAACATGCCCTAATTATCAGCCAGGAAAAAGAAATTCTACCCCAACACCTACCCGATCACGTCCGAAATCCCATCCAGACGCTTGAAGTGCTGCCGCGGAGTAGCGTCTCTGATATAGCCATCCCGGATTCTGATGAACGTCATAAGATTTTGGCTGCTTTAGAACAGTATGGGGGCAAGCGCTCAGCGACAGCCAAAGCATTGGGCATCAACCGGACGACCCTTTGGCGTAAGATGAAGCGTTTTGGAATGATCTAGGATCATTCCTTTTTAGAGAACGGTTATTGCTAGGGGGTCATTATACCAGTTGTCACAAATATGTTCCGATTCAAATCCACGGTGAAGGCGTATCCCTATTTTTTGGGATGGACATATCATAATGAATCT
>Ga0180435_10004899_pt1 | contig 13103 bp, 8 predicted proteins | sample SS_ome_3_FD_132467 | JGI IMG/M metagenome (GOLD analysis project Ga0180435, IMG submission 132467) | Hypersaline lake sediment archaeal communities from the Salton Sea, California, USA - SS_3_S_1 metaG | ecosystem: Environmental > Aquatic > Non-marine Saline and Alkaline > Hypersaline > Sediment... | reverse complement strand
TCTCCAATCCGGTAGGGCACTACGCTAGTGAGTCAGATTCATTATGATATGTCCATCCCAAAAAATAGGGATACGCCTTCACCGTGGATTTGAATCGGAACATATTTGTGACAACTGGTATAACATGAATAAAAGTAAAATCCAACACGTAAAGAACTCGCTTGAATGGACTTTTCCAGGGTAAGTTACCAAATAAAAACTGCCGCACGGCCAACGGCTGTGCGGCAATTTTTGGAATTGCTGCGCTTTTATATTGGGCTACAATCTTTCTCGCCAGAATGTCAGACCGCTTTTCAGTCTGAAGGCCGTCTCCACATCCAGTTCGATAACCTGACCGGTACTCATCTGCAAAAAGGCCTTGGCTCCCTCTTGCTGACCCACATGGAAACCGGCGGACGGCGGCGGTGCACCGCTACCCAGATCGATACGGGTACCGACCAGTGTCACCTCCACCGATTCGCCATCGATGGTCATCATGGTGGTGGTATATCCGCCTGGCAGGACCACTTTGGGAAAAGCCGTACCGGTTTCAAAATATAAGCCATAAAAGCTGCTATCACCCCCGAATCCACAGACATCGTCGTTAGGCGTATATCCCGGGAAGAAAACAATCCCGCCCAGTACGGAAGCCTTGGAAACCACACGTTCCGAAGGCCCAGCTGAGGTCTGCAGACTAATAAACCAGCCATCATAAGTGTTGACTTCATCCACGAAATCACCCCATTCGCCGTTGCCGCCGTCCCAGGGGCTGCAGGATGCCGGGCATGTACCCGTGTAGACTTTACGGTTGGTCAAAACGGTAAAACCGTTACTGTTGTGCAGGTCATTGCGGTCCAATGTCCGTGGATTTCCGACATTTAAGTAGTAATTATTGGGCGCTGTCTGGTGGTCAAAATTGAAAAAGGGGTCCTTCATGCCAAAAAAGTACTGTTCGTTTTGATCGGTCTTGTCATTGTGGTCAACATAGCGACCGGTTCCAAAATAGGTCCAGACATTGCCTTTGGAATCAACACTAAGGGAAATGCCCGATGTAATCGGTCCGGCATCAAGACCGCTATACATAATACTGTTAGACCAGTTTGTCGGCACGCCGGACGGGTAGTTGACGGGGTCATAAAAATCAGAGGGATCGGGATTGGTGTTCCAGGTATTGATTTTATAGACATTGCTACGCCAGATCGTACTATCAGACGGATCCGGGTAGGTGGATGCCATGTAAATCCCGTCCACATTATTGGTAAGTCCATAATCGATGCTAGAGGCTGAACTCATGTAAGCGTTGCTTTCCGTGGTCTCAAACAGCCAGTCATTAACACCGTTATTTTGAGGCTGTCCGGTCGCAATATCGATCACGAATATGTGGCCGTTTTGGTCACTCGCACCACTGATAATATCATCGGTGCCATCGTCGTCGTTGGGGCCTGAACCAATGACTGCATACCAGGCGCTTCCGACTTTAACCACGGCCGGGCTGGAGGTGGTCATGCCCAAGCCTTCATAAGAGCGCTCCCACAGTAGCCGGGGCTCCCGGGGCACGGTAATATCCATACAGAAATAGGTCGGATAAAAATGTCGCGTTACATCCCCATTGCCAAAATCGTCAGTGGCCCAGATATGCTTTCCGCCCAAATTCAATCCACAGATCAGCAAGGTCCGCCATTCAGCACCAGCGCCAGACCCCACATCTATCTTGGCATCGAAGATTTTGGGTTTCAAGTCCACATAATAGGCGTGGTTATACTCCGGATCCGCCAGCCATTTCAGATGTGGCAGCAGTGTCTGGGGAATGTAGGCCCAGAGTTCATCGCCAATGCGCTCACCCGAGATAAAGCATGGATCACCGGAGCTATCGGAGGGTTCGGGATCGACATAGGCTGCATTCGCACTGTCATACTGCCAGGAGGTGAAGGCGTGTAGCATGCCATCATTGCCACCCACATACACAACGGTTTCGCGATCACGCACACTGTCATAATAGGTCTGGAAGCTATAATCGCCGTAGATAACATGATAGTTGTCCGGGGCCTTGCCCACGCTCACAGGTGTAGAGTTAACAATATCACCCAATTTCCACACATTGCCATTGTCCAAAGTACGCGGTCTGAGGCCCGAGGCCGTGTAACCGGTGATATCGGCCTGATCATACCCGCGGGTCCAGTTTATCAAAACACTGGCACGGGTGTCATTATCGGTTGCATTCAAATAGCTAGCGCAATCATCGCAAGAAGCATCGTTGACGCCCAGAAACGGTTTCAGACGCGCCAGGTTGTCGGTATGAAAACGGATTAACTCATCACTATCGTCAAAAGGATCATCTCCGCTGATTCCCGGACTTGGATTGAGTGCTTGACCGACCCACTTGGATCCCGCAACTTCCTCTTCACCGGATTCATCGATCAGGGCATCAGCATCGTCGGTGGCGCCATTGCCATCCACAAAAGTGAAAATATAGCGACTGGCCGGATCTCGTTCCGAGAGCAGTTCCCCTGCTTCAAACAGCGGATCAATCTGGCTGATGGCCACTTCCTCGGAACTAACGGCGCACGACTGGGCTGGGTCCAATTGATCGAGGATACAGTTGCAGTTGTCTCCGTTGTCTGGATTGTATAGATAATGGCTAGTGAACCGTTTAATCTTGGTATCGCCATTGGCGTCGGTGATAAACTCCACGATTCTATCCACCCCGACAGCCGAACTGACGGCAGAGGTGTTTTGTTTGTCAAGCTGCCGCGGGTTAAGGGTGTCCTCGCGCAGGTTACCACAGGGATCCACCCACAGAGACTGCAGATAGCCCACCCAGGTCAGCTCAGAGCTAAGGGTAGTCTGTTTGGGCTGAAAATAGGCCTGCATCAGATTACCCTCACCCTCGCTGTTGGTGGCCAGCACTGAGGCCGCTGTACCGGATGCCGCTTTCTCAAGAATATCGGCAAAGGACTTGTTGAGCTGTTGCTCCAGTTTAAGGGGATTGACCACATAGTAATAGGTATCGGGCACCCCATCACCATCTTTATCCCATTCATCACCCTCGGGGATGCCATTGGCGTTCTGGTCATCAAAACCACCGTATTTGGCGGCATACCAGAGCGGATTCTCCAGCAGACCGGCGGCCAATGTTCCCCCAGCCGGATCCACCACAAACCGACGCGTGGTGTTCAACGGCAGGGCATCATCGTCATCCCAGTCCGGGGTTGCATCCGTAGCCCAGACACCCGGTGGGGTATCCAAGAAATAGTCGGGATCACTGCCGGCATTGGTATCTTCGTCACGGACTTCCAGGTAGGTGCCGTCGGTGGTGGTACCGGAAATTACATAGCCCATATGCTGAATAATACAGCCGGCAGCATAGTCCGAGAACAGACTGATATCCAGGGCGGTGGCATCGGCCACGTCGTTAACCGGGAAACCATTGTCGTCCACCAGTTGATACTCATAGGTGACGATGGCATCCATGTCATGGTCAGCACCTTGCTCCACGTCTTCGTAGTTGATGCGGAAACGCCCGAAAGTGGGCCGCAATTCTTCCACAAAAAAGTCCACAATCGTATTGGTGGGCTGAAAACCGCCTTGGGTGGCGGTGACACTGAAACAGCCCCCCACCGACTTGGCAAAGGGCACCATGGTAATGGTCTGGCCCTGCAGCTGAATTTCGATCTTGGGCAGGGGCGAGGCCAAACCCACGGCATAGGTGCGAACATTCTGATTGGTCTCTGCCGTGTGTAAATCCTGCGTACGGCCATACCAGGCCACCGAGGCCGAATAATAACTACCCTGCTTGGTGGGCTCCTCGGGGCACAAACCGCGCACGTCGCCAAAGCCGTCCACGGCCTTTTCAGTACAGGCACCGTCGGCGTTGGTGCCCTGCTGGCCGATAAAGCGGTTGCCAGCTGTTTCCTCGGCCGCAAAAATCTGATCGGCCAGGTTTTCCACATCCAGGGCGCTGGATGCGTTACCAATGGTGGCAGCTGCTTGCCCGCCAAAGTCAGTGGTGCTGCCGGGCAACTGATCTGAATCATAGGTCGGGTAGATATCACTCAAAACCAGCATAAAAGGTTTGGAGCAATAATTGTAACCATCGTCGTTCAAATCGTAAGGATCATTCCAAGATGCCTTTGGTAGGGCCAGGCCCGTGCCAGCGGCATTATCATTGGCGTCTGCATAGGTAAAGGCCGTTGTGGCCGTTCCCTCTCCAGCGAAATAACGCAAGGTTTCATACATCATTTCACCAATGGGATTACCCCACATGCGACATTCACCTTCGTTGATGGCGCGCGTGGTTATCCAGCCGCAGTTGGAATCATAGTCATAGTCACCATAGTCAAAATCCACCACCCGCAAAGCACTGATGGTGTTGATGATACCATTGACAGCTGTATATTGACCAGTGTTTGCATTTATTTCGTCGGTGATGGGACCCACGCGCTTGCGCAGCACACCACCGGAAGTATTTTTGGTGTAGGAACCGCTCACCAAACCAAAGAGCATATTACCGGATTCGCCGTGACGCTGCAGCAGGCCGATGGGTTTGTAATCGCCATTGGGGTATTGCTTGCTGTTGGTTTCCAGAAGACCGGGCACACAGACCTGGACGCGCACGGTGTAATCGTCCAAGGTGGCATTGGCCGGAATCTGCTCCAGGGTTTCAAACATCTCAACTTCCGCAATCGATATCCCATCCGTATCGTCATCCTTACTTTCTGTGAAAAGATAGCGATAGTACAGGTAGGTGGTGCCTTCGGCCGGCGGATTTACGCACTCAAAACTCTTGGTGCTGTTGCGGCCGGACGGCATATCCCCATCGCTGACCTCATCGATAATGGTCCAATCATCCACATCCGTATTGGTGCTGGCTGCCACGGTGGCATCGTTGGTGGCCAGTAACTGCCAGGCCTTTGGATCGAGATCCTCACTACCGTTGGCGGTCATCAAGTTGTATTTTAATATTCGCCTTGGTTGAAAAAAGCTAAATTGCAGCCAGATCGGATCGGCACTGCTGGGTTCGTCCGCTGCAGTCCAAGCCGTGGCGGCGGCATCGTCAAATGCCAGAGACGGATCCGTGCCCAGGGTTTGCACAATTTCAACCTCATCAAAGCGGCACTGGCTGAGGTTGCCGTCGCTGTGCGAGGTCACAAATATACCCACATCCTGAACCGTGGCAGCCGAACTGATGGTCCGGGTGGCATGCACGGTCCAGTTGGTACCGTCGGTGCTGCGATAGCCGACGAACGTGGTACCGATCTTTTGCAAACGTACCCAGGAAGGCAGGGTAACCGACGAGCCGGTCACATGCGAATCCAGGAAACCATTATCGTTGTTATCATATTGAAATGTATAACCATTTCCCGGTGTGGTGGCCATGATCACATAGCCGGTGGAACTGCCGGGGGCGGTCATGTCATTGCGAACCATGATACCGCATTTGCCCCAATTATTGCGGTTTTCCTGATCGTCGACCAGGACCTTGATATCAAAATTCCCATTCACATCATTCATGTAACGGACCGCGAACTCATCAGAGCCGGTCCAAACATCGGCACCACCAGCATCGATATAGAGCGTGTCATTGGCTTCCCAGCTGTTGGTACCACCGTTGGTGTCAGCATCAAGCCACTGCCATGCGGCGGTATCGATACTGCCATCATCAAAGTCGTCTGTGAAGGTGGTCTCAGTGGTCACGAGGTTGTCCGCGGCATTACCGCCGGAGCCGCCGTCGGTGACATCAACCTCGGCAGCCGCACCCACATTATTGTCCAAGATGCTGCGTCGGCCACTGCCGTCGTTGCCGTCGTTACCGGCCACGGGGCGCTCGATGGCCACCCACTCCCATACACGCAGGACACTGTTTTGCAATACTCGCAACAACGGCGCACCGCCATCGCTCAAGGTTGTGGAGGCAAATAAATGCCGGCTGGCTCCCTGGGGCTGGGAAAGCGGGGTGTAATCGGCGATATCATAACCATCGCGTTCCACACTCTCGTATTCCTTGCCCCAGCTGTGAGCGTCCTGGGGCACAAATACACGTTCCAGAACGGTTAAGCCGACATCATCTGTGACGCGATCACCGCCGTAAAGAACTTTGCGCAGGGCATCCATGCGGGTCATGCTGACATAATTTAAAAAGTCACCACTCCAATAAGCGCCAAATGGCGATGATTTCTTGTCAGCACCCGTGAAACCGACCGGTTCAAAGCGACCATTCCCACTGTTGTAACTGTAATACTTGAAGGAATCAAAATATCCGTAATAATCGATATCATCTGGTTTGTAGGTCGTGTCCAAGGTACCGTCTCCGTCCAGGTCGGATGCATCGTTATAGGCTTCATAGTATAGCTTGTGGTTGCGGCCCATAACCAGCATGACCAAAGGCGGTACATTGGCAGCCAAAAAGGGCGGATAGGCTTCATAGAAATTCGCTTGCGGCGCCTGGGCCCGCACACTGGAAACCGGCCCGGTCAGGCCACTAAGCAGGACCGCAACGATTGCCACGATGGCTATGATATTTGATTTCTTCATGATAATCACCTCAACACCTGAAGTTTTGCACATTGTTTTAATACAGCCCTGTTGGAACCTATTGGGCCAGTTCAAGCACGCCAGAACGAACACCGTGACGTGCGTGAGTTTTGTTTAAAGTCCGCCGGCCAAGCCAACCACCTTGCGATATTCACCACCCAGCTGTGATATGGAAGGGCTGTAGGCAGGAGGTCCTTGGGCATTGGCGAGCATGTCATAAAATAGGGCCACGCCGCCGGTGGAACCGGCACCGATACCTTCGGCACCACTGGCAAATTCGGCCGAACCGCCCACGATATTCTCCTGACGATCGCGGCGGACATCCACCAGGGTGGTAATGCCACCAAGACCAAAATTAAGGTCGGCTGTGCCACCATCATAGGCCGAATATCCCATAATCTGCTGGAAAAATGTTAGTCCAGTTGTCGGTGGTTCATAGTCCACACCCGGCGCAACGCTGCCTACAGCCGCGGCTACCGGTACAACCGCGCTGGTATTGACGACGGCTGAAACCAATTTAGGTGCGCCATAGAGGCCACTGTCGGCATTAAAAAAGGCGATCTTGCTGAATTGGTCATTGGCCGCAATTTGCAATTCAACCCTGGTTGTGTTGGTAGTGGAAATACCAATCAACGTCAAAACCACCAGAATCAGTAAACCAGCGATGATGGTCACCGATCCGCTTTCGTTGTGAATTTTAAATAAACTGGCTCTCATATTGGCCTCACTTAATCGGTTGCTATAGGATTCGCGGAATCACCCGGATGATTTCGACTTCCCGGTCCACACTCGGGGCTACATGCCGCACGGTGACCCGCACAGTTTTGGAGTCAAGTATCGGCATGTCATCCACAACCGTCCATTGAATGGTCAAAGGTCCGTTTTCACCGCCTTCGTCGATAATGCCGTCAAAATCATTGTCGATGCCGTCGCCGTTGGCGCCGTCCAGGAATACATTGCCGGCCGCAACCGAATGCACGCCGGCATCAAGATCAGTGTGGTTGTAGGGCAACACCATGAGTTTCTCGAGACGATCGGTTGCAAATACAGCAATATCGGTAACCCCTTGGGCGGCGGCGTTGCCTTTTATGGATGCAACTTGCATGGCAGCAACGGCCAGGATGCCGATGGAGAAAATACCAATGGCAATCAGCACTTCAAGGATGGTAAAGCCCTGCTGGCCACTGATACCCTTATGATTTCTAGCCTGGATTCGATTTAACATGCTGGTTCTCCTATGTTTACAATCCCAGGTTACGGCAACGCACACTGGTGGTCAGGCGGATGCGTCTGAAATTATCCCCTTGGGGCGGTAAGACAACCTGACTGTTAGGCTTTTGACCCATATAGGTCGTGTTGTTGGTAAAATTCGTGGACAGGGTCCGAACCGAAGCGCCGGCCCTTGCGACGATGGTGACCTGAACCGTCCGGATATCCTCTAAATCGTCCGTGAGCGGATCCCAGGGACAGCTCTCACCGCAGGTGTTGTCATCGGGATCAACCCCTAAATAGCTAAAGTTGAGGGCATCGATATTGCTGGCGATCACCTGACCGTTGCGCAACAAATTACAGGGGGCTTCGGTGGGCGGATTGGAATCGGGTCGCAATCCATCATTAACACCATTGCCATCGCCGCCGGGGACGACATCGTTACTCAACACATAGGTGACAACCTCATCGGGATCGTTTGTATCACCATCGTACCATTCAGCCTCATCGGGTTCGTCCGTCAGCGTGTCTAAATCATTATCCTCTGTATCGGCCCCATCATCCGTGTCGCCATCACGATCGTTATCAATCCCATCATTTGCTCCCCCGGCAAAATCCATACTGAAAGTAATGCTGCGGTTATCGGCCGCAGTGATCCCGGCATCCGCATTACCGGTGGGATCCAGGCCGGCCATGCGCAGTTCGCGTTCCAAAAAATACATGGCCACGCGCGCATTCTGCTGCATGTCCACCACCTGTTCCTGGGTGTTGAAAGTTCGCAACTGGCCGCGGTAAGCGACATAGATACCTCCCAGCACAAAACTGACGATCCCCATGGCAATCAGAACTTCGATCAGCGTAAATCCAACATTGGAGGCCAAAAACCGCTGAACCAAGGAATGGCAACAGTCTGGGTGTTCCTGCTTTGCTTTGGCTGACGATTCTTGCTTCTCTTTGTTATGCGCTTTGATCATATCTTCCTCTTTTATATATTTGGGCATTGGCTAGCGATCAATTTATTCTGGCATTCCCACTAATATCTAATTGAACTTCGATTTGTGAGTGCGGTCCCCCGCGGCCATTATCTAAATCAACCGTGCCGGTAATCAGATTCCCGGCAATATCCATGGGAAATCCACGGCGGTTAAACCGCACCGCAGTTGATGCATTGAAATCAGCCGTTATATTGATGCCCGGTGGGAGTGGTTCGGTATTAAATACGCTTTCGCCGGGGTCTGGAGCCCAGTTAAGTGCTTCTTCCGGGACACCGTCTCCAGATGTGTCGGCACCGCCGGTACCGTCATCTTGAAATACCGTAACGGTATCATTTGCAGGATTTATAACGACAATGATGTCGGTATTTCCTTTGATGGCTTTCAAACGGGCCATCTGTAGTGTGGATACCACTTCTCTTGCAGCCACATTGAGACGGTATTGCGGAAACCAACTGATCAGGTTGGGGATGGCAATAATGGACATGATCGCAATAATCGCAACCGTAATCGCCAACTCCATGAGTGTAAAGCCAGATGTTTTTTGCATAATGTGATCTCCCTGCCTTAGAATCATACAATTTATGTGCCAATTCAGTTATCCAGCGCAGCAATGATCGCTGCCAGACTGCTTTATCAGAGACAGTTTGATTCTTAACATATTGAATTACAATAATAATATTGATAATCCCTGTTGGTGCCAACCGCTTGGATGCTAAGCGAATCAGGACTTTCGCATTGTTTGCCTGTCATTTTTATGGCACCGCCCCTCAATCTCATTAATAGGGTATTAATTTTTTTAATAGTCGTCAGTGGTGACACGATTGTATTCATTTCACCAATATCGCATGTAATTCAACACCGCCGACCAGGTCGGTGACCTATGAATAGACTGAAAAGCCTGCTGTCGGTATGATCTGTTGGGAGATTATTTAATACGGAATTATTCACCGTAATGAATAAGAAATTATCGAGGATTGATTGTCACATGCCACGGTCGCTAAGTTAACATAAATTATGATTAATGTCAATCTATTAGACCCTTGACCCAATCTGACTTTCGCCCAAACCCCAGGCATATGGGTTGGCTGGTCTAATGGTGAGCAAATATTTTGAATTCCGGTGAGGGTTTTTGTATGCGACGTCACGCTGGTTTCACCCTAGTCGAATTGATCATTGTTATGGCAATTCTGGCTATTCTAACAGCCTGGACCATCCCCAATGTACAAGCTTGGAAAACGGGTTACCAGTTGCGTGCCGCCACCATGCAGTTACATCAAGTAATCCAACAGGCACGCCTTTATGCGGTTAAACAGCATAGCAAAGTCATTGTTAATCTTGATCCCGATAACGACCGTAAACTCGCGGGCGACTTTTTGGTATTTGTGGACAATGGTGAGGACCAACAGACATTCTGGACACGAGAGCCGGATGAGCAACTGCTCCACCGGGGTCGACTAAAAAGTCCAATCCGCTTCCTGAAGGTTTCATTTGCCGGTGGTGTGCCACGTTTGCGTTTCAATCCCTTGGGTCTGCCCAACGGCTTTGGCGGACACATTTACCTGACAAATGGCGCAGGTCGTTTTCGAGGCATCCATGTCAATATCAATGGCCGCGCGCGAATGGTCACCAGTCGGACAGGAGCGCATGGTACATGGAACTGAAGACCAGCAATCAGCCATCAGGTATAAGCTATAAGCCGCTACGAGTAGAGAGATCATTAAATGAGGAATTTCAAGAGGCTGAAAGTTTGGCAAAGAAGTCATCAATTGGCACTAAGAGTTTATGGTACGCGGATCTTTGTGATCTAGTCCATGAAGTACAACGGATGTTGACTGTCCTTATCATGAAAATCGCCCGACCTCATCAGGGCTGAAACAGCTAACGCCTGATTGATAACTTATAGCTTGAAGTAATCCACCGCGTTCGCAAGCATCTTGACTCCCGGCGTCAATTCCGAAGGAAAATCCAAACCCTGGCGCCGCAGGCATTCTTTCATCAGGGGCCAATCCGGGTGGTTGGTCCAATGATTGTATGCTTCCGGATGGGGCATCAGACCGAATATGCGTCCGCTGGGATCACAAAGGCCGGCGATATCCAGGATCGATCCATTGGGATTGTGGGGAAACACCCGTTGTGCCGCTTGGCCATCGGGCGTGGCATATTGAAGCGCTATCTGTTGGTTTTCAACAAGCTCATTTAGGGTTTCATCATCGCAGTAACACTTCCCTTCACCATGACGCACCGGCAAATCCAGTTCGGTCAAACCGCGTGTATAAATACACGGAGAAGTGGGATTGACGCGGAGCTTTACCCATTGATCCCGGAAATTGCCACAGTCATTGTAGGTCACCGCTAGGCGGCGCTGGGCACGATCACCATTGGTGCCTTCCAGGTCGAAACCGGGTAAAAGTCCCATGTTAACAAGGGTTTGGAATCCATTGCATATGCCCATAATGAGATTTCCCTTGTGGATAAACTCAAAAAGATCGTTGCCAATGTTGGTTTGCATACGCACGGCTTGAATCACACCGGCACCATGGTCGTCGCCCCAGCTGAAACCACCACCAAATACCAGAATCTGAAATTGGGATAAGGTCACCGCGCCTGCAATCACAGCATTGATATGGACCCGGCGGGCCGCTGCCCCGGCCAGCTCAAATGCATAGGCGGTTTCATTGTCACAGTTCAATCCATAGCCGGTCAAAACCAGCACTTGCACTGCTTTCATATAAGCGCTCCAAATGTTGCTTTCCAGGCTTGTTTCAATCTGGATACAGAAATATCGACGAGGGTTTGCTTATCCTGGCCGGATATAAGCAGACGGTTGCTTTCAGTGACGGTACCGATACAGGCACAGGGTCGATCCTCAAAGATTGCCTCAAAAGCCGCCCTTCTATCCGGACTGACGCTAATAATAAACCGGCCGGCCGATTCTGAAAAAAGAAGCGTATCATCACGACGACAGGCTTCGGTGGGGAGGACATCCAGATGAATATCCATGCCGAGGTTGCCTCCCATGGCCACCATGGCCAGGTGCACCCCCAAGCCGCCGCGATAGATACCATGGGCCGATGCCACCAGCCCCTGTTCGATGGCCAAGGCCAGGGCCTGATAATAAGCCCAAAAGGCCGTTGGATCCACCCGTGGTACTTGGCAGCCCACATATCCCAGATGTTCATAGTATTCGGACCCACCCAATTCATCCCGTGTCATGCCCAGCACATAGACATGGTCGCCTGGAATTTTGCTCTCCATGGTGATGCATCTATCGATGCTGTCAATGATACCGGTAGCTGAAAACTGCAAGGTCTCCAGCGCAGATACCTTGTGGGTCTCACCGTATCGGCCCGTCAGGTGACCATCCACATACATGCTGTCTTTGCCGGAAAGTAGAGGTATTTCATAGGCCCAACACATATCCCGTAGTGCTTGGCAGGATCGAACCAATTGAGCGGCCTTGAATTTGCCATCCGGATTTTTATCTGGATCATATTGGATACTGGGCCAACAAAAATTATCGACCCCACCAATATGGTCTACGCCGGCGCCAACTGCCACCAAACGGCGCACCGCCTCGTCAATGGTACAGGTTGTCATGTGATAGGCATCAATGGCCGAGTAAAATGGGAGCAAGGCCTGGGAAAATGCCAGCCCCTGCTGCGAGCTCAATACCGGCCGAATCACACTGGCATCGCTGTTCATATCCCGTTCAGCGCCCATGAGGGGCTTAACAACGCTGGTACCTTGCACCTCATGATCGTACTGACGTGTAATCCATTCCTTGGAGGCGATATTGGGCCGTGCCAATAAGTCCAGTAATAACTGATTGAAATTACTGGGTCGATTTAAAACCGGTTCATATAATCCACGCTGTTGTGGTGACGTCCACTCTGCTTCAAATTCCCATTGGGGAAAGCCGGATTGAAGCAAATCCATATTCACGTAGGCACAGGTTTTGCCGTCATAGGTGATGTGGAGTTTACCTGAGTCGGTGTATGTACCGATGACCGTACTCTCAACCGCATGTAGTTTAGAAAGTGCCATAAACCGATCGATATGCTTTGGCTCCACGGCCACAGTCATGCGCTCCTGGGATTCAGACACCCAAATTTCCCACTGATCCAAGCCCTCGTATTTCAAGGGAACTGTTTCCAGACGAATAACACAACCATTGGAAAACCGGGCGGTTTCACCCACCGAGGATGAAAGTCCCCCACCGCCGTTATCGGTTATAAAACGAATCAAACCTTCATCTCGGGCTTCCAACAGGAAGTCATGCATCTTTTTCTGGGTATAGGGATCACCGATTTGGACATGTCCGGCAGGTGTGTTTTCAGAAAAAGTTTCCGAGGCCGCGGTGACACCATGGATGCCGTCTTTGCCGACCCG